>MDSW01029327.1_pt1 | contig 10627 bp, 6 predicted proteins | sample 811171 | NCBI WGS metagenome assembly MDSW01 (sample SAMN05326641, study PRJNA326480) | marine metagenome | isolation source: seawater | place: Atlantic Ocean: North West | collected 2012 | reverse complement strand
CCCCCCGCGAAAACAACGTCTTCGAGACGATCGTCGCCTCCTGGGACGACGCCCGAGTTGGGGTCCATGGGGTTGATGAGCGCGCCCGGCGCCGGTCCGAGGGCGGTATCCCTGAGCGCGGCCCTCGCCTCCGCGTCCGCGCGCTCGCTCCGGCTCGGCCACGGCGCGTCCGGGAACATGTTCCTGAGCCACGCGTTTTTGTTGGCGTCGGCCACCGCCTTGGCGCCCTCCCGGGGCCGGCGCTCGTGTCGCTCCTCGGCGGCGGCGCCCATCTTCACGTGCCGCTCGTGCTCCTCCGCGACGTTCGAGACGACCGTCTTCAGGACTCGTTTGTGCCGCTCCGGGAGGGTCTGGTCGAGGTGCTGCGCGTACTTCAGCGCGAGCTCCCGGAGGCTCTTCCCGCGGCTGACCCTGAGGCCCTGCGCGGCGGCTTCAATCTCCTCCAGGTCCGTCGGGTCCACGACGGAGGCGTACCCGAGGAGGTACTCGAGGAGCGTCTGCGCGACGCGCGCGTTCTGCTTCGTCAGGTGCATGGCGCGGTTCGTGACGCCGAAGACGGACTCGTCGTAAGGGTCCGCGGTGGTGAGGAGGGAGACGCGGGAGGCGTCGAGGTCGTTCGCGTCGTTCGCGGCGTCGCGCCCGCCTCTCGACGCGGCGGCGTCCCTCGCCTGCAAAAACGCCGCCTGCACCAGCGCCCCCCGGGGCTTCGCCTCCTTGGGCTTGCTGAGCTCCGTCGCCATCAGGAAGCGGCGCCTGAGCAGACGCACCTCCTCCTTCGCCTTGTCGATGATCGCCTGCTTCGTCCTCGAGCGGATCTGCTCCTGCATCTGGTGCGTCCGGAACGACGCCTGGAACGCCAGCGCCGGCGTCGCCGCGGCGCCCGCGGCGAGATCCGGGACGTTCGCGAGCGCGAGCGCGAGCACCTCGGAGGCGAACTGTTCCATCTTGGCGTAATCCTCCGAGACGTTCCCGGAGGCGTCCACGGCCGTGAGAGCCCCGGCCGCGCGCTCGGGGTTGGCCAACAGCGCGTCGTGCGACGCCATGTCGTACGACGTCGCGTGAAGGTCGTGCGTCTCGCCGTGCTTCTCGCGCTCCAGCGCGTCGTACTTGAGCGTCACGTCGCGGAGCGCGTCGCTCAGGATGCGCTCCGTCTCGTCGCGCGTGTCGATGGCGCGCCCCGCGCCCGCGGAATCGTCGTCGCGCGACGCCGAAGCCGCGGACATCGCGACCGAAGGAAGAGCGCGGGAGCGCGAACGAGCGCGGAGGGAGGGAGAGGCGCGCGGCGCGGGCCCCCGCGCGCCGCGAAACGAGCCGCGCCGAGGGCCCCCGGAGCGTCCCAGGCGCCAGCGAGAAATAACGTCCCCCCCTTCCCACACACGCGGGTGTTATTTTCAGTCCTCTCTTCACAGTTGAGCCGCGGTGGCGCGCTGCTCAGTTTTCGGCGCCAACGCGCGATTTCTGCGCGCGCGATCACATCACTCGCGGCCGCGCGCCTTCTGGTCGCACTTCCTCGGAGGTTCGCCCCGAACCCCCCGCTCGCGCTCTCGACCGCGCGTCGCCTCGCGCGTCTCCGCCGTTCGTCGCCTCTCTCGCCTCGCGATCGGCGGCGTTCGCGGTCCCATCGGCGCGTCGCGGCGGAGCGCTCGGAGGGAGTCGGCGCGCGCCGAAAAAAACCTAAGCGGGCGGACCTCGCGCGTCTTCGCTCGGTCCGCGGCATGGAGTCCTCGGCGTTCATGAACCTCCCGCGCGTCGCCGGGCGGCTCACGGCGGAGCTCATCGGGCGGTCGCCGCAGGGTCTGAACGCGTGCGACGAGTACGAGCTCGAGCTCCGCGGGCACAAGATCGCCGCGATCGAGAACTTGGGGGCGACCCAGAACCAGTTCGACGCGATCGATCTCAGCGACAACGAGGTCGTCAAGCTCGAGGGTTTCCCGCGCCTCCCGCGGCTGCACACCCTGACGCTGTGCAACAACCGGATCGCGCGCGTGGGGAAGGGCCTGGGCGAGCAGCTCCCGAACCTGAGCTGTTTAGTTTTGACCAACAATCGCGTCGCCGGGTTGGCCGATTTGGACGCCCTCGCGCCGTGCGCCAAGCTCGCGCACCTCAGCCTTCTCGGCAACCCGGTGACGCGCCAGCCGGACTACCGACTGTACGCCGCGCACGCGCTGCCGAACCTGAAGGTGCTGGATTTCAAAAAGATTAAACGGGAGGAGAGGGAGGCGGCGCTCGCGAAGTTCGGCGGCGAGGGCGGGGCGCGCGCGGCGTCGGAGGCGCGCGCGAGGGGCTCGTCGACCGACGCTGGCGCGGAGGCGGTCGGGATGGAGACGGACGGGGAGGAGAAGGCTGAGAAAAAGGGGCCCACGCCGGAGCAGCTACTCGCGCTCAGGGCGGCGATCGCGAACGCGGCGACGCTGGAGGAGGTGACGAGGCTGGAGGAGGCGCTCACCTCGGGCGTCGTGCCCTCGGACCTGAAGCTCGGACCGGAGTGAGGAGAGAGGAGGGTGAGAGGAGGGTTCGAGTTGTCATTCTCGCGCGGAGTCTCGTCTTTCCCTCGCACGCTGATGTACACCGTCTCTACTATACACGCCCTCCGCCGCGATCACCTCGGGTCTCGATCGAACCGGCGCTGGGGAGGCCGGCGCGAGGATCGAGCGTCGTCTCGCGCCTCGAAAAAAAATCACTCGGCGGGGCGACCCTCCGACGGGATCTCCCCCCCGGCCAACGCCTTGATGAACGCGACCAAAACCTTCGTCTCGTCGACCCTCTCCTTGCTGAAATGATCGGCGATGGCGGTCACGAGCCCCCTCTTGTTCGCGTCCTCCTCGGGCTTCGGGTCCGCCTTGTAGTGATGCCGGTTGATCTTCATCAGCGTCTCGCGCTCGAGCTTGGAGAAATCCACGCTCGTCTTCTCCCCGGCGCGCCGCCGCCGATCCAACCGCCGCGATCCGATCCCGCCCTGGACCGCGTCCGCGTCCGGCGCGAACCGGTTCGCGGGCGGGCGCGACGCGCGCTTTCCGCGCGGACCGGGCGGGATTTGGGCCGCGGCGTACCCGGGGTGCGGGACGCCGGCGCCGTCGGGCCCCGCGGCGCCGCCGCTCCCGCTCGAAGATTTGGCTCGCTTGCGCCGCGCCGCATCCTCCTCCTCCTCCTCGTCCTCGTCCTCGGAGGATTCCAGCTCGAGGCCCGTGGGGTGAGCGACGACGGCGAGGGCGTTGCGCTGGAGGCGGCACTCCGCGCCCGTGCTCAGGCGGAGCCAGTGCCAGCCGCCCAGACCCACCGCCTTCTTCACCACGCCCTCGAGGCCGATCAGGCTCGTCTTCGTGCGGTTGTTCCCAGTCACGCGCACCTGGTGGATGGTTGGTTTCAACGACGACCGCGAGAGGGTTCAAATTGGCGCGGTCAGTCGCGATTCGATCGACGGGGGGAAAGGCCCAACCGGACGCGAGCGGTGGGTGGGACGGGAATTTCGGTTTCTTTTTACCCCGCTCGCGCCAAATCAAGCCCGTCGAACGCTGACCGCCTCTCGCGCTCGCCGGGGGGGGGTCCGCGCGCGAGGGGGGAGCCGCGAAGGAGCGCGCGGGGCGTATCCGCGTCCTCGCGATGCGTCTCCCCTCGGGGACGCATTTTTCGGATTCGGCGCGCGATTTTTCAGACGCGCGAAGCGCGCATCGCGCGGGACGACGCGCCACGACCGCGACGCCTCCTCGCGACGCCACGAAACGACGCGCTTTTCGCGCGAACGAGGATATGAGGGGGTGGAGGCGCGGGGCGATGCGACGCGAGGAGGCGAATCGAGGCGGGCGACCGGGGACGCGACGCGCCTTCGTGTGCTTTCGCAGCAGGGGAAGCCCCCCGTCGTCGAATTCGTCGTTCGTCTTCGCCTCCATCGCGCACGTACTCGCCCGCGCGCCGAGAGCGCGAAGGAGCGAGAACTCGCGTCCCCGGGAAGGAGCGCCAAAAGAGATGCGCGCGGGACGTTGGGATGGGCAGGTCCCGCCTCTTCCGACGGCGCCTCTCCGATGCGTTCGCGCCCGGACGATGCCTCGCGACGCGCGTGGTCCCCGAGCGAACGCGCGCGAATCGAGCGGCGCGCCGCTTCAAGCCCCGGGTCCGCGGGCGACGTGCGCGAACCGCGAGCGCGGGCCGCGCGGCAACGCAGTGCGCGCGAGTCGAGGTCCACGCTGTCTGTTTTCCCGCGTCGTCCAGGAGATTTGCTCTCGCGTGTGCGGTCGGGAGCGCCTCGCGGCGAATCGACGGTCTGCGAACCCAGACTTTCAAAGGAACCTCGAACCCGAGAAGGTTGATTCCTTTGGGGAGAGAAAATCTTTCAAACCTCGGAAGGAACCCGGCCCGGTCTCAGCCTTTCCCCTCATCAACTCCATTCGCGACTTCCCGCGCGCGCTCGCGCGGCGGCAGTTCAGCACAGGCTCTTCTCCAATCTCGCGCGCGCGCGATCTCGCCGACCTTCCGTGTTTCCTCCCGCCATGGCGCGCGGCGTGAGTAAGACGCTCAGCGTTCGCCCGCCGCCTCAGGCGTGGCTCGCGAACTGCCTCGACCCGAGCGCGCGCGTGGTGACGGTGAGCGCGAAGGAGATGGGCGCGATGGTGGTGGACGCTGCGGCGAAATCCGCGGGGCGGGGCGGTGGCGCGAAGCGCGGCCGGGGCGCGGGCTCCGCCGCCAAGTACACGGTCACGGAGAAGGACGGCTTCGTCTGGGTCCAGTGCGACTCGTGCTCCAAGTGGCGGTACGCCCCGGAAGACAAGGTGGACAAGTCGAAGCCGGACGCGAAGTGGAAGGTGCGCGAGCGAACCCGCCCCACCCCGTCTCGCGTTGCCGCCGCGCGTTGGTTTCGTCTCGCGTTCGATCCCTCCCCCCCGATTCGCCCCTCGCCGACCGCGTCCCCCCTTCGCTCTCACGCCTCCGCAGTGCGAGATGATGCGCGATGACATCCGCCCCGACGTGGACTGCGAGTCCCCCGAGGACGCGTTCCCCCGCGACGCGTATTACGTCGGCGAGGGCGTCCCCTCCCCCCCGCCCGGATGGCGCAGGGAGGTGATCCCTCGGAAAACCGTCCAGGGCGCGGACGCGTACTACTACTCCCCCTGCGGCAAGCGCATGCGGTCTAAGCCGGACGTGCAGCGGTTCTTGGACAAGAAGAGGGAGGAGGGGAAGTACACGGACGTCTCGATCGAGTCCTTCGATTTCTCCACCGGCGCGAAGGCGATCAAGCCCCCGAAGGAGGACGCCAAGAAGGGCGACGAGAAGCCCGCCAAGCGCGCGAAGAAGGAGGAGAAGAAGAAGGGCGCGGGCCCCGAGAAAAAAGAGGACGCCGCCGCCGCGAAGGAAGACGACGCGGGAAAGGAAGAGGCGGGCGCGGACCCCGCCGCCGAGATCGCGGAGAAGTCGGGCGACGACGTGCAGGACGACGCCGCCCCCGAGGGAGACGTCGAGATGAAGGATTGACGTTCGTCTCGTCGTCGACGCGCCTCTCCCCGAATGTCGAATCGAATCATCGCGATTCCGATTGAATAGGATTAAAGTCGCGACGAAGAGGGAAAACAAACGCGTCACGTGTAGCCCCCCGACCCCAGGGGCCTCGTCGCGCGGTTCTTCGCCATGCGCGCCAACAGGCTCCTCTGCCCGACGACGCTCGCGAGCGCGCCCCCGCCCCCCCCGTCGCCCTGTTCGCTCACCGGGGGCAGCCCGCTCGGCGGCGGCGTCGGCTGGAACGCCACTGGCTGCGCGCTCCCGCCCCCCGCGAAGAGCGGGTTCGCGCGCGGGCCGAACTGCGACGGCGACTGAGGCTGAAAGCCGCCGCCGTTCGGGTACCCCCCGTTACCGCCGTGACCGGACCCGGACCCGGACCCGGACCCGCCGCCGTCGTACGCGGGCCCGCGCTGGAACCCGTCGTCCCCGCCGCCCCGGGAGAACGCGCCGTTGGGCGCGCCGGGGTAGAATCCGCCGTACTCGCGCCCGGAGGAGGCGGCGCCGCGTCCGTTGGGCGACGACGCGGGGCCCGGGCCCAGCTGGCCGCGCCGGGGCTGGCGCCGATCGTCACGCCCGCGGGCGCGATCGTCGTCCTGGTCCGAATCATCGTCGAAGCGCCCGTCGTCTCGTCCGCCGCCGTACGCCTCGTCGTCGCTCTCCGCCTCGTTGTTGGCCTCGATCGTCTCGAGGCACGCCAGAACCTTCTTGCTCTCGCTCGCGACGACGCGCGCGTGGTGCAGCGCCTGCTGCAGCTCCTTCTTATCCCACGCGTCGGTCGCGATCGTGTCCTTCTTGAACGTCGTGTTCCCGAACGACCCGCCGCCGTTTCCGCGCGCGCTCGAGGGCATCGCGCCCCCGGGCCCGCGCCGCGAGGTGACGCGGGTGACGGCGCCGCGCCCCGCGAAGGTTTCGTTCGTGGTGGCGTGGAAAGGGAAGGAACGGTTGAACTCGTAGTTGGGGTTGTACATCGTGAGCAGCACGGTCTGGAACACGAACGTCGCGGTGAACTCCAGCGCGTTCACGACGATGAACCGAGACCACGGGGTGACCGCGTGCGACACCGCGACCGTGAAAGGCAAACTGAGGAACCACCACGCGAAGGACGTGGAAAACTTTTTGTAAAACTTCACCTTGCTCTTGTACTTGTTGAGCGTCACGTTCACGCTGTACAAAAACCAGAGCAACGCGTACCCGCGCAGGCAGCACAAAAAGTACCCGAACGTGCCCTGGTACATGTGCAGCGTGCTCGCGGTGTCGGCGTAGAAGTGGTAAAACACGGGCGTCGAGATCCAGCACATCGCGTACACGGTGCCGAACACGGCAATCTTGACCCGCCCGCGCGCGGAAATCTTCCGGCAGCAAATCGTCCACCCCTTGGCCAGCAAAATCAGAAGGATCAGAAACACCGTCTCCGCGGCGCCCTGAACCATCCGCGCCATGAACAGGATCGGCATCCAGGACTCCCCGCCGTCGGCGTACCAGATGTAGTAGACGATGAAGAGGCCGTGCGCGAACATCATCAGGAAGATGGAGCTCCCGAGCATCTTCACCGTGTGGTGGTGCTTGCGAATCTTCTTCAGCTCCGTGCGTTGGATGAGGTAAAACGCGGCCAAAATCGCCTGGAGAACCGTGAACGATATCATGCACTCCATCACCCCGATCTGGTCCGCGCTGAAGTGCTTGTTGTTCCAGTCGTACCCGTTCGTGAACACGATGTCGTACCCGATGTCCAAGTTCCCGTTGCACATGTCGTCCGGGCTCGTGCAGTGGCGGTCGCAGTTCGCCCCCGCGAGGTAGAAGAAGCGCGCGCGGTTGCCGACGTAAAACGTCGTGCGGCGAACCTCGACGTATCCGTTCGTGTAGATGCGAAGACTCGCGGCGGCGTCCAGCGGCAGGCCCGTGTGCTCGTCCACCGCGTTATTCTGGGTCAGGTCGATCAGGCCCAGGCCCCACGCGAAGTTGGACCCGGCCAGGTTCCCGTCGACCATGACCGGCTGCCCGTTGATGATGAACGTCGTGATGTTCGTCGTCGGGTCGTACGAGCTCATCTGCAACAGCCGCCGCCGCCGCTCTCGCGTCTCGCTCGGTACCACGAGCGCATCGTCCCCGGGACCGCGTTTCGCCGCGCCCGCGTCCCGGGGAATGAGCAGCGGCACCTCCACGTACGCCTCCCCGTCGTCGTCGAACGCCGAGTCCATCATCGGGTGCGAGCCGCGGAGGCGCGCGACGTCGACGTCGTTTTTTCGCGCGGCGCCGAAGTCCGCGTCGGAGAGGCGCGACGCCGGCTCGTCCCCGAGGAGTCCGCGCCGCCTCCTCCCCGCCGCGGGCGGCGGCGGGGATGCCGGCGAGGGTGGCGGCGGCGGGCTCGGGGGCGACGGCGGCGGTGCCGGCGGGCGGGGCGGGCGGGGCGGCGATGGGAGCGACGCGCGGGCGAGCTCGGCGAGGTAAAAGGGGAACGCGAGCGGGTTCCACACGCGCTCGAGGCAGCCGGAGTTGCTGTTGTAGACCTTGTCCCAGCTCGCGAGGGCGCCGTCGCCCTCGGTGACGTCGCTGTTCTTGTCCACCATCGTGTAGTGCAGGATCGTGAGCTGCGACGTGAGCTGCGGGGATGAGATGGAGAGTGAAAGGGTCAGCGGAAGACGACCGCGGAGAGAGAGACTTCGCGACGGTGCCGAACCGCGCGCGCGTGAGAGGACAAATCGTGTCAGGACAAATCGTTCGTCCACACTCGGTCGCCACGCAATTTGGCCTCCCGATCCGTGAAAAAGGAGAAAACGCTGCCGAGACGACCGTCGCGCGCGTGCCGTCGTCGGGGTCGCGGCCGACGCGGGCGGGGGTCGCGCACCTTGAACTTGATCTTCGTCTGGACCATGCCGTGGACCTCCTTGACGAAGCCGTTGTCCGCCGGGAGGAAGCAGAACCTGCGGCGGAGGGGTGGGGGCGCGTGGGGGTCGGGGGGCGGGGAGGATGCGTCAGCCATCTCGCGCGTTCGACGCGACGTGTCGCAACGTCTTTCTGCGCGAGACGCCCCGACGCCCTCCGTCGAGGGCGCGCGACGGCTGGAGCCTTCGGCTCGGGGACAGACGCGCGCGGGGCGACGGCGACGCGCACGCACTTAGCGAGGAACTTCCACGCCACGGGTTCGTGCACCTTCCCCACGAACCGCGCGCCGTCCGTCGCCGGGACGTAGGCGAGGAGGAGGGTCAGGGCGAGGCACACGGCACGGGGTGTCCATCCCGAGCGCCGGGCGCGCCCGCGGACGTCCCGGCCACCCCACATCGCGGCGGCGTCACGGCCGACGTCCGCGCCGCCGTTCGATTCGCGCCGCGCGGCTCGAGGAACCCGCGTGGACGCGCGGCGAACAGCACCACCCGGCGCGGCGCGTTCTAGCGCCACCGACGAGGGATCGGTCGCGCCCTTTCCGCGGACGAGAACCGGCGTGACTGGGGATTTCATTCGCTCGGGACGCCAGTGTCGGAAATGCGGTTCTTGATTCCTCACGAGGTCCAAAAGATCCCTTCTGGAATATCGACCGAAACGAGCGCTCCGCCCGCCTTCCATTCATAAACTCACCTCTCCTTCTTCCCCTCCGCCCTTCCTCCCCGCCCCCCGCGCTCCCGCTCCGCGACCACGAGCGCGCACATCACGAACGCCGGCCACGCGACGCCGTACCACAGCGGCAGAGGAAACCGGCCCGCGCGCGCGTCGACCCGACTCGCGGCCAGAGCTCCCGCCCACGTCCAGAACGCCTCCCAACCCCCCCCGCCTACACCGCCCGCCGCCGCCGCCGCCGCCGCGCCCGCCGCCGCGAACGGCGCCGCCACCGCCGAGCACGCGAACCGCGCGTGACGCCGAACCAACGACGACGCCGACCCGCGCGCCGACCCACCGCGCTTCCCCGGTTCCAGCTCCGGTCTCGTCCACAGGCAGGCGAGTAAACACGCCGGCGCCGCGCCCGACGCGGCGGCGGCGAAGGCGAGCGGGAAGTTGAAGAAGGTGAGCGCCGCGAGCGCCGTCGCCGGCGCGCCCAGCGTCACCGCCTCGAGCGCCGACGCGCGCGATCGCTGACTTGCTTTTCGGTGACTCCGAGCCCCCCGCGTATCGCCCGTGATCGCCGCGAGGCGTTCGCACGCGAACGCGCCGATCGTCATGGCGACCGTCGCGGCGACCGCGACGCGCGGATCGCTCGCGCCGAACGTCGCCTCGGCGCGTATCGAAACCGCCGCCGCGAAGACGCCCGCCGCGTGCGACGCGAGGGAGAGCCCCGCGGCGCGCCCCCACGCGCTCGCCGCGTCCGACGCGACTCGCCCGCTCTCACTCTCGACGGACCCGTCGGAGGTTTCGCTCGCGCGGCCCAGGGCGGCGAGGAGCATCGCCGCGAGGCAGAGCGCCTGCGGGGCGACGTACTCGGCGATGGACAAAAACGCGTCGTCCGACGCGGAGACGTAGTAAAACGTCGAGTGGTGCAGTTGCTCCACGAGGTTGTTCGACGCGCGCGCGAGCGACTCGAGCGTGCGCCCGAGCGCGACGACGTCCTTCTCCGCGACGGCCGACCGCGCGTTCGCGTGACTCGAATCCGCCCCCGGCGGCGTCGGGCCGAAGCGTCGCGCGCGAAGGGTCACCGCGTCGACGGCGAAGGTCGCGAAGCTCGCGTGCGCGCCGGTGCCCGCGCCCACCGCGCGCCGCCCCGCGAACCGCCCCACGCGCTCCAGCTCGGCGACGTACCGCGCGGCGTTCCGCGTCCACCGACCGCCATCGACGCCGAGGGCCTTGGACCATGTAACCCGCAGACGGTCGAAGGCTCGCGAGGCCGGGCCCGGGGGAACGTTGGGGGGCTCGAGGCCCGCGCGAGCGAACCCGGAGCTCCGCGCCGCGTTCGCCGCGAGGTTGACGAGATCGAAATTCGGCAAGGCCCCGTCGCGGCCCTCCGGGAGGATCGTGGCGTGGAACTGAGGCGCGAGATCGGGCCCGGCGGCGGAGGGGTCGCGCGCCGAAGGTACGCCGCGGGCGAACGCGGCGGGGAGCTCGAGGACGTAGGCCTGCTGCAGGGCGCCGGCGCGGGCGAACGCCGCCGACGCGCGCCCGCCGCCGCCGGTTCGATCGGCCGAACTCGCGAGGGCGGGGCGCGGGCGGTGGTACT
>MDSW01131770.1_pt1 | contig 10628 bp, 4 predicted proteins | sample 811171 | NCBI WGS metagenome assembly MDSW01 (sample SAMN05326641, study PRJNA326480) | marine metagenome | isolation source: seawater | place: Atlantic Ocean: North West | collected 2012 | reverse complement strand
GTTAACAATGGGCTCTCCTTTGATGTTGAGAGAGGTGTTAAGTAACATTGGGCAGCCAGTTCTGTCATACCAATCCTCCAAAATTTGACGCAATAACGAACCGCAATCTTCTTTTACTATCTGCACTCTAGCTGTTCCGTCCACATGCGTTACCGCTTTATGGTCATGCTTAGCCTTCGCCACAAATTGCATATACTCGTTCATCGGGCCTTCAAAATATTCATCTGCATATTCATCCAGTATTGCAGGCGCAAAAGGTCTGAACCTTTGCCTACGTTTTATATCATTTACCGTATCTTTTATGTCCCATCGTGGATCAGCCAATAGAGATCGATTTCCCAATGCTCTAGGCCCAAACTCTGCCTTGCCATTTGCAATACCACATACTCTATTTTTTTCTAATTCATCGACAACTTTTTTTACAGGCATACCATTAAATATTGGATATCCTATATACGGATTTCTCCACTGTAATTTCTTTTTTCTCACCAATGCAGCTGCGCCAAGGGACGAACCAGCATCGCCAGGAGATGGCATGATCCAAATATTCTTTCCTTCTATCTTTGAGTTTGCAACACAGTTCAACGCACAACCACCCATGATAATTAAATTCTCATGAGGACACATATCTACTAACTCTAGAAATTTCTTTTCGTATAGTGCCTGTACAGAAGCTGCAAGGTCAAAATCACTTGCACCTTTCCACACATCAACAACTCCCCTATGATTATTCTCCCACAGTAAGGGTTCTAGGTCATAAGAGGGAGCTCCAAATGCAGCCATACCCATCGTGATATATTCATCTTCGTTGGGTTTTAGACCGATACGTTGTGTGATTGCAGAATAGAGAAGTCCCAAAGAATACGGATACTTCCATGATTTGATTTTAGTGAGTTTGTCGTCTTTACCTTCCCATATAGAAACAGTGTCCCACTCACCGATTGCATCAACGACTAGAACATTACACTCATCAAATGAGGATGTATAAAACCCAGCAGCTGCATGAGACTCGTGATGACTGAAACTTGTGTCGTACTTGACTCTCGGTTTTTGCCACTTCTGTCCAGCGTACAAACGTCTAGTATTTTTTAGGAACGGTTTTTCGTAGTATGCAACAACGTCTGGTTGATACCTTTGAGTTTTGGGCCACATATCTGGATGAATCCATTTGTCACCCTTTATTCTACTATATCTTTCTGAATGTGATGCAAAGATTATTTTACTGTCAACAAGAACTGTTAACGCTGCGTCATGAAAGCCTTCGGAGATTCCTATAATATTCATACGACCACCTTACCATAATATAATTAAAAAGTCAAGACTATTTTATAAATTTTTTGTATGCAACAATCGCTTCTATCGGTGTCTTTGCCTTTCGTATGTCAGTTTTACTTTTTTTAGCTTTGGAATTCTTGACAACATCCTCTTCAAACATTTTTAATTTAAGTTTGAAAAGTATCTCTTTATGAACATCATTTTCCTCATCAAACTCAAATAAAATGTCTAAAGACCCCTGAGATTCTTCTGGGCTATCGGTGGCGCCATGGCCATATAAATTATTCTGTGTGGCATATCTATGAAACGCATCCCTAAACTCTTGTCGGGCTTGTTCATTTCTATTACGAGTAGCTTCATCAAGACTTTCATATGAGTATTCTTTCAGAAGAGCTTGAAATTGATGGTCTTCTTCATCAACCACAATATAATACTCTCGAGCAACCTTTCCATCGCTCCACAAAACACAGACCGTATCCAGCTCTGGATTAGTGTAGTATGCCTCAATAATCTTTCCCGAAAATGGATAACTCATATTATTCTCCTGCCTCTATTTATGCCTTAGTTATACGCAAATTGTACGTTGTTATTGTAGAATTAGAACCATTGGGAAATTCCTGTGCTCGATAATCGTCACCAACTTGTCTTGTCTGATAGTTACCAGAACCATCTAATCTTGTGTCAACCATAGCGGTTCCTCTGGTAGTACCACCAGAAGTAGCCATAGTATATGTAATTTTATATCCGTCATCTGATGCTGCAGCCCAATATCTTAACCAAGAACCCAATTCAGTATCTATTGTGCTGTTTGACATTTCTTGTAAGTTATCACTACCGTCAATAAGAACAGGCATAGCACTTGGTGTATTTGCAGAAGCATTTCTACGATGTAGATAATAATTTGTAACAGTTGTAGGTTGATCAAGTGTCTCAGGTATACCATCAGCAGAGTATTGACTCGTATCTGCTCGTGTATCAGTGAATACTGGATTAGACCCATCTACAACCGTGTAATTAGCGGCTGCCGATGCCGAATCCGTGATAGTGTACGTTCCAGCTGTACTGGAGCTTTCTGTTCCTGATACTAATAAATCAATTGCTGGTTTTACAAAAGTATCTAACATATCTGCTTCTGTCATAGCAATAATTGAACCCGAACTGCTGTCATAGTAGACAGGATGAGCTTTTACACCAGATGGTTGGTTATGTCCACTTGTAGTGTGAGTCTGACCAACACGGTCATATGCAACTGTCACTGTACTAGGTTCAGCAGTAGTTGCCTCATTTGGAAAAGCCGAAGCAGATTGTGAAGTAGCACCAGCCTGCAATCTGGTATCACTCATCGCATCCATGTTTTGAGCTGACCCAGTGTCAACAGCAAGAGTTACAGAGGGACTAGAACCATAATGATAAATCATTCTGTTCTGAACTTCCACCAATTGTGAAGCTGTCATCTCTTGTAGGTCATTATTATCATTGACATAGAGAGGATTTCTAGCAGTCATTATATTGCTCCAGACGCAAATCCTGCCACTGAGTTAAGAATTTTACCATCATTACCGACAATATTTATGACGTTTCTTTGCGTATTGGTATCAATAAGAATACCCTCTTCAGCGTGGAATGGTTGGGAATCAGTTTCATCCAAAATATTATCACCAGCATCTGATCCATTCGCTGCACTTTGATTTAAGACCAAGAAAAGACCTTGTGTTTTTTCACCTTCAGAAAATACGTTATGAACTTTTGATGCAGTTTGAACATAATTCCCCATCAAGCTGTGATTACTACATTGGTAATACAGTATTCTAGGCGTACTTTGCGTAACCTCAATCCAAGTAGCTGCACCATTTTGGCCAGGAGTTCCTATAGTAAGAATTCTACTTTTAGTAGTGCCAGATGCAGTACCCTTATACTCATGAGTTTTAGCTGCGTCCCAATAAAATTTAAGAGGATGACCAGAATTAGAAGCATTTGATTGATCGAACTTATACCAATACTCAGCATTTGTTGATACATCGTCCGTGCCATATAAAGTAAGAGCAGGAGCTTCCACACCATTAATCCAATAACCATTACCACTACCTTGCCCATAATATGGGTGCCAAGTTGATTTAGCCTTTACACTGACATAATAGTTTATAGGTTTAATTCTACTACCATGAGCTCCAGCATTTAACATATGGTGAACTTCTATGGGATGTCTAGTATGTGATTCATATGTCATGGAAGAATTTTCCATAAGCATAAATCCTTCTAACGCATCTTCTAAAGTAATTTTTTCACCGCTCTCACTACCACCAGCGTCAATTTGGTTAAGAACCAAAGCGGGTGCTAGTGCAAAAGCACCTTGTCCTGAGGCAGAGTTTTGTGCTACGTCAGCAGTACCAGATTCAAATAAGATTGCTTCGTTTTCATTTGCAGCCGTATTCTGTACTAGATCATCACCTTCGTCAGTAGAACCGTCTGTACTATTAAGAAGGATTTTATCACCAAATACAATATCGTGAGAACCAGTAATGGTAACATCATCTAAAGCTGCGGTTCCAGTTACAGTAAGAGTAGAACCGTCAAAGGTTAAGTTTGCTTCACCAACAGCAGAAGACGAACCACTCATTGTGACAACACGGTTGTTTACGTCACCAGAAGCAATACCCAAACCAACTGATTGGTTGACAAAAGATAAATTACCAGAACCATCTGTAGCCAACACTTGGTTTTCAGTACCATCACTTGTTGGTGCAATAAACTGTGGGCCACCTTGAGGATTTGGTTTAATAGGCGCACCCAGAATATTATCAAACGTGGCAATCTCAAGTTCAAATTTATCACCATCTTCTTGGATAACAAAGTCAACACCTCTAGTACCATCAGAGGCAATCTTGGAACTCTCTGCCACCAAGAATTCAATAGGTGCAACTATGTTTAGAATTTGGTCGTTAAGTGCTTCTTCAAATAACAGGGCATCCCCTTCATCTACACCAGAAGCAGATGCATCCATAAGAACTGCCGATCCAGCATTGGAACTTGAACCGTCCGTACCATCTAGAAGAATTGTATCTTCAGTGTCAGTACCAATAATAGCAAGTGTACCACTTTTATTTTGAATTGTTTGTGTTCTGTCAGCCGTAGGATCAACTACTGTCAGTGATGTTTCAAAATCATCTTCCGTAGAGCCTTCAAAAGAAATAGTAGAAACAAACGTAGCATTAGTCTGCAACGAATTAACATCGCTTTGCAGTTTGTTAAACTCTAAACGAAATTCCTCTAAAGATTGTGAGGCTGATATTGTTGATGCACTAATTGCCATTGTTGTTCACCAATTCCTTTAGGAGACTTTTAATCTCATGCATTTCACATTTGAGATTATTTATTTCTCTCGTAGTATTTCTTATCTCATCCCTTTGTGCCTGAGCTGCAAGAGCTCTTTTTTTCGCAGTCTCATAGGCACTTTTGTCTGTGTTTATCACCGCCTTTGAGTGCATGTCTTTTACTAAATTGTCATATCCCTCAATTGGCTTCATATTGTCTGTCATATTACATCGCCAGTGCTATACACCGTAGGTCTTTGACTCTAGGCGGTTGTGCGGAGTTTGTGCCCTTAAGCACAATTTTAATTGAGAACGCAATGAACTCATCTAGAGACACACCTTCACCGTTATCTCTAACACCAGCAGTGTAAACATATTGTTGGAAGTCAGTCTTAACAAGAGATGGTTGTACTGTATCGTCTGGACTACCATCTGAATTAAATGCTACATAACCCAAATCGTCAAAGTCAGACGCATCATCAGACCTCAAAGTTTTGAAATAAACTTCAATATCTGCTGTGTTATGTCGGTTAGCAGCAAAGAATACCTTAATAGCAGTAGCCGCATTTTCCAGTGCAACCTTTCGTGTAATGTAAATAGCTGCGTTATTATCTCCGTCCGGCGAAGTTGATGGATTGTAATCTGCGGTTGGATAAACATCGGAAGAACTGTTAATTGAATTCAACCTATTACCCACAGCAATCCAAGATGCTCGATCCAAATCAATAACAGGAGAAATATCTGAATTTGTCGTACCAAGAGATAAATCCATAAAGAAAGATTTGTCTCCATTGTTTTCTAATGTTTCATTGATATCTGAAGCAACCATGTAAGGTTTATCAAAATCAACATTACCATCTAGATCAATTTCTATTGCATTAGCAGCCAAAGTATTAACAAAAGATGACTGAGTTCCCGAAGCACTTGTTGCTGTCATAGGCCTCACTTTAGAACTTATCGTTGTCTTTGGAAGTTCTAATTTTCCTAGTTGAGTGTTACCTGTATCAAATATAGCATTTTCCGTTGCAACTACAGCAGAACCACCATTTTGTGCCGTGGTCGATCCACCAGAAATAACTGGGCTGGTTGTTAACGTAACAGTGTAAGAATCGATGTTTATATTTGCAAGAGCATTATGTGTTTTGTTAATCTCTGTGAGAGGCACACCATGTAACATATAGAACTCTACAGTTGCACCAGCGGAGTGAGCAACTGCCGTTGTGTTATTTTGTCCACGAACCGCACTGGACACAGTTGTTCCAGATATAGCAGTGTACTTAATAATTTCATCATCAATTTTTACAAACCATTCACTACTGGTGTTATTTGAAAACTTACCAGAGGTGTCATCAAAATCTGTGGCTGATGTAAGAGTAAACGTAGTTGCAGAACTGTCCAGAGCAGCAGCCAAAGTAGTAGATGCATCAGAAACAACTCCACTAATAGTAACATTATTAGAGGTATCGTACATATGATGATCTTTATGTAATACTCGTAGAGCAGTTTGACCATGATCAAATACTAGAGGATTGGTCTGCAACGTCTTAGTAGGGACAGAATCATTTGTTAGTGTTACCGTACCAGTTGTTGTTTCAAATTTAGCACACCGTATTACAAAGGACATGTCTTCTGTCATTGATGGCGCCCAAGCCCTCGCATTATGGGATTTAAATAGAGTTCCAATATGGGGCTGTTCTGAAAGTGTTCGACCACCATTAATATCCGTTTCACCCATTCTAGCAATAAACAATTTATACTCAGGAGTTTGTGATGCAAATAAAATAGCATACTCTTCGCCAGTCTGACAGAATACAGGACTTGGAAATGTAAATGTTGTAGCTGTTTGCCCTGTAAGATCAGCATTTACCTCAGACGGTTTTTTAACAACTCTTCCAAAAGGCATAATTTTTGGGCCAGGATGACCATTTACAGCATTTCTAAGTTCTATCCACACAGGTAAGTTATCATCTTTATGTGTAAAGTAAACATCAACAGAAGTAACAAAACGGCCTGGGGCTTGAGTTTGCTCCTGTTTCGGTTTTCCAACGGTCTGTATCAAACCTTCAGCAGAAGAACCATCTCCCGGCCCAATCATAAATGTTTGTGCAATTGGATCAGGGCCGTCTCCGCCATCTCCGTAATCCCAATCATCACCTTCCTGCCAGGCATTTGGCGTATCAACATGTGTGGTAGATGTAACAGCTCGGGAATCATTTACTTCCGTTACTGAAATTCTAGCATTACGAGTTGCAATAATTGTTTCTTGTTCTGTTTCTAATATACCAGTAGCAGCATAAATTGTTTGAGCTTCTGTTTCGGGGCTTTTAGAACGAACATCTGTAGCACTAGAGGTAAGTCTAAACTCTACCTCACCTGTCCTAAACTTGGGGTTTCCCTCTATTTTTGGATCAGGAATAGCAAACACGCCCTTCAACTCACCAGTAGCATCTGATATTAAAGGAGTACCAGCAACCGGCACACCACTCACATCAGCAGCATCCGTAGTATATCCACTTGTCGGTGTGCAATGTTGTGTCACATCTTGTTTATCAAAGAAAACATATATTCTCATATTTGGAAATAGGCCAGTAGCATGGAAAGTAATATTTCTTGCTCTACAGAAGGGAATAAATGCCCGCTGAATAACTTTTGTTCCTTGAGATTCCAAATCAATTTGAGGAACGATATCTGTTTGAATACCTGTTCGTGTTTGGTCTGACCTTGATGTTGTTGTGACTCTGGTAACTGATTCGAAAGCACCAGAACGATCATTGATGGTGGTACTTGAGGTTGCAACAACGCCACTCCACACTGTTTGCCATGAATTCCAAACAGTTCCTATCTGACTACGATTTGCTTCGAAAAACGTATCAAAATTACCCTCTACATTAACAATCAAGTCTGGAGCTGTTTCTGTTTCAAACCACTCATCACCAGAAGGGGTTAAATCAACTTCACCTTTCCAGTTAGCCATTAGAACAGGTGTAACCCTCTCTACACGAGTCTTAATTGGTTGTGATTGATACTCAACCTCTGTATAAGGTAATGTTATCAAATCTCCTGTCTTTTTATATCCAGCTGCTGCTCTTTGTGCGTCTGAAGTTGCTTCTTCAATTAGACTAATACCTTTTGGTACACAAACAGGCCGCATCTCATTGTTAATCATATCAATACTAACTTTATAGTCAGAATTTTTAACGTCACCTACAGAGTGTCCAGAAAAGTTGTCAACAACAAAACCAGACTTGAACCTATCAAGGCCGTTGGCATCTTGAATTTGAAAACTTTCAGCATCCCTTTCCAACATATTAAGAGAGGTGTAATATTCAACGTGATTTAACCTTTGTTCAAGTTTACCAATATCCTTCATGGTATATCGATTATTTTTGAAAGTTTTGATATTAACTTGCGTAGGTTTAAAAGTAAAAGCAGGAATACTCAACTCTAACATAGTCATGTTTTGGTCTTTACCAGTTGGCATTGTCGGTCTTTCAGAGGCAACTCCTTCGAACAACTCAAAGTCACCATTTCTATTCAACTGAATTTTGGCCCTATAAGGAAGATAATATTCAAAGTCTGCTTGAATCAGTGAGTTTGGTTTTAAGAAATCAACTTCTGAAGAACCTGAGCCATCAAATTGTCGATGGTAGAAGTCAAATGAATTTCCTGTAATTTCATCCACCGTATCTATGTTCGAAGACGTACCAGCAATATCTTCAACTCTAGGTCGAATGTCAAAACAATCTTGTAGAGGGAACGTACCAGATGGAGCGGGATCATCAGGGTCAACTTTTGTAGCCGTATAGGCAGGAATATCTTCATATGTCATTTGGTCTGCAACGTCTACATACGAATCCACACTAAAGAAGTCTCCTGTACCATGTTCCATATAATCGTATACAACAAGAAGTCTACCAATAGGGTCTACTGATCCAGGCTTTCGAACTATTCGAGCAATATCATAATAGTTGTCTCGTTGTCCTGTGTCTAATACATATCTATTTGTTATATTTGAAGAACCAGTTGATACCGCTGATACTGTAGCTTTTGCTCCACTACTAAATCCAGTAATTTCATCACCAACTACAAAGTCCTGTGTAGTTCCACGATTAAGAACATATTCTATGGGAGAGGATGTAGTGATAATTCTTCCTTTTGCACCACTTGTTCCACCTGTAATTTGTTCGCCTTTAGTAAATGTGCCTGTAATGGTTCCAACTGTTAAAGTCGGAACAGTTGCATCCGTACCAGTTAGTTCAGAGTCAAATACACCAACAAGTTTAAAAACATCTGCCCGTCCTAAAGAAATTGTTTTATCTGTAGGCCTAGTTCCATATGCATCTGTGTTCCCAGGCACAACTTTAACCTGTTTCATAAGTTTAACAGTTTTAGTTTTAGCTGTAGCAGAAGTCTTTGTAAGGGTGGCCATAATTTTTAATTTAGCACCATTACCAAATACACCATTATTTGTGATTGTAACAGTGCTGGTTCCACCACCTGAGAAACCTGTAGAGGCACTAACCAAATCACCTTGTGATCCAGTACCACCAGAACCAGCACTCAAAATAGAGATAGTGTAATCCACTTCAGAGTGAGCATTAAATACTTCGTTTGTTCCAGCACTAATTGTTATAACACCCACAGAAGATGAAGTGACAATAAACTGTCTTCGCAATTGATAAGAGGTATCACTTGCACCAAAGTTTGCTGTGGTTAAATGAGTCTTAACCACATTTCGAGACATTTTGAACACACCCACGTTCTTTTCTGCAAACTGTAACTTAGCCTGTCGTATGGACGAACCTGTACCACCACCAGCTGCTTTCTGCAATCCAATAGGCAACTTATCAACTTCTGAGATAATATTATCACCAGAGTCAGCACCATTAGCGTCTGTGGAGTCTAAGTTTAGAAAAGACTCTGTGGTTGTCACATCATCTAGAACAATATCTGCACTGAAGTTTTGTCCACTGTCTGCATCTGTCATAAACAGAGCCTTAACGTCTGATATACTTTTTGTTACAACTCTTACAATTGTCAAATCTGTATTACCAGAATTTTCTACGATCTTATCTGTCTCTGCTGAATCGGATGCAGTAATTTTTTCACCCACACTAAACGTACCAGCCACATTTGTTAGGACAACTTCGGTGCCTCCAGTACCATCAGCAAACACCCACCCTGTAGCACCAGAGTTTACGCCCTTAACTTGCACACCACCATTAGAGTGATTTGCTTCTAGTGTAGCAGAAGGAGTTCCATCTAGAGTAATGAAAGTAAATGGTCTAAGGTCAAAGAGATATAATTTGTATACAGAACTAGTCTCCCCAACTGTACCAGAAGAATACTCTATAGTCCTTGCCCGAGCAATACCAACTCTTGTTCCAGCAGTCGATCCTCTAGTTGTTATTTTTTGGTCTAGTAAATCAATCTGTTTATATGGTGTTGTTTCACCACTAATAAAAGTAATATCTGGTGTATTATATACATTAGTAATATTAAGAAAGTTTCCTATGTCATATGCTGTAGATTCTGCATTTACACTTTCAAAACTTCTAGCCTTAGGAACGTCAATTATTGTCGTACCAATTTTTTCTACTTCAAATCCCTTAACATATGCCTTGCCGGGAGAAACTTTTACAGCTAAACGAGTGTTATCAGCGGTATTACCATCTTCTGTGATATCTCCTTTAGTATACACACCTTCAAACTCGTTAAGTTCTACAGATTCTTTAACTTCAAATTGAAAAGGCCTAACTGTATAGTCACCAGACTCATCAAATGTTCTTCGTGCAAGTGTCTTTTCAATTCTACCTAAAGTTGTTTTGTCAACTTTTGATTCTTGCATACCATTTTTGAGTCGTATCAATTCAATAAAGTTTAGGTCATCCGTTGCGGTGACAGCCTTAGAAACTAAAGTTGCAGAAATTTTTAACCTGTGTGCGCCTTTAGCTGCATAGTTTGATGTTCCAGTTGCGTTATCTAGAAGGGTTGTATCTGATTCTGGTGTAATAATTTCTTCTTTAATTTCTAAACCAATAC
>MDSW01095319.1_pt1 | contig 10632 bp, 6 predicted proteins | sample 811171 | NCBI WGS metagenome assembly MDSW01 (sample SAMN05326641, study PRJNA326480) | marine metagenome | isolation source: seawater | place: Atlantic Ocean: North West | collected 2012 | reverse complement strand
TATGGACAAGCATTAAAACATAAAACAGAATTTTTTATTGAATATTTTGCATTAGATTTAATTATGAAGAATGGAGAATGCAAAGGATTAATAGCCTGGAATTTAAATGATGGAACAATACATCGTTTTAGGTCGCATGTAACAATAATTGCAACAGGTGGGTATGGTAAAATATATTACTCCGCAACCTCCGCTCACACATGCACTGGTGATGGAAACGCTATGGTTTTAAGAGCTGGACTTCCTTTACAAGATATGGAATTCGTTCAATTTCACCCAACCGGCATTTATGGCGTAGGCTGTTTGATCTCAGAAGGCGTAAGAGGTGAAGGTGGTTTTCTATTAAATTCTGAAGGAGAACGATTCATGGAGAGATATGCTCCTAATGCCAAAGATCTTGCATCAAGAGATGTCGTTAGTAGATCAATAGCTGTAGAAATAAATGAAGGCAGAGGTGTTGGTAAAGAAAAAGATCACGTTCATCTTCATCTTGATCATTTAGATCCTAAAGTAATAGACGAAAGGCTTCCAGGTATTGCTGAGTCCGCAAAAACTTTTTCTGGTGTTGATGTAACGAAAGAACCGATTCCAGTTGTACCTACAGTTCATTATAATATGGGAGGTATACCTACAAATTACAAAGCTGAAGTTTTAACTTTAAATGGAAGCGAAAAAACAGTGCCAGGCCTAATGGCCATTGGCGAAGCAGCTTGCGTTTCTGTGCATGGAGCAAATAGATTAGGATCAAATTCATTAATTGATCTTGTCGTTTTTGGTAAATCCGCAGCCAAAAGAGCAGCGGAACTCGTCAAAACTGGTTCTCCACATGAAGAAGTTTCTCAATCTGAAACCGATAAATGCTTACAAAGATTTGATAAAATAAGAAATTCTACTGGGCAAACAAAAACCTCTGAGTTAAGACTGTCTATGCAAAAAACCATGCAAAGTAAATGTGCAGTTTTTAGAACAGAAGATACATTGAAACAAGGTGTAGATGAAATAAGAAAACCATTCGAAGGAATGAAAGATTTAAGTGTTAAAGATAAATCTCTATTATTCAACACAGATCTTGTAGAAAGTCTTGAATTTGATAATTTAATTAGACAGGCTATGACAACAATGGATTCCGCTTATCACAGAAAAGAGAGCAGAGGAGCGCACGCTAGAGAGGACTTTGCAAAAAGAGATGACAAAAACTTCATGAAACACACTTTGGCTTGGCAGAAAGGCAATAAAGTAAGCGTTAAGTATAGAGATGTGCATTCTAGAACCTTGACGAATGATGTACAATATTTTCCACCAAAGGAAAGAGTTTATTGATGTCAAAATTTAGTCTACCTAATAATTCTAAAATTATTAAAGGTGACTTTTATAAAGACAAAACTGGCTCTTCAAATTTAAAAAAAGTCAACGTTTATAGATGGAGTCCTGATGATGGAAAAAATCCGCGAGTTGATACATTCGAAGTTGACATGGATAATTGTGGTCCAAAAGTTTTGGATATATTATTTAAAATTAAAAATGAGATAGATCCATCTTTAACTTTTAGAAGATCGTGTGCTCATGGTGTTTGTGGATCATGTGCAATGAATGTCGATGGAGTGAATACACTGTCCTGTATTAAGTCCCATACAGATATAAAAGGAGAATTAAACATTTATCCTTTGCCTCATTTAAGAGTAATTAAAGATTTAATTGGAGATCTAAGTAATTTGTACAAACAGTATGAATCAATCCAACCATGGTTGAAAACGTCAAAAACAGATACAGAGAAAGAAGAAATTGTTCAGTCACAAAAAGATAGGTCAAAACTTGATGGCTACTACGAGTGCATACTTTGTGCTTGTTGCTCGACATCTTGCCCAAGTTATTGGTGGAATGGAGACAAATATTTGGGCCCTGCTGTATTACTTCAAGCTTATAGATGGATAAGCGACAGCAGAGATGAGGAAAAAAAATCAAGATTAAAAAAAGTTGCTGATGAGCTAAAGCTTTATAGATGTCATACAATAATGAATTGTACAAATTCTTGCCCAAAAGGTCTAAATCCAGCTAAAGCAATAGGTTCCATTAAAAAAATGCTTGCAACCAGTTAAAAGCTTATTTATTCAATTACATAATGAAATTAATAGAGCATTTTGCAAACGGAAAAAAATTTTCCGGTGAGTCAAAAAAAACAGGAAAAGTCTACAACCCTGCAACTGGTGAGCAAGAGTCTGAAGTTAAGTTAGCGACTAAAAAAGATCTCAACACTGTAGTTGAAATTGCTAAAAAAGCTTTTCATACTTGGTCAGCAAAACCTCCATTGCAAAGAGCAAGAGTTCTTTTTAAGTATAAAGAATTAATAGAGAAGAATTCAGAAGAGCTAACAAAATTAATTGTCTCTGAACATGGTAAAGTATTTGAGGATGCCAAAGGATCGTTGAACAGAGGATTAGAGGTCGTAGAATATGCCTGCGGAATTCCTCAAGTGTTAAAAGGAGAGTTTACTGAAAACGTTGGATCAAATGTTGATAGCTGGTCTATACGACAACCACTTGGAGTTTGTGCTGGGATAACTCCATTTAATTTTCCTGCAATGGTGCCGATGTGGATGTTTCCAATGGCGATAGCTTGTGGAAATACTTTTATTTTAAAACCATCAGAAAAAGTGCCCTCATGTTCAATTAGATTAGCTGAATTATTCACTGAAGCTGGTTTACCAGAGGGAGTGCTAAATATTGTTAATGGAGACAAGGAAGTCGTAGACGCGATTCTTGAGAATAAAGATATTTCAGCAGTCAGTTTTGTTGGATCTACTCCAATAGCAAAATATGTTTATGAAAATTGTGCAAAAAATGAAAAAAGAGTTCAAGCTCTCGGAGGAGCTAAAAATCATTGTGTTGTAATGCCTGATTGTGATCTCGACCAAGCAGTAAATGGCCTAATGGGAGCTGCGTACGGCTCAGCAGGTGAAAGATGTATGGCACAATCAGTCGCTGTTGCCGTTGGTAATATTGGAGATCAATTGGTGAAAAAGCTATCAAAAAAAGTAGAGGCTCTTAAGGTTGGTCCGGGTATGGATAAAAAATCTGAAATGGGTCCACTAGTAACAAAGGATCATCTAAAAAAAGTTCTTGGCTATGTTGACTTAGGGGTCAAAGAGGGTGCAAATTTAGTTGTGGATGGTAGAAAATTAAAATTACAAGGATATGAGAATGGATTTTATATGGGAGGATGCCTATTTGATAATGTAAAGAAAGATATGAGAATTTATAAAGAAGAAATCTTTGGGCCAGTTTTATCAGTAGTTAGGGCAAAAAATTTTGATGAAGCTTTAAAACTAGTTAATGATCATGAGTTTGGAAATGGGGTTAGTATTTTTACAAGAGACGGCGACTCTGGCAGAACATTTTCTTCTAAAGCTAAAATAGGTATGATTGGTATTAACATTCCTATTCCTGTACCTATGGCATTTCATAGTTTCGGGGGTTGGAAAAGGTCACTTTTTGGTGATCAACATATGCACGGTCCTGAAGGTGTAAGATTTTACACAAAGCTTAAGACTATCACATCAAGATGGCCATCAGGACCAAGGAGTGATCCTGAATTTGTAATGCCGACTATGAAATAAATTTATGAATAAAAAAATATCACTAATAGGTGCTGGACAAATAGGAGGAACTTTAGCTCATTTAATTGCGTTAAAAAAATTGGGAGATGTTGTCTTATTTGACGTAGCAGAAGGAATGGCAAAGGGAAAGGCTCTAGATATTGCTCAATCATCTCCAGTTGAGGGTTTTGATATTTCAATAACTGGAACCAACAATTATAAAGATACTCAGAATTCAGATGTTATAATTATAACAGCTGGTGTTCCGAGGAAACCAGGTATGACAAGAGATGACTTGCTTGGTATTAATCTAAAAATAATTAAAGAAGTTGCCGAAGGTATAAAAAGCACCTCGCCAGATGCTTTTGTAATATGCATAACTAATCCACTTGATGTAATAGTAATGGCCTTACAAAAATACTCAGATCTACCAAAAAATAAAGTTGTGGGAATGGCCGGTATACTTGACTCATCAAGATTTAAATTTTTTTTGTCACAAGATTTAAATATATCTGTTAATAAAATTAAATCCTTTGTACTCGGTGGACATGGCGACACAATGGTAGCTATGTTAAATCATACCTTTATTGAGAATAAGCCATTAAGTAGTTTAATTGAGTCTGGAAAAATAACCAAAGAACAAGTTGATAAAATTGTTGACCGCACAAAAAAAGGAGGTGCTGAAATAGTAAAGTTTTTAGAAAAAGGATCTGCATTTTATGCACCTGCATCTGCAGGAGTCGAAATGGCAGAGTCTTATCTTAAAAATTTAAAGAGAGAATTACCTTGCGCTGCTCATTTAAATGGTGAGTATGGTGTTAAAAATTTATACGCAGGTGTACCAGTCATAATTGGGTCAAAAGGAGTTGAAAAAGTAGTTGAGCTAAAGCTTAAGAGTGAAGAGAAAGAAAACTTCAATAAGTCAATTAAAGCAGTTCAAGAACTGTTCGAAGCTGCAAAAAAAATAGATAAAAAGTTAGCTTAATTTCTATATAAAGAATAAAATATTTAAAATGCTTTTTAACAAAAAAGAAACATTGTTTATTTTAATTTTAATAATTTTTTCTTTCACTATAAATTTAATATCAGGAAACAGAGGTGTGTTTCCAATGGATACTTTTGCTTTTTTTGATACAGGATACAGAGTTTTAAATGGAGAGCATCCTTTTAAAGATTTCTGGGTAGTTTCAGGACCATTCATAGACTACACTCAGGCAATAATCTTTTACATATTTGGTGTAAGCTGGAAGTCATATTTGATCAATTCCTCTTTATTAAATTCATTAGTTGTTGTAACTAGCTTTATATTATTTAAAAAATTAGGAGCTAATGACTACTTAAATTTATTTTTCTGTTTATGTATTTCAATTTTAGCATACCCTAACAGCGGCACACCTTTTGTAGACCACCATTCAGCTTATTTATCTTTGATCGGAATTTATCTTTTCTGTTTTTCAATTTTAAAAAATAGAATGTCTTATTGGTTTTTAATACCTATTGTTATTTCTTTTTCATTTTTTTCAAAACAAATACCAGCGTCTTTTATAGCTATTGCATTAATATTTTCTTTTGTTCATCATATTTTATTTAATAAAAAGAATAGTAAAGAAATTCTTTCGACTGTAATTTTTTCAATTTTCTTTTGTGTCTTGTTTTACTTATTTATATTAAAAATATTTAACATAGATTTTAGCCTTTTTTTCAAACAATATTTTTTATATCCTTTATCTATTGGTGAGGGAAGAATAGGTATTTTTTCACTTGATTTAAGAAAAATATTCTTTGAGCTTAAATTTTTACATTTATCAATATTATTTTATTTAATTTTAAACATTTATTATTTAGCCAAAAAAAAAAATTACTTTAGATCATCAAATTTTAAAATATTTTTTATCTTCATTCAATTTTATTTCTTTCTAATTTTAAGCCAGCTCATTACAAAAAATCAGATCTACATCTTTTTTTTGATTCCTATATATAGTTTACTTTCTTTTTTGATTTTAGAAAATTCGAAAATAAAATATAAAAATTTTTTGAAAATATTGGTAGTAGGAATATGTTTTTTTTCAACATTAAAGTATTTTGAAAGATTTGTTATTCATAAAAAATTTCATGAGCTCGAGAAAGTTAATTTTGAAAACTCTATAAAAGGCGAAAATCTAAACAAAATATTTAAAAATTTAAATTGGATAACACCAGAAAATTTATCCTTAAATAATAACAAAATAGAAATAAAAAAAATAGCTCAGAACGTAAATCTCATCAAAGCAGATAAAAGAAAAAAAATGATATTTTCAAATTATTCATTTTATTCAATTCTTACTAATGAAAGCTCACTCTCCCCAAGTAGGTGGTTTCCTCAAGACGGTACAGGATTTCCTGTAAGAAATGGAGAATATAAAGAAATATATGAAGATTATTTAAGTGATTTAATTAGCAGTAAAGAAATTGAGGTTATATATTTTTTAGATGAAATTAACGACTCAGTTTTGCTAAATTATATTAATTCTAATTGTTTTGAATTATTAAAAAATAATAATATACAGATTTATAAGGTTTTAAAGTCATGCAAAGATTTTAATAGATAAATTTAAAAAAATTAGTTATAAAAAATTTATTTTAATGAATATTCATGAACATCAGGCAAAAGATTTATTAAGAAGATACGGTGCTCCAGTATCAAATGGTGTAGTTTTTTTCAATAAAAATGAAATTAAAAATAAAATAAGTTTACTCAAATCTAAAGAATTTGTAATTAAGGCTCAGATTCACGCAGGAGGTAGAGGGAAAGCTGGGGGAGTAAAATTAATCAAAGATATTTCAGAATTATCAAATCAGATCAGCGATATGTTTGGCAAAAAACTTGTGACACCGCAAACAGGAGCTGCAGGTAAAGTTGTTAATAGAGTTTACGTGGAAGAGGCCTCTGATATAGAAAGTGAGTTATATTTATCTTGCCTAATAGACAGGTCTAGCTCTATGCTTGCATTTATAAGTAGCGTTGCTGGAGGAATGGATATTGAAAAAGTCGCTGAAGAAACTCCTCAAAAAATTCATACTACAAAAGTTGATTTAAAGAATGAAATCTCAAAAAAAGATGCTTTAAAGATATTAGAGCCTTTCAACCTTAACAATAGTCAGCTCTTACAAGGAAAAAAAATATTAGATGCTATGTATCAATTGTTTTTGAAAAAAGATGCATCATTAATTGAGATAAATCCTTTAATAATCACAAAACAAAAAGAACTTATTTGTTTAGATGCGAAGATAAATTTTGACGACAATTCTATATTTAGACAACCAGATATACTTGAGCTAAGGGACCTAAGCGAGGAAGATCCAACAGAAATTGAAGCAAGTAAAAACGATATTGCTTATATTAAACTAGATGGATCTATAGGATGTATGGTTAATGGCGCAGGACTTGCAATGGCAACTATGGATATAATAAAACTATACGGAGCCGAACCAGCGAACTTTTTAGATGTTGGTGGAGGTGCTTCAAAGGAAAAGGTAGCCTCTGCCTTTAAATTAATTTTGTCTGATAAAAATGTTAAAGGCATTTTAATTAACATTTTCGGTGGAATAATGAGATGTGATGTTCTTGCCCAAGGAGTAGTAGACGCAGCAAAAGAGACAAAATTAAAAGTTCCGCTTGTAGTGAGATTAGCAGGAACAAATTTTCAAGAAGGAAAAAATATTCTTGATCAATCAAATTTAAAAATATTATCAGCTTCAGACTTAAATGATGCTGCTAAAAAAATTACACAGGCAGTGAAATAAGTAATGTCTATATTAATAAATAAAAATACAAAAGTTATTTGCCAAGGTTTTACAGGCACTCATGGAACATTTCATTCTGAGCAAGCATTAAAATACGGAACAAAATTAGTTGGAGGTGTAACGCCAAAAAAAGGGGGCAGTAAACATTTGGGATTACCAGTATTTAATTCAGTAATCGAGGCTAAAGAGACAACTGGTGCAAATGCCTCAATGATTTATGTGCCTCCCAAATTTGCTGCCGCTGCAATTATAGAGGCTATTGAAGCTAGAATAGAACTCATAGTTTGTATTACAGAGGGAATTCCTGTCTTAGATATGATTAAGGTAAAAAAATTGCTTAAGAATAACAATTCAAGATTAATAGGACCAAATTGCCCAGGAATAATTACACCAGAAGAATGCAAGATTGGAATTATGCCAGGAAATATTCATAAAAAAGGTTCTGTTGGTATTGTTTCAAGGTCAGGTACTTTAACTTACGAAGCAGTTCATCAAACCACAACAAATGGTATGGGCCAGTCTACTTGTATCGGAATAGGCGGAGACCCAATAAACGGTACAAATTTTATTGATTGTTTAGATTTATTTTTAAAAGATGATGAAACCAACTCAATAGTAATGATAGGTGAAATTGGAGGTACCGCAGAGGAAGAGGCTTCAGAGTTCCTAAAAAAGTCTAAAGTTAAAAAACCAATGGTTGGTTTTATTGCCGGGCTTACAGCTCCACCCGGTAGAAGAATGGGCCACGCGGGCGCGATTATATCAGGTGGAAAAGGGGGAGCCTTAGACAAAATCGAAATAATGAAGTCAGCTGGTATTACAATATCAAAATCTCCTGCAGACATCGGAAAAACTCTATATAATAAACTTAATAGTTGATTTTAATAAAATTATGCTAAAATATATAAATGTCCTCTTTTAAAAATAATCAGATTTATAAAAAAACGTCATTTCTTTCTGGAGTAAACTCCTCATTCATTGAAAAATATTACGTGCAATATTTAACAAATCCATCTTCATTACCAAATAGTTGGAAATTATTTTTTGATGGGCTTGGCGACGAACAAGATATCATAACTCAAAATATAAATGGACCTAGTTGGGCGCCAGAAAAAATAATTAGTGAGAAAAATTTAAAGAATATAATTGAGAAAAAAAAGTTAAAGGACGAAACCTTCGAGGATATAGCCTCTACAGAACAAGCAGCAAAAGACTCAGTAAGAGCTATAATGTTAATTAGGGCATACAGAATACGTGGACATTTAATCGCCAATTTGGATCCTTTAGGCTTACAAAAAAAAGAAGAACACTCAGAGCTAAAGCCAGAGAGTTATGGGTTTAGTTCAAAAGACTATGAAAGAAAAATATTTTTAGATGGGGTCTTAGGATTACAATATGGTAATTTACATGAGATTTTAAGAATTTTGAAAAAAACTTATTGCTCTAATATAGGATATGAATTTATGCATATGGGCGACCCCAAGGAAAAAGCTTGGATAAGAGACAGAATTGAAGGGCCTGAAAAAGATATTAGTTTTACCATAAACGGAAAAAATGCAATTCTTAACAAAGTGGTTCAAGCAGAGGGGTTTGAAAAATATCTTCATGTAAAATTTGTAGGAACAAAAAGATTTGGATTAGATGGTGGAGAAGCACTAATTCCTGCGCTGGAGCAAATAATAAAACGTGGAGGAAATTTGGGTGCAAAGGAAGTGAAAATTGGAATGCCACATAGGGGAAGGCTTAATGTTTTAGCAAATGTAATGGGAAAACCTTATAAAGCAATTTTTAGTGAATTTTTTGGTAAATCAGTTTCATCGAAAAAAGATTTCGAAGGTGATGTAAAATACCACTTAGGTGCTTCTGCTAACAGAGAATTTGATGGGAACACTATACATATAAGTTTAACAGATAACCCTTCTCATTTGGAAGCTGTAAACCCCGTTGTTTTAGGTCAAACAAGAGCTAAACAATTTTTTCATAAAGACAAATTAAGAAAAAAGGTAATACCAGTTTTAATGCATGGCGATGCTGCTTTTGCTGGCCAAGGTGTCGTTGCAGAATGTTTTGCAATGTCTGGGCTGCCAGGTCATAATATAGGAGGAACAATACATGTTATAGTAAACAATCAAATCGGTTTCACAACAGCGCCAAGATTTGCAAGATCTTCTCCTTATCCTTCAGATGTGGCTAAAACAGCTCAAGCTCCAATTTTTCATGTTAATGGTGATGATCCAGAGGCAGTTGTGCACTGTGCTAAGGTTGCTACAGAGTATAGACAAAAGTTTAACAGAGATGTTGTTATAGATATGGTCTGTTACAGAAGGTTTGGTCATAATGAGGGTGATGAACCATCGTTTACTCAGCCATTAATGTACAAGAAAATTAAAGAACACCCTTCAACTCTTTCTATTTATGGAAACAAATTAATTGAAGAGGGACTTACGACAAAAGAAAATTTAGAAAAACAAAAAAAATCATTTAAAGAATTTTTAGAACATGAATTTGATTCTTCAAAAAGCTACAAATCTGAACTTAAATGGTTCGAAGGAGTCTGGTCTAGATTTAAACCCGGATTAGGTAAAGATAAAAAGGGTGTAAGTGGAGTAGATGAAAAAAAATTAGTTGAAATAGGAAAAAAAATATCAACAATACCCAAAAATTTCGCAGCTCACAAAACGTTAAAGAAAATATTTGATCAGAGACTAAATAATTTCAGTGAAAAAAAAATAATAGACTGGTCAACTGCCGAAAGTTTAGCTTTTGGAAGTCTACTTACTGAAGGTTTTTCTGTTAGATTATCAGGTCAAGACTCCGGCCGTGGAACATTTAGCCAAAGACACTCTGTTTTGAGAAATCAAGACAATCATGAGAGATACATACCTTTAAACAACATTACAAGTAACCAAAAGAAAATCGAGGTAATTGATAGTTTACTTTCTGAGCTTGCAGTATTAGGTTTTGAATTTGGTTATTCATTGTCTGAACCAGAGACACTAGTATTATGGGAAGCACAATTTGGAGATTTTGCAAACGGAGCACAAGTAATTATTGATCAATTCATTACCTCTGGAGAGACAAAATGGGGTAGAGCAAGTGGTTTAGTAATGTTATTACCTCATGGTTATGAAGGTCAAGGTCCAGAACACTCATCTGCGAGAATGGAAAGATTTTTACAAATGTGCGCTGGAGAAAATATTCAAGTCGTAAATTGCACAACTCCGGCTAATTATTTTCATGTTCTAAGAAGACAAATG
>MDSW01084290.1_pt1 | contig 10632 bp, 7 predicted proteins | sample 811171 | NCBI WGS metagenome assembly MDSW01 (sample SAMN05326641, study PRJNA326480) | marine metagenome | isolation source: seawater | place: Atlantic Ocean: North West | collected 2012 | reverse complement strand
TTTACTCTTAATTACGGTCAGCATGTTTAGGCCAGATTTTATAATGAATAGAGTTTTTCCTGAATATACAGAATTTACATCCAGTTTTAATGAAGAGATTTATTATGAAGAAACGCGTAAAATTCGATTACATGTTACACGGTACACGGATTACGGTGAACGATATAAAATGTTTGCTTTTTTAGTTGAACCTAAAACTACCACCTCCGTACTCCAATTAACAGGCATAGAATTAGAAAAAAATACTAGTGAGAATTATGATGTAGTAAATTTAGATTTCATGGGTCCAGGAGAGCAAAAGGGGATGGATTTTTATGATGAAGTTACAAAACTAGAAATTAGTTCTCTTGATAGACCAGCAAAAGAAATTGTCTATATATTCGGCCTACTTATTCTTGGTTTAGTTCTATTTAACCAAAGACGAAGATTACAAAATTAATTTTAAACTTAACGAATAGTTATAATTATAAAAAGAATGTTGTATTACAGCTACTTTCATATTATTCATTTTAACTTAAGCCGTGAAAAATGTTAATAATACTGATCTTAAGGTGTGTTTTTATTTAGGAAAGAATTATGAGATCTATTATTGAAACTTTTACTTCCCTGAGTGTTAGAACTATAGTTTACTTAGTTGTTATTGTTATCACTTTAGTATTATTAACTATTCTTTTTAGTTAAATTTTTTTAAAGGCAAGATAAAGAGGGCGTGAACTTACAACTAAAAACAATAAAACAATACAAAAACAATATTAAAAGAAATACCAAATAATGATCTAAACTAAACCAACCCACCAGATGATATTACCGATTACCCAACACAAAAAACCTAACATGATTAAGCCTCCTTTTTAAATTTGAGTTTTGTTGCGAGTTCTTCTCCTCGGATATCTAAATATCTTTGTAACGCTTTAAGAGTTTTCCAACCTCCTTGTGCCTGGACTTCTGCTATCGACCAACCTTGTTTGTAAATTAGATCGGTTGCCCCAAGATGTCGAAGTCTGTGAAATGAAATATCTACCTTAGCGAGCTTAGTTAATACTTTCCAATGAGCGTAGAATTGTCTTCTATCTCTAACAGGAAAGTATCTACCGTCCATGGACGTTGGTAAGTTATGCAATATCTCAATAGCTTTAGGACTTAAACCAATCTTTCTTGGTGTATCGTTCTTGGTTTCTCTAATTAGAGCTGTGCCTCTAACAAAATCAATATCTATTTTCTTTAATCTTAAAAGTTCACCTTGCCTCATCAAAGTTTCACGAGCGAAGATTATAATTTGTTTCATGAAATGAAGAGGACGCTCTTCTTTTGATCTATTGCTTTTAGGATAGGCTGAATGAGAAAGTTTGAGGAGTCTAGACCAATCTTCATCTGAACAAGGACGATCAATCTTTTGCTTTTCTTTTGCTTTTTCTACTAACGAAATAGGATTGTAGCTGACAGGAATATCTAATTCTCTACGACCTAAGTTAATAGCTCTTGATAATAAGCCCAGATATTTGTTAACAGTAGAACCAGACTTACCTAGTTCTAATTGCTCGTCCCTAAATTCTGCTAATGACCTAGGACTTAACTGAGATAAGAACAACTTAGCCAAAGGTTGTCTCTTCATAAAGTTTATATCGTAAGTAAAGTTATATAAATTCTTTGTCTTACGTTTAAATTTATCAAAGAAGATATCTAACAGCTCGATTACTCGCATTTCGTTTAATCGTTCACTCTTTTTTACCTGGAGATAAGAACCGACTTCTATCTGGGCCTCGATCTTATCAGCCCACTTTCTTGCGTCACCCTTTCTTAAAAAAGTTTTTATTACTGTAATCTTTTTTTTACGAACGAACACTTTCTACTTCGTTCTAAATTTTTGGATACTAGCCATTTCTACCTTTCTGATTGAACCCATAGTGAACCCAATCGTTAAATAGAGCTTAGTATTGTTTTCTTTTCATTAGATTTTTGGCTCGAGATATATCTTCCAAGCCTCACGAGTCACGCTACACGACACGCTTTCCAAGCGTGCTGATTAAACCGCTCTCACATCTCTCCGGCTTATAATTTCTGTGATTTATCACAATAAATAAACTGATAATAGAAATTCTTTTTAACGTCAGTGTCATAAATTTATAATCAAAAAAACTTATTATGGTCAGGATACTTAACAATTTCCTTCATTGGTGGTAGGGTAAAAAATAAATGAACATAAATGAAAAATATGACTCTAACCTTAGATTAGGATTAAAATTTGTTAATGAGAAAAATTATTTAGAAGCAGAAAAAATTTTTAAAAGATTAACAGCCACAAGCAAAAATCGTTTTGAAGGTTTTTTAAATTTATCTAATATTTATGAAATACAGAATAAAAAAGATAAATCTGAAAAAATTCTTAAAAAATTTATTAATTCTAATAAATATCATAAAGAAATTATTTCTGGCTTGGCAATTATTTATTACAATTCAAATCAATATAAGAAATTAAAAAGCTTAATTAACCAATATATTAATTTAGAAGAAAATCATATTCTGTTTTTTTTAAAGGCATATTTATTTGAACTTGAAAATGACTTGGATAATCAAATAGTTTTTTTAAAAAAATCTATAAATATAAAAGAAGAATTTTGGCCTGCTTATGAAAAACTTTTTAATACCTTTGAAAGAACAAATAAAATTAAAGAATTTGATAATTTACTAAATATTTCAAAAAAAATATTCAATAAAAATATTATCTTAGACTATTATTTTGGACTTTGTTTATTTAGACAAAATAAAAATAAAGAAGCGATTGCATTTATAGAATCAAATAATATTGAAGGTAATTTAGAGAAAGTTGAAGACTCTAGATACTTAATTAATTTTTATGATTTACTGAGTAAAATATATATTAAATTACATAAATTTGATTTATGTTTCAAATTTGCCTTAAAAAGAAATTCTCTTTCCATTGAAGATAAAAGCAATAAACAATTTGATAGAAATATATTATTGGATATTATCCAAAAATATAAAATATATTTTAACAATTTAAATAATAAAATAGAAACAAATGGACATACGGGAATCGCCCACGATAATTTAGTTTTTTTAGTTGGGTTTCCAAGATCTGGAACAACTTTACTTGATACTATATTAAGATCTCATTCTAAAACTGAAGTTTTAGAAGAAAAACCATATTTAATTAATATTCGACATAAATTTTTTAAAGACAACACTTTAGATAAAATATCAAATATTAGTGAAAATCAAATTAGGAAGTTACAAAAAGAATATTTTAATTCATTTAATTATTCTTCAGAAAAAATAACAATTGATAAATTTCCATTAAATCTAATAGAATTAGGTTTCATAAAAAAAATTTTTCCAAACAGTAAAATTATATTAGCTTTAAGACATCCTATGGATTCTATTTTAAGTTGCGTATTAACTTCATTTAAAATAAACGAGGCTATGGCTAATTATGAAAATCTAGAAACTGCAGCTAATTTTTATAATGAAGTATTTAGTTTATTTAACATATATAAAAAATCTCTTAAATTAAACTACCATGCAATTAAATATGAAGATGTTGTAAATAATTTTGATTTGACAATTAAAAATTTATTATCTTTTTTAAACCTAGAATATGAAAATGCTCTTGAAAATTATTATACTACCGCAAAAAAAAGAACAAAAATAAACACTCCTAGTTATCATCAAGTTATAGAGCCTATATATAACAAATCTATTAATAGATATAAAAACTTTCCTCAAATTAATAAAATTGAATTTGTAATTTCAAAATGGTTGAAAGAGTTTGATTATAATTTTTAAATTAATACTTTCTAAATTTTATTTTAATTAAATCAAAAAACATATTAATTGGGTCATTTAAAATTTTCACTTTACTATTTTTATTATCATTCCAAATAATACCTTCCTCATACACAGATATATTTTTAAGTTTTGCTAAATATAGAATTTCTACATCTGAACAAAACCTATCTACTTTACATAGATTAATAATTGATTTAATTTTAATAGAATCATACAATTTAAATCCACATTGCGTATCACTATAATTAAGTCCTAATATTATTTTTACTAAGAAATTAAATACAATTCCTAGACTAATTCTTAATATATTTTGTTTAATATTAATTACTGCATTTGCCTTACTTCTTGAACCAATAACAAATGAGTAACCACTATTAAATTTTAAAATAAGTTTATTAAATTCTTCTATACTTGCAGATAAATCTGCATCGGTGGTTAATATTACATCTCCTGTTGAGAATTCAATTCCTCTTTTAATTGAATAACCTTTACCCATATTTTTGAGATTATGCAGAATTTTTATTCTTTTTTGTTTTAATGACTCTAAAACATTTCGTGTTTTATCTGTACTTCCATCATTGACCAATATAATTTCAAATTTGTACTTTTCTTCAAAAAAATTTATAATTTTTTTTAGATTAGATTTTATAATATTGCCTTCATTAAAAATCGGAACTATTATTGAGATATGCATTTTATAAACACTATAAATAAGAATTATTTAATTGTATTTATTTTTTTGGGAATAATTTTACATTTTATTTCGGTTTATTTTACAGTAGGTTTTTATAGTGATGATGAACATTTTCAAATATTAGAAATTACAGCATATCTTCTCGGTATAAATGAAGTAGCAATAAACGACCCGACTGGTTTCTATTGGGAATGGGAAGAAAATATTAGAATGAGACCATGGCTTCAACCTGTTATTTATTTTAATATAATCAGTTTTTTAAAATCAATCTTTCTTGATAATCCTTTTTTATGGGCTGCTTTACTTAGATTAATATCTTCTTGTTTAGGATTTCTAAGTATCTTGTATTTATATTTTACTTTTAAGGATTATTTTTTTAAAAATAATAAATTATTTAATTGCTTTTTATTCTTTTCATTTTGGTTTTATCCTTTTCTACACAGCAGAACCTCTTCTGAGAATTTAAGTATTACTTTATTTGTAATCTCTTTTTGTGCAATATTTCAAATGTTAAATTTTGAAAAGACAAAATTCAAAATGATTTATTTTATTTTTTTTAGTTTTTTAATGGGCATCTCGATGGTAATCAAATTTACAACTGTATTTTCTGCATTCCCCTTTTTTTTATGGATGTTATTTTTTAAGTTTAACTATGCCAGAATAATAGTATTCGGATTAACAATTTTATTAGCTCTTGCATTTGGTTTGTATATAGATTTTATTAATTGGGGATCTTTTAAAAATACTTATTATCAATTTTATATTCATAATTTGTCTTCCAATGAAGTAGGTAGGATGAAATATTTTGGTGTTGATCCATGGTATTATTATTTAATTGAAATAATAAAACAACTAGCACCCTTTTTAAGTTTATTTTTTTTAATTGGCCTTGTTCTGTTTTGGTTTAAAAAATTCAAGCATTCATTGACTTGGATAACATTTATAACTTTATTGGTTTTTTCATCAATTGGTCACAAAGAAATAAGGTATATCTTTCCTATCTATATATTTGCTCCTCTTTTTATTGCTTATTTTATAGAGCATATTAAAAGTATTAGCCTAAGAAAGTTTATTCAATACATTGCTATTTTTTCTAATATAATTTTTTTATCTCTTACCCTTTTTTTTCCACCAAATACAAAAGTGGGAGTTTATGAATATTTATATTATAATTTAGATAATAAAGAGAAGGTTTTTTATACTGATGAAAACCCATACCTAATCAACAATATGGAACCATTTTTTTATACTAAATTTATTCCAAAAATAAATAAAATTGAAAGAAGTTCAAAAATTTTTAAAAATATCTGGATAGTAACAAACAATTATGATGATCTCAACTATTACCAGAATAGAAATTGTAAAGTAAATTATAATACCTATCCAAAAGCAATAACCAATTTAAATGAAAATTGGAAAAGATTAAAATTAAATTGGAGTATATTACATTGCGAATAATTAAACATCTTATCTTATCTTATATTAAATAACTAATAATAAATTTGTTTTTATTTATATTAATGATAAAATAATTTAATGAATTTTTCAGATATCAAATTACCTTCAAATAGAAGGTTTGGCTTCTTCTTTACAATTATCTTCTTATTTGTTTCTATATATTTTTTTTTTAAAGTTAGTGCTTCACTCTCCTATTTCTTTTTATTAATAGCCTTAGTTTTACTTTTAACAACACTCATTAAATCAAGTTTACTATTACCACTTAATAAAGCATGGATGGGTTTTGGGTTTTTGCTAGGAAGAATAGTTAATCCTATAGTTTTAGGAACTATATTCTTTTTTTTATTCACACCAATTAGTCTGCTCATGCGTTTTTTTGGTAGGGATGAGCTTCTCCTTAAACTAAACAGTAAAGAGTCGTATTGGAAGGAGCGCAAAATTGAAGAGTCAGTTATAGATAGATTTAAAAAACAATTTTGAAGTATATAAGATATGGAATTTATAAAAGAACTTTGGCTATTTCTTCGAGTTCGCAAAAAATTATGGTTAGCTCCGATAATTTTTATCCTATTAGTTTTTGGAGGACTATTGATACTTGCTCAGGGTTCAGTTGTAGCACCCTTCGTTTACACATTGTTTTGATAATTTATTATATAGATGTACATTTTAGGTATTTCAGCATTTTATCACGATAGTGCTGCATGCTTAGTGCATGATGGTGAAATTATTTGTGCTGCACAAGAGGAGCGTTTTACTCGAAAAAAACATGATTCTAGTTTTCCTACTAATGCAATTAAATATTGTTTAAAAGAGGCAAATATAACTCCTCACCAAATCGATAATATTGTTTTTTATGAAAAACCTTTTTTAAAGTTTGAACGATTAATAGAAACATATCTCGCTATTGCCCCTTTGGGAATTTTAAGTTTTATGAAAGCAATACCTGTTTGGATAAAAGATAAACTTTTCCAAAAAAATTTAATCCTGAAAAATTTAAGTACAGTTTTTGATGAAAATATTAACTGGCATAAAAAACTTTTATTCTCAGAGCATCATTTATCTCATGCAGCAAGTGCTTTTTATCCCTCACCTTTTGAAAAAGCGGCTATATTTACGTTAGATGGTGTCGGTGAATGGACAACAACTTCACTAGCAATAGGGAGAGGGAATAATATAAAAGTTATAAAAGAAATCCATTTTCCTCATTCCCTAGGCTTATTATATTCAGCATTTACTTATTACATTGGCTTTAAAGTTAACTCTGGGGAATATAAAGTAATGGGTCTAGCACCTTATGGAGTCCCTAAGTATGTAGATTTGATAAATCAAAAATTAATTAAAGTCGCAAAAGACGGTAGCTTTCAACTAAACATGAAATATTTTAATTATTTATCTGGATTGACAATGACCAATAAAAAATTTGATAAATTATTTGGTGGCCCACCTCGTAAATCAGAATCAAAATTAACTCAGAAAGAAATGGATTTAGCTGCATCTATTCAAAAAGTTACAGAGGATATTGTTTTAAAGATTGCAAAGAATATAGCAAAAGAAACTGGTGAACGTAATTTATGTTTAGCAGGAGGAGTTGCTCTTAATTGTGTTGTAAATGGTATTTTGATTCAAAAAAAAATTTTTGACAATATATGGATACAACCAGCTGCTGGAGATGCTGGAGGTGCATTAGGAGCTGCATTATCTGTGTGGTACTTATTTAAAAATAAAAAAAGAGAAATTTCCTCTAGTAGAGATTCAATGAAAGGAGCATATTTAGGTCCTAAATATATAAGTAGTGAGATAGAGGCTGAGCTTAAATTATGTGGTGGACAATTTAAAAAGTTTTCTGACAATGAATTAATTGATCAAGTTGCTAAAGCCCTACAAGAGGGTAAAGCTATTGGATGGATGCAAGGAAGAATGGAATTTGGTCCACGTGCATTAGGTGCACGCAGTATTATAGCAGATCCTCGCTCGCCAAAAATGCAAAAACAACTTAATTTAAAAGTAAAGTTTCGAGAGAGTTTTAGACCATTCGCCCCCAGTGTATTGCGTGAAGATGTAAAAGATTGGTTTGAGTATAATAATGATAGTCAATATATGCTTGTAGTAGCAGAAATTAGAAAAGACAAACGACTAACTACTACAAAAAAAGAAGAAGATTTATTTGGTATCGATAAGCTTAATGTACCTCGCTCAACTGTGCCAGCAATAACACATATAGATTACTCTGCACGAATTCAAACAGTTCATATTGAAACAAATCCTCGATATCACGCACTTATATCAAGATTTAAAGAATTGACTGGTTGTCCAATAATAGTAAATACTTCTTTTAACGTTCGTGGAGAGCCAATTATATGCACACCAACAGATGCCTTTAAATGTTTTATGGGAACCGAACTTGATTTATTAGTTATAGAAAATTATTTACTAAATAAAAAAGATCAAAATATAAAACTTAAAAAAAATTATAAAGATTTTTATGAGCTCGATTAATTTTACAAATAATTGAATTATCAAATTAATTAATTTTCATTCATTTTTAATGCATTTAAAAATGCATTTTGAGGGATATCAACTTTTCCAAATTGTCTCATACGTTTTTTTCCCTTTTTTTGCTTATCTAATAGTTTATTCTTACGAGTAACATCCCCTCCATACAATTTTTGCGTTACATCCTTTCTAAATGAAGCAACTGTTTCTCTAGCTATTATTTTACCACCTATTGCAGCTTGTATTGCAACTTTAAACTGTTGTCTTGGTATTAAATCTTTAAGACGTTCACATAAAGCTCTTCCTCTTTGCTCAGATCTATCTCTATGGACTATTAAAGACAACGCATCAACGGGATCGCCATTGATCATTATGCTTACTTTAACCAAGTTATTAATTTCATAACCAATTAATTCATAATCAAAACTTGCATAACCTTTAGTGATTGATTTTAATCGATCATAAAAATCAAAAACTACTTCATTTAAAGGAAGTTTATATTCCACCATAGCTCTTGTACCTGCATAATTTAGATTGATTTGGATACCTCTTTTTGAAGTACATAACTCTAAAACTGAACCTAGAAATTCATCAGGCACTATAATTGTAGCTTTTATCCAAGGCTCCTCAATTGATTCAATTTTTACAGGATCAGGCATATCTGTTGGATTATGTAATTTTAGTATGGTGTTATCTTTCATATTTATTTTATAAACAACAGAAGGAGCTGTAGTGACAAGTTCGAGGTTAAATTCTAAATCAAATCTGTCTCTGATAATTTCAAGATGAAGCAATCCCAAGAAGCCGCATCTAAATCCATAACCCAAAGCAGGACTTACTTCTGGTTCATATGAAAAACTAGAGTCATTTAAGGCAAGCTTAACCATACTATCTCGTAAATGTTCATATTCATCTGAGTCTACTGGAAACATTCCACAAAAAACAACTGGTTGAGATGGTTTAAAGCCAGGAAGGGGTGCTAATGTCGGTTGTTTTTCATCTGTAATCGTATCACCAACTTTACAATCTGATACACTTTTAATTCCTGAGTTAATAAAACCTATTTCACCTGGACCTAAAGTCTCTACTTCTGTTGGCTTAGGTGAAAAAATACCTACTCTATCAATTGTGTGTGTTGCTCCTGCAGCCATAAATCTAATTTTTTGATTTTTCTTTAACTGTCCATGAATTACTCTAACTAAGACAATGACTCCTAGATAACTATCGTACCAACTATCAACAAGCATACACTTAAGGGGTTCATTTAATTTACCGTCAGGAGAAGGAAGTTTAAGAACTATTTTTTCTAATAAATCCTCTACTCCTTGACCTGTTTTAGCTGAAACTAATGATGCATCTGAAGAGTCTATCCCAAGCACTTCTTCAATTTGTTCTTTTATTTTTTTGGGTTCTGAAGATGGTAGATCAGCCTTATTTAATACTGGTAAAATCTCATGGTTATTATTTATAGCTTGATAAGCATTTGCAAGTGTTTGAGCTTCAACACCTTGTGTGGAGTCTACAATTAATAAAGAACTCTCACATGCTGCTAATGATCTTGATACTTCGTAAGCAAAATCGACATGACCAGGAGTGTCCATAATATTTAAAATATATTTTTTTCCATCTTTAGATGTATAATTTAGACGAACAGTTTGTGCTTTAATTGTTATTCCACGTTCTCTCTCCAATTCCATTGAGTCAAGAACTTGCTCTTTCATCTCTCTATCAGATAAACCACCACAAAACTGAATCAGTCTATCAGCTAATGTCGATTTACCGTGATCAATATGTGCTACTATAGAAAAATTTCTAATACTTGAGAGGTCTTGCATTACTTTCTAAGAGTTGCGTTAAAACTAGTAATAATTGTATCTATAATTTGATTTGAAATACCTTCTATCTCTTCATCACTAAATGTTTTTTCCAAAGGCTGAAGCAGAACTCTGGTTGCAATACTTTTATAATCATTTTTAATTTTTTCACCTTCATAAACATCAAAAATTGAAACTTTATTGATAATTTTTTTGTTAATTTTTTTTATTTTTCTTATTATATCGTTTGCCTTAACTGATTTTGGAAGTAAAAAAGCAAAATCTCTCTCCACTGCTTGTAATGGATTATTATCAAAAGCAGATACAGTCGATGTTTTTTTACTTTGAAATTGTGATAATGTTTCA
>MDSW01065512.1_pt1 | contig 10633 bp, 9 predicted proteins | sample 811171 | NCBI WGS metagenome assembly MDSW01 (sample SAMN05326641, study PRJNA326480) | marine metagenome | isolation source: seawater | place: Atlantic Ocean: North West | collected 2012 | reverse complement strand
GGTTCGAACAGTCCTTTGGAATCGGAACAACAAAATGAGCGAACGACCTCTCAGAATGGCACTTATCGGCGGGGGTGGCGCCGCGTTTATCGGCAAGGTGCACGCCACTGCAGCGACTCTGGATCGCCGGGCAGAACTGGTTGCTGGCGCGTTTTCATCCAATCCCGAGCGATCACGCGCGGCAGCCTCTGAGTTCGGCGTTGACCCACAGCGTGCCTATGGGTCGTGGCAGGAACTGCTTGAAAAAGAACAGGAACTCCCGGAGGACGAGCGAATCGATTTCGTCTCTGTTGCAACTCCCAACTTCACCCACTGCGACATTTCCTGCGGAGTGATGGAAGCTGGCTTTCACGTCATCTGCGACAAACCCATGACCATCACATTGGATGATGCCGAGCGGATGGTTTCGACTGCGGAGAATACGGGCCGCGTATTCGCACTGACTCACAACTATTCCGGCTATCCGTTGATTCGCCAGGCTCGACAGATGGTCTCCGCCGGAGAACTCGGTGACATTATTGCGGTACGTGCGACTTATGTGCAGGGATGGATGCATGGAATGGTTCCCGGTGATACACCTGATCGCGGTGCCTGGAAGTCTGACCCGACACGCAATGGGCGTGCCGGGTCACTCGGCGACGTTGGAACGCACGCATTTCATCTCGCTGGGTTCGTCACCGGCCTGACTCCGGAGTCACTGATCAGTCGGATGCAGTCATATTCACCACATCATGACCTGGATGATTATGGGCATGCCATGATCCAGTTTGATCAGGGGGCGACAGGTTTAATCACGTGGAGCCAGGTCACTCATGGACGGCTGAACGACCTGAGCCTTGAGATAGACGGAACAAAAGGAGCACTGACATGGCACCAGGAAACGCCGAATCAGCTGTACGTTCGGTCGTTGGGAGAGCCCACCCGAGTCTTCGAACGAGATCCCAACGCCGGCTACTCACTCAGTGATGCAGTCGCGGCCTGCCGACTACCCGGTGGCCATCCGGAAGCATTCTTCGAAGCATTCGCAAACGTCTACCGAAATGCATTCGAAGACATGCAGACGGTAGATGCCGGAGGATCTCTGGATCGTCAGGGGAGCATCTACCCCTCAGTTTATCAGGGGCAGGAAGGAGTGCGTTTTATGACGCGGTGCCTTGAGAGCCACGATGTTGGCGGTGCTTCGCAGCCGTGGTGAGTTACCCATAAATGGAAGCAGGTGGAGTGCAGCCAGTCATACCCAGACGCAATACGCCGTAATCCAAAAGCGACCACGCTCCAGTCTATGCGATGCATCAGAGAAGCCAGCTTATGAATCTGAGTCAGGTTTGATTGCTCAGGGGGCACACACTCTGCGCCCGCGGACATCAGCGCGTTCGCCGCTCGTTCAATCGGTGCGATGGGAGCGGCCGTTCACAATGAGCACGAAACTGCTGAAAGGCTCCCGCGATCAAAATAAGGCTCTTACCTTTATTCGGTTGGCCACTGTTCTGGTCATCGACAACAGACTCTTTTCGCTCCACGTCGCAACGCTGTTAAGATCTAAAGCGTTTTAAGCGCGGTTGAACGGAAACGGAATCACCTTTTCAATACTCTGCGCGGACAACAGGCACATCATCAACCGGTCAAAACCAAGGGCAACCCCGGAGCATTTCGGCAGCCCGGCCGCCATGGCCGCGTTAAGACGCCCGGCCCCCGGCAATGCGTCTGCTCGCTGACTGTTCTGATTCAGTTCACGACGCTCCAATTCGTCAGCATCCACCAACTCGTGATATCCATTGCACAACTCAACTCCCTGACGATACAGCTCAAATCGACAGGCAGTGCGAGGGTCAGTCTGGTTTCTCTGAGCAAGAGCAGCCTGCGACAGTGGGTATGACGTCAGGAACTCACCGCATTCCATCCCGAGCCTCGGTTCCACAAGGTCGGACAGGAGCATGTTCAACAGGTCATCTCGATTTTCCGGAAGCGTCTCTCGATTAAATTCCGGAAGCCTGGAGAACACCTTCCGCTGCAGCACAGGCACCGACATTTCCAGTACTCCGGAGATGCCGATCCGTTCAAAGGACGACTCATACGTCACCCGCCGAAAGGGCTCAGCAAATACGTCAGTCACCGAAGCGGGGAATCGTTCACCCAACTGATTCTGCACGTGTTGAACGAGTTGTTCCGTAAGACTGATCTGGTCATTCCATGTCGTTCCAACCCCGTACCATTCCACGATCGTGAATTCCGGATTATGCAGTTGCCCGGTTTCACCTGCCCTGAACGCTTTGGTGATCTGATAACAGGAACTCATCCCCGCAGACAACAGTCGCTTCATTGCTGCTTCAGGGCTGGTTTGCAGGAATCCGCCTGACGGGCCGTGAACGATCATTGGGTCGATGTGAGCGTCAACCACAGTGTCGGCGGACAGCAGTGGAGTCTCCACCTCGATGTAGTCACGCTGGTCAAAGAACTCACGCACTGTTGCCAGTGCAGCGGCTCGGATCTTCAGGACCTCCATCTGGCAGGTGGGGGCCCAGTCCTCTCGACTGGCAGTCATGCCAGTCCCTGTTCCTGCATCTGTTCGCGAACAGCAACAGAGAGCCGGCGCATTCCTTCGCGAAGGTCATCGGGCTGCAGCACTCCAAAGCTAAGTCGCATCTCGTGACAGGGACGGTTCTCATCTTCTGACGGATAACACAACTCACCGGGAACGTACATCACCTTGTGAGCCTGAGTGGCCCGCTGAAACAAGGGGCTGTCGAACCCAGTCGCGATCTGCTCCGGTAGACTCATCCAGACATACAGTCCTCCGTTGGGAGAATGCCAGGATACGCCGGTCAGATCGCTGAAGTACTCTTCGGCAGCTGACACCGCAACGTCTCTTTTCTTCCGATAACGCTCCCGAAGTGAATTCAGATGAGTCTGGTACCTGCCTGACTCGTGAACCCTCGCAATTAAGTGCTGATTCACGTTGGCGCTTCCGAAGTCTTCATTGCCTTTAAGGTCCGAGACGGGTTTGATCAATTCACGGGGCAAGACGCCCAGTCCCACTCGGACACCGGGTGAAAAACTCTTCGAAAACGTCTGAGAAAGAATGACCTGTTGTGGAATTGAATCCGGACTCCGAAACCCGTCATCGTATGACCAGATACTGGGTAACATGACTTCGTCGTAGCAGAGTTCCCGGTAGGCCGCATCTTCCAGCAGGTAGATTGTGTTCTTCGTCGACCAGCGGCGAACAGCCTCCAGCAGCCGAGGCCGCCGTTCTTCACTGACTGTGATTCCTGCCGGGTTGTCGTGATAGCTCACTACATAGACCATTTTGACGCGTTCAAGCTGCCCTGATTCAGCCAACTCGCCAAGAACACGGTCCAGCCCGTCAGGACACATGCCGTCGTTGTCCGTATCAATGGCAATGACGTTGGCACCAACAGAATCCAGGACACCAAGGAAGACAAAGTAGGTCGGGGCTGCCACGAGGCAGATATCACCGGGGTCGAAGATTGCCTGTGCCAGAAGACTCAGCAGCTGTTGTGACCCGGTGGTCAGCATGATCTGATCCAGCGGAATCGCCTCCGGCTTGCAGTTTTCCAGGTCCGCAAGGTAAGTCCGGAGTGTGTCTCGTACTGCGGGAACGCCCTGAGTCGTTCCGTACTGCAAGACGTGCTGGCTGTTGGCCGCGCCAAAAATGTCAGTGGCCGCTTCAAGGACCAACTCGACCGGAAGGGAATCCAGATCAACGAACCCGGCGGCAAGTGAAAGGCAGTCTGCATTTTCAATGCCCTGCTGCATCAGAAAACCTATCGCCTGCTCAGTGGAGCGTTGTGCGATGACAGACGGAGTGAATCGACTCATTTTAGATCCCTGATCTTCAGACACGCCGGATGCGTGTCCGACGTGGCACGAAGAATAAGTTCAAACCGGATCTGCGAAAGACGAAGGTGGGGCGCAATTCGGAATCAGAAGAACTTCCGACCATTTCATTGCTGCGTTTGGTGTACGCGAGTACATTAATTGCCCAGATTAATGTTGAAATCCCAGTGTTTTAGGGACGCTATGTCGATGAAATGAGGCTACCGGCCACGGGTCTGCAGGAAAAACGGGCATTGTGAGGCTTCGACTGGACTTGATTTCACCATGTCTGGACAATGCCCGCTTCAATTCGAAGGGAGCAGTTGGCGTGTTGTCTGCTGCATTCGGCCGCCGGTTCCAGGCAGCCCCCTTCCGCCTGTCTTGACGGCACCGTTTATGTTAACCAGATCTCAGATGTTGCAATACCTGCGGGAGCGGTCGCCCGTGATTGCACCGTCCATGCTGAAGTGCGACTTCGGCAACCTGCAGCACGAAGCCGAGCGGATTGATGCCGCTGGTCTTCCGCTGTACCACCTGGACGTAATGGATGGGCACTTTGTGCCCAATCTGTCCTACGGCGCCATGGTCATTGCCGGGCTGCGTGAGCGGACAGGTGTCCCATTTGATGCTCATCTGATGATTTCGGACCCAGCCGCATTCCTCGAGGATTACATCAAGGCTGGTTGTGAGGCGATTACATTTCACATTGAGGCAGTCCCGGACCCATCCGAACTCCTGAAGGAGATTCGGAATCGTGACATCGTGAGTGGACTCGCGATCAATCCGGAAACATCTTTCGAACAGGCAGCTCCCTACGTGGAGTATTGTGACCTCCTGCTGGTCATGAGTGTCCGCCCGGGTTTTGGCGGTCAGAAGTTTATGCCCGAAGTTCTGCCGAAGATTACTGCCGCGAGAGAAGCGGGAGGACCAGACCTGCTCATCAGTGTTGATGGTGGGGTTGCTGAACCGACGATCGCTCGCTGTGCTGCAGCCGGTGCAGACATTTTTGTGGCGGGAAGTTCGATCTTCGACCACAGCGACTACGAGACAGCCGGAAAACGCCTGGTGGATGCGATTGCTCAGTCCACGGAGGCGGCCTGATGTCACACGTGATACTCATTCGCGCTGGTTCCACTGATTATCATGATCAGTCACGGCTGCTGGGCAACCTTGAGATGCCGATCAGCAGTGCCGGCATGGCAGAGGTCCGTCAAGTCGCCAGCGTGTTGCTGGAACAGGATTTGACGCCCGAGGCAATTTTAACCGCGCCAGCAGACCCGGCGAGTTCAACGGCGGAAGCAGTCTCAGAAGTGTTTCCCAACGCAAAAGTGCGTGAACTGGAAGAACTCCGGAACGTTGATCAGGGACTGTGGCAGGGGTTGCCTGAAAGTGATGTTCGCAGACGATACCCCAAGGTGTTTCGGAATGGCCGTGAAAAGCCACAGGCGATCTATCCGCCGGACGGGGAGTCGCTTGGCGATGCATGTGAGCGTATCCAGAAAGTTCTCAATAAGGCGATTCGGAAACACAGCATCTTTGCAGTCGTTGCTCCAGACCCCATTGCCACGGTAATTCGATGCACAATTCAGCAGAGATGCCCCGATGTCACATCATGTCTCTGTGGCGAGGCCGACAGAGACGCAGTTGAGTTCTTCGAAACCAACAGCTTTGATTTCACCTCATTCTTAAACTCAGAACTGTGTGATTCGCCGGAGAAAGTAGTCGCTGAATCCGGCCCACAGGACGCAGCCTCATGACAACCCAGAACAAAAACGAACAAAGAACCTGGCTCCAGGACATGAAAAGACAGAAGCGAGGAGTTCCTGAAGGACTCTGGCTGCGATGTGACGGGTGCAGCGCTACCGTTTTTCGTAACCAGGTGGAAGAGAACCTCAACATCTGCCCCGAATGCGATCATCACTTTTACGTGTCGACACGAAATCGTATTCGCCAGTTGCTGGACCCGGACAGTTTTGAAGAGTGGTACGCCGACCTGATGCCTGGGGACCCTCTGGGGTTTTCTGACAGAAAGACATACGTCGAACGTCTGTCTGCTGAGCAGAAACGAACAGGGATGACGGATGCCTGCACAGTCGGTCGCGGTTATATGCGTGGGCGTCCGTTGGTGTTCGGCATGACTGACTCCGCATTCATCATGGGAAGCATGGGATCCGTTGTTGGTGAAAAGTTGTGTCGTGCTGTGGAACAGGCGACCGAACTCTCATTACCGCTCGTGATCGTGAGTGGTTCCGGGGGTGGGGCACGAATGCACGAAGGGATTATTTCCCTGATGCAGATGGGCAAAGTCTCGGCAGCACTCGCAAGATTCCGAAAGGCGCGTGGCCTGTTTATTTCGGTACTCACAAACCCCACCATGGGAGGTGTGGCTGCAAGTTTCGCGTCTCTGGGAGACGTCATTGTGGCTGAGCCAAACGCTCTGGTTGGATTTGCGGGGCCTCGAGTCGTTGAAGCCGCCTGCAAAATCACTCTGCCGGAAGGGTTCCAGCGAAGCGAATTTCTGCTGGAACACGGGTTTATTGACCGAATCGTTCACCGGTCCCAGTTGAGGTCTGAACTGGCCCGCATCATTGACTATTGTGTGAACTAACCTCTCTTTGACACATCTTTCCCAATGCCCTGCTTCACTCGAAGTTTAGGTGGCGGGCAAGGCTTGACAGTGTCGCATGATGAACTAATGTCTTCTCCTGACGCGTATACAAAGGAACTCTGTTTCCTGACCTCCAGCCCGCGAGATAATTGAATGTCTGACCAACGACTTGATATCGAGGAAATTGGTTCCGTAACCGTTGCACGGTTTCTTGATAAAAAAATCCTTGATGAAGCCAATATCGCCACCATTGGCAAAGAAATGATTGGACTCGTTGAGGACGACGGCCGTACCCAGGTCATACTCGACTTTTCTCTGGTCGAGTATCTGTCCAGTGCCGCCCTTGGGCAGTTGATCACCATGGACAAGCGAGTAAAGGCAGCGGGCGGAACGTGCATCCTGTGTAACATCCAGAAAGACATTCTGGACGTCTTTAAAATCACTCAACTGCATAAAGTGCTGACACTTGCAACTGACCTGGACGACGCACTGGGCAGATTCTAGGCTCGGTCCTTTTGCATGCGGCGACGTGCCGCATGCGATCCTGCCTTTGAGTCCATCACCCAGCCCCACTCTCCCTTCTTCATCGCGGTTGGTTAGATGTCAGAATCTCTCCTCGACACCCAGATACCCAGCAATACGACCAAAGGACTTGAAGTCCAGGAACAGATTATTGCGTTGATGGAGAAGCACGAATATTCCATGCGTGATGTCTTCGCGATGAGACTCTCGCTGGAGGAAGCCATCACCAATGCCATTAAACATGGCAATCAGGATGATGAATCCAAACTGGTCACCATACACGCCAGAATTGGAGAACACGGACTACATATTGAAGTCACCGATGAAGGTGAGGGATTTGACCCGGACGAAGTGCCGGACCCAACTTCTGGTGACTTCATCCACAGAGCGAGTGGACGCGGACTCATGCTCATGCGGGCGTACCTCGATAACGTCTGTTTCATCGAAGGTGGACGCAAGATCGTAATGGAGCGGACACGAAATTCCGAACTGCCGATCGTTGAGGACGACGACGAGTAGTCGCCTTCAGCCATTCCCTGTCAGGACAGTGATTGCGTCCGGAACACGCAGCCATTCTCACCGTTGCAAACAGGACGGAATTACTTCAGGCCGTTGACTCAAGGAAGGCCTTCGCAGTCGCCAGTAACTCGTCGTGAGCGTCCTCAAAGATGTAATGACCGGCCTCAGCAATCGGATGCCGCTCGGCGTTCGGAAACCGCTGACGGAATTCATCAAGGAAGGTGGGTGAGAAACACCAGTCCTTCATCCCCCATGGCAACAGCATCGGGTGGTCCTGAAACTGTTCCAGAGAATCTTCGATCCGCTTCAATTCTCCGTAGCTGCGGTGAGAAGGTCTCAATGGAATGTCGTGCACGAACTCCCGAACGGCAATTCTGTTATGCCAGTTGTTGTACGGAGCCACCAGACCACGTCGGACAGAATTGCTGAGTCCTTTTTCTGTGGCCATTGAAAGTGCTGCCAGAGAAAACAGGTTCATACCCTGCATTCCCAGCGTACCCAGCCATGGGACCCGGCAGACTGCGATTCGCAGAGGAATTCTGGTACTCCGAAACGCGGCAGTGTTCATCAGCACAAATCGGCTGAACCGATCCGCCAGATGAGAGGCGGTTCCCATGCCGATCGCGCCACCCCAATCGTGGGCAAACAACGTGACCTGTTGTACGTCGAGCAGCGTCACCAGTTTTGTGAGCCGATCGACGTGCTGCTGCAGTGTATAGTGAGACCCCTGAGGCTTGTCCGAAAAGCCACAGCCCAGATGGTCAACAGCGATGACCCTGTAGTCGGGGGACAGGCTCTTCACAAGTCGGCGCCACGCAAAACTCCATGTGGGATTTCCATGGACCATTAACAGGACCGGGCCGGCACCTTCATCAACGTAATGCAGCGTTTGCCCGTCGATGCGTGCCCAGTGGGAATTAAACGGATACTCCTCTTCGAAGCCCTCGCGCGCGGCGGCAAACTGCCGCAATGGCTCTGCAACCTGTTCGGAGGAAATCAGTTCGTCATTCACCAGTCGTGCCTGTCATACCCACCGCCACTCCCTCAATATGGGGATGGCTCCAGACTGGCAGTTTAGCGGATCACATAACCCTCGCCTGATTGTTGCCGGAGGAAGAACAGAGATTCGCAGAAGAAAGAGGCCCGCATTCAAATCGCCTCGCACGTTCGCTTATTCGGAGTATTTCGCGAGGTACTCTTTCAGTTTAATTTTGCGACGAGTGCTGTCGGAACTCATGTAGCGAACCTTGCCAAAGACGGGGCGTTCCGGTCCCCACGCTCGATCAAACCGACCAAGCACCCAGAAGATTCCTGAGTATGAATTCGGGTCACGCCCATCCAACGCATAGCGATTGTTCAGCTCGATCATGACATCCAGAGCCGTTTCCGGGGTCTCAGTCCATTCAAGGATCTTCTTCCCCCACAGCATACGCAGGTAGTTGTGCATACGCCCTTCGCGCGTGAGCTGGCGCTGGGCAGCATTCCAGATCTCGTCGTGCGTCGCGGCGTCGCGGAATTCCTCGAGTGAGTAAAGCCACGGACGCTGGTCTGCGCGGTGGCGGTCCAGAGTCTGAAGGGCAAAGTCCGGCAATGTATGGAACTGATCATATGCCGGGTCATGGGCACATCGGTTAAGGCCAATTTCACGCCATGTGATCAATTCATCCAGAAAGGACTCCGCTCCCTCTGACAGATTCCACCAGCCTTCACGGCGTCCCTTCGTTACTTTGGGGTCGCCAAGGTCAGAGGGTGCCCAGTCTTCGCGGCTGACAACGGCGCTAAAGACTTCGTGTGCTGAAAGATGGCCAAAATGCAGCCAGGGGGAAAGGCGACTGGAGGGATCAGTGTCTGGCTGACTGCGATCGGTTGCGTAGCGGTCGATGCCAGTCTTAAGGAAGTGAGCCAGTTGTGCACGAGCGGCAGTCGTTCCCCCACACTCCGAAACTTCAGACACAGAATGGTCAATCGGCAAAGTCTCAAGAACTGCCCTGGGCTGGCCGAGCTCTGCCACTGAAGCAGTCGGCCAGCATTTCAATATGTCTGCTGGTATCAGTGAGCGGATGTCGGCGTGCGGCATCCCGGCGTGACTCAGCGGTGAGTTGTCCGGCAGGTCGACCAGCCACGGAGCGACATTCTTTTGAAGGTAGTTCCGAAACGAAAAGGCCGTTGTAAACAAACGATCGGTGGCACGTAGTGGAAGTAATCCGTTTGAGTCGACTGCTTCCATCTGACAGGGCGCATTCGCTGCGGCCGCGCAAACTACTTTGGGAAGGAAAAAACACGGGAAGTCATCCGCAACTACGGCTGCAGCGTAGCCGGCAAGGGAATGAAACAACCCCCGCCCGTCTCCTGCAGAACGTTCCAGCCATGGGTAGTAGCATACGTTGTCTTCCCGTGCTGCGGCTGCATTGTCGACCATCCCCTGAATTACAAACCTGTGAAGACGATCACTGGCCCATGGGTAGCTGCAACTGAGTGGTTCGAAAACCAGCAACGGGCGCTGCAGTTCCACGGACAAGTCCACAGCGCGCTGGAGGGCAAAGTTCCATGACAGTCTGCGCGCCGCGGTCATCCAGTAAAGAACAAAGCGGCCATCCGGATTGACGGTCTCTTCGTTAAGGTTCGTGATTCGAACAGGGGCGACGGTCATGCAGTCGCCTTCTCGACGGCTGAAGCACCGAACAGGCTCAACATCTTTGCACGTCGGTATGCAAAGATCTGAACGAGCTTTCTTCTGACAAACAGCGTGTGGATGAGAGCACCTCCTGGCACACGATAAAGAACTTCATCGGTCATTAGTGTTCCTTCGGGAACAGTTTCGAACCGGTGTGTATGTTCCCACATGCGATAGGGGCCGCGCAGCTGTCGGTCGCAAAAGGACAGTGGTGCGTCCCATGCACAGATTTCAGTGCGCCAGCGAACCGGGATTCCCTGCAGATGTAGTCGATAGTCGATGAGTGTGCCCTGCTCGATCTGAATCGGACCCGGAGTCAGGATCTGAAAGTGCACCCATGACGGCGTGATTTCCTGCAGATTAAACGCGTCCGAGAAGAACTCAAAGATGCGTTCCCGGGAATGCGGCAAGGTTACAGAGGAGGTGAGTTTCCAGCCGCCGATCGCAGGGGCGCGAGTAATCGACGGGGCGTG
>MDSW01184701.1_pt1 | contig 10634 bp, 7 predicted proteins | sample 811171 | NCBI WGS metagenome assembly MDSW01 (sample SAMN05326641, study PRJNA326480) | marine metagenome | isolation source: seawater | place: Atlantic Ocean: North West | collected 2012 | reverse complement strand
TTTAGTTATTTATTCAAATAAATGAAAACAAGAAAAGAGTTTGATAGCATTGGTAGTATTAGTGTGCCAAATGATAAATATTGGGGCGCATCTACTCAAAGATCAAAAAAATTTTTTAATATTGGAAAAATATTGGTTCCATCTTCAATTATAAGGTCTATCGCAATTATTAAGAAATGTGCAGCAATTGTTCATCAAAAAGATAAGTCAATATCTACTCAAATAGCTAAAGCAATTGTAAAAGCTTCTAACGAAGTTATTAGTGGAAAAATGATTAACAATTTTCCATTAAAAGTTTGGCAAACTGGTTCGGGTACTCAGACTAATATGAATGTAAATGAAGTAATCGCAAATAGAGCTATAGAAATTTTAAAAGGCAAAAAAGGTTCGAAAAAACCAGTTCATCCAAATGATCATGTTAATAAATCCCAATCTACAAATGATGTTTTTCCAACAGCAATGCACATCGCTATAGCAACAGAAACACTTAATAAACTTCTACCAAATTTAAAATTATTAGAACTCTCATTAAAAAAAAAAACCAAAGAATTTAAAAGAATTGTAAAAATTGGTAGAACACATCTTCAAGATGCTACCCCTCTTTCACTTGGACAAGAATTTTCTGGATATCATGAGCAGGTAAAAAAAAGTATAGATAGAATAAAATTTTGTTTAAATGATATTTATTTTTTAGCCCAAGGAGGTACTGCGGTTGGAACTGGAATAAATTCAAAAAAAAACTTTGATAAAAAGATAGTTAAGGAAATTAAAAAATGTTGTAGAATAAATTTTAAACCAGCTCCAAATAAATTCTCTGAATTGGCCGCTCACGATGCAATCGTAAATTTTTCAGGTTCATTAAATACTTGTGCTGTTGCTTTAATGAAAATTTCAAATGATATAAGATTTTTGGGTTCTGGGCCAAGAGCTGGTTATGGTGAACTTTTTCTACCAGAGAATGAACCTGGATCTTCCATCATGCCAGGAAAAGTAAATCCAACTCAATGTGAAGCTGTAACAATGGTTTGTGCAAAAGTGATTGGTAACCATACAGGCATAACAGTTGCAGGTAGTCACGGACATTTTGAATTAAATGTGTTTAAACCCTTGATTGCTTACAACATCTTACAATCGATAGACATTATGGCTGATAGTGTAAAAAATTTTAGTCTGTTTTGTGTTAAAGGAATTAAAGCTAATAAAAAAAAAATTAAAGAAAATTTAGATAATTCACTAATGCTTGTGACAGCTTTAGCACCCAAAATAGGTTATGATAATGCATCCAAGATTGCAAAAAGAGCTTTAAAAAATGGGACAAGATTGAAAGAGGAAGCAATTAAATCTGATTTAATTGATGAAGATACTTACGATAAGATCATTGACCCAATAAAAATGATAAGCCCAAATTAATCAATAATTTTTCTAATATGAGACCTTAAATTTTGTATATTTTTTACAAAAAATAATTCTTCTGATATTTTAGTTCCTTCTAAATTATTTATTTTTACATTCGTAATAACAACGTCACTCATCCCAATATTCTTCTGTAAGTCAAAATATATTTTTTTTATATTTTTAATTTTTTTTGAACTAACTTGAAAAATTTTTGCAAACTCAATATAATTTTTAATATCTAATTCATTTTTAGATATAAATTTTATATTTCCATTGTCTTCAATAAAACTTATTTTAGATTTAATATCTCCAATTTTATCTAATTTAAAATTAGCTTCTTTTAAACTTATTTGTTTTTCATTTATTACTAAATCTATTTTTCCACTTTTAATTAATTTATTATTGAGATTATCAAATTTGACTCCAATTTCGCCGCTGAAATTACCTAGGTGTTTTTTTTCATATACTAATAAATTCAGCAAAAAATTATCTATAATTTTCTCAATTTTTTTATTTTTAATATTTAATTCTCCCACAAAATAAAATGGTTTAAATTTAATTTTTCCATCTATATTAAAATTTGTGTCTTTTTTGTTTGGAGATAAAATTTCAGCCTCATGGTTGTTGTATGAGAACTTATATTCAATTTTATCTTGAAAATAAGTTATTTTTGAAACGCCATTAAATTGTTTTGAACTTTCAAGCTCTAAGATATTTTGAATTTTTATGTTTGGATTAAAAATATTTATTTCATGAGAGCTTTTTTTTGGATCTGTATAACTTCTCTTCCATTCAGATTTGTATTTTAAACCAAATATTTGACCATTAATTATAAAACTTTTAATTTTATTTTTTTTGTTAATTTTATATGAAAGTTTTTTTATTGGAGAAATTATTATTATATCACCTTTTTTATTTTTTATAAAAATTTTACAGTTATTAAAAATTATTTGTTTGTTAATTTTCTTATATAAATGATTTCTTAAAGCTTTTATGTCTGAAATTTTAAATTCTAAATTAGAATTTGATATTTCGGTAGAAAGAAAATTTTTGAAAGATCTTAAATATATATCTCTAAGTGAAATAAATATTTTTAAATTCGATTTCTCTAAAAAATTATCTTCATCTTCATTGCTATATAAATTAAGTGTGGCATTTTCTACCAAGAGGTGTGGTTTTGGAAATGGCTTAAATGAAATTTTATCTGATGAATTTAGGTAAATTTTAAAATTCTTATAAAAATTTTTTTCGATTAATTCGACTTTGCTTTTATAATTAAATAAAACTGGTAAAGATAAAATTGTAAGTGATGAAAAAATTATTGCAATTGCAAGTAAAATTAACGTAAAGGTTATTTTATTTTGCTTAATTTTATTCATTAGAATAGTAAGACTTATACAATAAAAAATATGTTAAATTCTGATTATTTGTTAAATTTAAATGAAAAGCAACAAGAAGCAGTAGAACATCTTGATGGCCCACTACTAATAGTTGCTGGAGCTGGATCTGGGAAAACAAAAGTGCTTACATCAAGGATTGCTCATATAATTAGAAGTCATAAGGCGTTCTCTAGTCAAATTCTTGCGGTCACTTTTACCAACAAAGCCTCAAAAGAAATGCAAATTAGAGTATCGAAAATCTTAGGAAGAGAAGCAACAGGTTTACCTTGGTTAGGTACATTCCATTCAATTAGTGCAAAGATTTTAAGAAAACATGCTGATGCTGTTGGGTTAAAATCAAACTTTACAATTATGGACCAAGAAGATCAATTAAGGCTAATTAAAAATATATGTAAAGCTGAAAATATAGATGTCAAAAAAATATCACCAAAATACATATTAGCTATTATAGATAAATGGAAAAATAAAGGTTACTATCCACAAGATGTTATCTTAAAAAAAAAAGATGTATTAGAGAAAAGTTTCTTAAATATTTATAAAATTTATCAACAAAAGCTCATTGATTTGAATGCTGCTGACTTTAGCGATTTAATTCTGCACACAGTAAAAATATTTAAAAACTACAAAGATATATTAGCGATATATTCAAAAAAATTTAAATATATTCTGGTTGATGAATATCAGGACACTAACTTCATACAAAGCGAGTGGCTTAAATTTTTATCAACAACAAATATGAATCTTTGCTGTGTTGGTGATGATGACCAGTCGATTTATAGTTGGCGAGGAGCAGAAATTAAAAATTTCTTAGAATTTGATAAAACCTATAAAAATACAAAAATTATTAGATTAGAGAAAAATTATAGATCTACTCAAAATATTTTAAATGTTGCATCAAAATTGATCGAAAATAATCAGAATAGAGTTGGTAAAACATTGTATACTAATCAAGAAGATGGTGACCTTGTTACACTAGACTGTTATAGAAATGTTAAAGATGAGGCTACTGAAATAAGTTCAACTATTGAGAAATACAAAGGAAAAAATTCTTTAAATGAAATAGCAATTTTAGTAAGAGCTATTTTCCAAACAAGAGAATTCGAAGAAAGATTTTTGAAAGTTGGTATACCGTATAGAATAATTGGAGGCATTAAGTTCTATGAAAGGGCAGAAATAAAAGACTGTATAGCTTATTTAAGATGTATACATCAACCGAAAGATGATTTGTCATTTGAGAGAATAATAAATGTTCCAAAAAGGTCAATTGGAAATACTACAATTAAAAATATTTCTGAGTACGCAAAACAAAATAAATGTTCATTAGAATTTGCATCCAAAAAACTAATAGAGTTAAATGAAATTAAACCAAAAACAAAAATTGGTTTGAATTCTTTATTAAATTTATTGGAAAAGTGGAGATATGAATTTCGGAAGAAATTAAATCATAATAAACTTTTACAGATTGTTTTAGATGAATCTGGATATAGCGAAATGTTAAAAAATAAAAAAGATTTGGAGAATGAAAATAGGCTAGAAAATATAAAAGAACTTCTAAATGCAATGAAAGAATTTGATAATTTAGAAAGTTTTTTAGAACATGTAGCATTAGCTACCTCACTTGATCAAGATTGGGAGAGTGAAAAAGTGAATTTAATGACATTACATGCCTCAAAAGGATTAGAATTCAATATTGTTTATTTACCGGGTTGGGAGGAAGGTTTATTTCCCCATCAAAAAAGTATTGAAGAAAAAGGTGAGAGTGGCCTTGAAGAAGAAAGAAGACTTGCTTATGTGGGCATCACCAGAGCAAAGAAAATAGCAAAAATCTCATTTTCTATGAATAGATTTTATCAAGGAGATTGGATGGACAGTATTGCCTCAAGATTTGTTGACGAACTTCCCGATGAATTCATAAAAAAAAATAACAATTTTTCAGATAAGGCAGAAAGCGATTTTGAATTCAACCAAGATATTGAATTTGAAGACGAGATTAGAAGCCCAGGATGGTTAAGATTTCAAAAAAAATTAAATGATAAATAAAATCAGAAATTTAATAGTTTCAAATAACCTTGATGGATATATTATTCCAAAAAACGACGAATTTTTTACTGAGTATTCAAAAACAAGTAAACTTGAAATGGTTGCAAAATTCACAGGATCAGCGGGTTTTATTCTTATTTTAAAAAATACAAATCACTTATTTGTTGATGGCAGATATACAACTCAGGCTAAGCAACAATCTGGAAAAGGATTTAATATTCATGAAATACCATATGTATGGCCGAAAGATATTTTAAAAAATTATAATCCAAAAAATATAGGATTTGATCCCAAATTGTTTACAAAAGATACATTAAAATTATATTTCAATAATTCTTGTAATTTATTTCCAGTGACTTCTAATTTATTTAAAAACAGAATTGAAAAAATAAATAATGATAATTTAGTTTACTCAATAAGTAGTTCAATTTCAGGGGAAAGTTCACAAAGTAAAATTAAAAGATTAAAAAAAATTATAAAACGCAAAGAAATCGATAATTTATTTATTAGTTCAAATGAAAATGTATGTTGGTTACTTAATATAAGAGGCAAGGATTTACCAAATTCTCCTATAGCAAATTTTCAGGCAATTTTTACAAATAAACAGGAAATTTTTCTTTTTGGAGACATAAGAAAACTAAAAATAATAAAAAAAAAATTATTAAATGAAAATATTGTATTTTTTGAAAAAAATAAGTTTTTTCAAATTTTAAGTTCTTTAAAAGGAAAATCATTTGGCATAGATAATAAAACTTGCTCTTTGTTTAACGAATACTTAATAAATTCAAAGTATATTATCAAAAATAGGACTGATCCAATTTACAAATTAAAATCTATTAAAAATAGTATTGAAATTAAAAATATGAAAGATGTTCATATTCAAGATGGTGTGGCAGTTACTAAATTTTTATTCTGGATAAAAAATACAAAGATTGATAAATTAGATGAAATTAAAGTCGAGAAAAAATTAGAAAGTTTCAGAAAACAAAATAAAAATTTTTTATTTCCAAGTTTCAGTACTATAGCTGGTTCAGGGCCAAATGGTGCAATTATACATTACAGATCCAACAAAAAATCAAATCGTAAGCTAAAAAGAAATCATCTTTTATTATTAGACTCAGGCGGACAATATAAATGGGGCACAACCGATGTTACTAGAACAATCTCTTTCAACAAACCCAATAAAAAAATTAAAGAATTATATACAAGAGTTTTAAAAGGTCATATTGCTGTTGCCGTAGCTAAAATTGATAAATTGAAAAATGGAAATAATCTAGACAAATTAGCTAGAAAAAGTCTTAAATCAATTAATTTAGATTATAAACATGGCACTGGACATGGGGTTGGGTTTTTTATGAATGTTCATGAAGGTCCACAAAGTATATCAAAAAATAATTTTGTAAAACTTGAAAAAGGCATGATCATTAGTAATGAACCAGGTTATTATTTAGAAAATAAATTTGGTATTAGAATTGAAAATTTAGTTTATGTTGACAGCATTAAAAAAAAATTATTTTTGAAAAACTTAACCTTTGTACCTCTTGAAAAAGATTTAATTGAAACAAGTCTTTTAACAAAAATTGAAAAAGATTATATTTTTAATTATCACTTAGAAACTTATTTAAAAATATCTCCATATCTAAAAAATAATGAGAGGAAATGGTTTGTTAAACTAATTTAGCAAATCAGACCATTCCTGTTGAGTGAGTATTTTAATTCCCAAATCTTTAGCTTGTTCTATTTTTCTATTGGTTGGTTTTTCACCAATTACTAAATAGTTTAATTTTTTAGTTATACTACTAACAATGCTTCCTGAATTTTTCTCAATCAAACTTTTGGCCTCTGCTCTACTAATATTTTGTAATTTACCAGTAAACATAAAAGATCTATTTTTTAATTTACCATTTGTGCTAATTTTTCTATCTTGAACTTTTAAAACTTCGCTTAATTTTTCGACGACTTTAATATTTACTTTATTTTGAAAAAAACTTTTTAAAGATTTAATTTGTGTCTCTCCAATTCCATCTATATTAATAAGATCGTTAATTTTGTTATTTATAGTAAAACCTAAAAAATTTTTTATATTTTTAGTAAAATGAGCAATTACTTTAGAATTTTCAACACCAATATGCCGTATCCCAAGGGAGAAAATAAATTTATCCAACGTAACTTCCTTAGAATTTTCTATTGAGTATTTAAGATTTGAGACTGATTGTGGTCCCCATCCGTCAAGTGAGGATATTTTTTTATAATTTAAATTAAAAATATCATGAGGAAATTTTATAAATTTTAATTCCCAAAATTTTTCTACAACTTTTTTTCCTAAACCATCAATATTTATTGCATCCTTAGATATAAAATGTTTGATTTTTTCTATTGCAATTTTTTCACAAGAAAATCCTTCGTTGGTACATCTTCGGACTGCATCATATTTTTTTGTAGTTTTATTATATTCTTTTTCTGTGCTTGATCCACAAGATGGGCATTTAATAGGAAAAAGAAATTTGCTAGAATTTTTTTTTCTTTTTTTTAAGTCTACTTCTAAAACATGGGGGATGACATCGCCTGCTCTCTCTATTTTAACACTGTCACCAATTCTTATATCTTTTCTTAATATTTCATCTTCATTATGAAGGGTTGCATTTGAAACAACAACACCTCCAATATTTACTGGTTTTACTTTTGCTACTGGAGTTAAAGCTCCTGTTCTTCCAACTTGAATATCAATATTTAATATTTCTGAATAAGCATGATCGGCGGAAAATTTATGTGCAATTGCCCATCTAGGTGCATTGGAGGTAAACCCTAATCTTTTCTGCAAATTTATATTATTTACTTTATAAACTAATCCATCTACATCATAGTTTAAATCATATCTTTTTTTTTCAAATTTTTCATGGAACCTTATTAATTCGTCTATCGTTTTGATAACTTCGTTATATTTGCTAGTTACAAATCCCCACGTTTTTAGCTCTTTTAAAAAATCAGATTGATTTTGAAATTTATCTTCACTCACAAATCCAAATGTATAAGCAATAAACTTAAGAGGAATTTTACTTGTTTCATTTGGATCTTTTTGCCTAAGTGTGCCTGAGGCTGCGTTTCTCGGATTGGCAAATTTATCTTTTATTTTATGAAAGTCTTTTTTTTCAATATAAACCTCTCCTCTAATTTCTATCTCTTCTGGAATTGTACTTTTTTTTATTATTTGCGGAATATCTCTTATAGTTTTGATATTATTAGTTATTAATTCTCCTTCATTACCGTCTCCACGAGAAACTCCATAAGTCAATTTGCCATTTAAATAAGTTAAAGATGCTGAGATACCATCAATTTTAGGCTCTACACTATATTCCAAAAAAATTTTCTTATTAAGGTAATTAAGAATTTTTTTTTCAAAATTTATAAGGTCTTCTCTACTGAACGCATTAGACAAAGAAAGCATTCTCACTTTGTGCTTAAATTTTTCAAAATTTTTAGATGGTTTGAAACCAACTGAATTTGATGGTGATTTAATATTATTGAGAAAAGGAAATTTTTTTTCTAATTCTAATATTTCTATTTTAAGTTTATCAAATTCTCCATCTGAAATATTTGGTGCATTTTTATCATAATATAATTTGTTATGTTTGTTAAATTCTTTAATTTTTACATTGTATAATTTTGTAATTTCTTTTTTCTTGGACATTTTTTAAGTTAATTATTTAAAAAGTTTTTTGAATTTTTTTAGAATAGATTCTTTATCATCCTTTATTATTTTTGTTTGTTTTTGATAATTTTTATTAAGTATTTTGTAACTTGCTTCATACCATTTGCTTGACTGATAATTATAACCAAGTAATTTTGCATATTTTTCAGCCTCATCTATTAGTCCAACTTTGTAATGTAATTCTACCAATCTATGAAGTGCTTCTTCTACATAAATTGTTGTATCAAAATCATTTACAACTTTTTTAAATCTATTAATAGCAGGTATCCATTTTTCTCTTTGAACATAATATCGTGCCAGGTACATCTCTTTTGAAGCCATAATTTCTACAATAAATTCTAATTTAAATTTTGAATCTGCTGCATAATCAGTGTTTGGATATTTATCTATTAAAATTTCAAAATACTTTTTTGCTTTTAAAATTTCATTAAAATCTTTTTTCTCATCAACTATTTGGTCATAATGACATAAAGCTAACAAGTAATAAGCATAATCAGTTTGAGGATGGTTTTTATATTTAACTAAAAATCGTTCCAAGTCATTTATTGCGTCTTTGTAATATCCTTGAGAAAAGTAACCATAAGCTGACATTAGTACTGCACGAGGAGCCCATATAGATTGGGGATACAATAGCTCTGCTTCACTAAATTTTTTACCTGCATAAATCACATCTCCTCTTTCAAATTCTTTCAGAGCTTGATTGTAAACTTCAATCATCTGTGTCTCTAAATTTTTTTCTTTTAAAATTGTAACTTTTTCCTCTTTTTTAGAACATGATAAAGTAAGGATTATTATTAACAGAAAAATAAAATTGTAAGCAATTTTCATCTGTTAATTTTATCAGATTAATAAAAAAATTCTAATCTTTAAGCGATAGATTTTAAATTGTGGTAATTTGCAAATGTATGTGGAAGTTGTTTTCCTTTAATTTCTATTAAAGAATAATTACTTTGATCAGTGAATATTTTTTTTAGTAGTTTATTTGTCAAGTTATGCCCTCCCTGCGAACATTTTATGCTACCAATAATTTTATATCCAGATAAAAATAGATCACCCATACAGTCAAGAATTTTATGGTTTACAAATTCTAAGTTATTTCTTAATCCAGTGTCGTTTAAAACTTTATTATTTTTAACTACAATAGCATTATCTAAAGAGCCACCCCTTCCAAGATTAATTTCTTTTAGTTTCTCTATATCTTCAAATAAACAAAATGTTCTTGAATCAAAAATATCAGTTAAGTCGTCTTCAAAAACATTTATTTTATTTTTTTGTGTTCCTATAAATTGATTTTCATATTTAATTTCAAATTCTAAATCTCCACTTATGTTAGATTTTGAAATTGAAATAAACTTTTTTTCATCTTCAACTTTGACATCTTTATTAATTTTTATAATCTTGATTGGTTGGTCGCTAAATTTTAAGCCAACTTGTTTAATTTTATCTACAAATGCTTTGGCAGATCCATCCATAATTGGAACTTCTTTTGAATCAATCTCAACTAACGCATTATCCACTCCCACTCCGTAAAAGGCTCCCATTAAATGTTCTATAGTTGAAACTTTTACTCCATATTCGTTAGATATAGTTGTGCAAAGAGTAGTGTCACTTACATTTGAGTAATTTGGATAAATTATGTTATTTGAATTTAAATCAACCCTTTTAAATATAATTCCAGTATTTGGGGGAGCTGGATTAATTTTTAAATTAACATTAGATCCTGTATGAATACCTATGCCATTAAAAGAAATGGATTTTGATAATGTTTTTTGAGTAAGTATTGACACATGAAATTTATATAAAATGTGGCGTAAATTAAATACTCAAGAAATATTACAAGAAAATACCATCATTTATCGAAAAAGTTGAAAAATTTTTCAAAAATTCCATGTTTTTTATTAATTATTTTTGGTATTTCATAATTTATTTTGTGGTTTTCCAGGCCACATTTACAAATTTGAACATCTGACTCCCTATAATAATTAATTGACTTAAAACCAAATCTATCATCCAAATAAAAAGAATTATTATTAAATAGTTTTGATCCTTCGCCAATCAAAAATAGATTTGAACCTTCTAAGACGTTTTTA
>MDSW01154679.1_pt1 | contig 10634 bp, 9 predicted proteins | sample 811171 | NCBI WGS metagenome assembly MDSW01 (sample SAMN05326641, study PRJNA326480) | marine metagenome | isolation source: seawater | place: Atlantic Ocean: North West | collected 2012 | reverse complement strand
TACCCTTGTCCCGTGTGGTTGCCTACTCCGCCGCAAAAGCCGCGGTTATAAACTTTACGCAATTCTTAGCTAGAGAATGGGCTTCTAATGGTATTCGGGTAAATTCAATTACGCCAGGGTTTTTTCCTGCTGAACAGAATAGGGATCTTCTTTTTGAAGAGGATGGGACACCAACGCCTCGGGCACAGCAAATTTTGGATCATACTCCCTTAAGCCGGTTTGGTAATGCGAATGAATTAGTGGGTGCCGCAGTATTTCTTTCTTCAACTATGGCAAGTGGATTTGTGACGGGAACGGACTTACGTGTTGACGGGGGATTCCTGTCAAACACGATATAATAGTGATCTGATATTTGCTGAATGTCTTGCCAAGGTATTAGGGTTTCTTAACTTTTAAAGCTTATCAAAATCCATTTTACCGATAGTCGTTCAACTTCATTAGTGAGGAGTTTATTACAATGTCTGCTGAGGATGAAAAAGAAAATAACGGTGTAGAAGAGCGGGCTTTTCAAACTGAAGTACAACAACTGTTGCAATTACTCATTCACTCTCTTTATACGGATAAAGATGTATTTTTGCGAGAATTAATATCTAATGCATCTGATGCATTAGGCAAAGTTCACCATCGGGCACTTGTAGATAAAAATATTTTGGATGCTGATGCGGATTTGGAAATATCAATAGATGTCTCGTCTGAGAATAAGACATTAACGATCTGTGATACAGGTATTGGTATGACGCGTGATGAGGTAAATGAGAATATCGGAACTATAGCTCATTCAGGGTCGGCCGACTTTGTAAAGAATCTCAGTGAAGCGAGTGAGTCTGAGAAGGAACAGCAACTCAAATTAATAGGTCAGTTTGGTGTTGGATTTTATTCTGTTTTTATGGTTGCAGATCGTGTCGTTGTGACGACTAGGTCGGCAGAAGTTGATGCTACAGCAGTCTCATGGGATTCTACAGGTGATGGATCTTATACTCTGGCTGATGCAGATATGACAGATCGGGGTACAGAGATAAAGATTTATGTCCGAAGTGATTGTGATGAGTTTTTAGATGTACACAGATTAGAAAATATTGTTCGTCGTCATTCGGATTATGTGTCTTATCCGATTAAGGTTGGAGGAAAACAGGCAAATAACACTTCGGCCCTCTGGACTAGACCGCGGAATGAGATAACTGCTGAACAATACGATGAGTTTTTTACTCATTTGACGGGAGACAATGAAGCACCATTGATGAGAGAACATATTGCGGTTGATGTACCGATACAATTCTATGGGCTGCTATATATTCCCAAGTCGTCTCCTGAAAGAATGCTTTATGGTCCTGAACCTAAAATATCGTTGAACCTCCATGTTAAGCGTGTATTTATTCAGGATGATTGTGAAGAATTGTTGCCGATTTATCTGCGTTTTGTACGGGGGGTAGTTGACTGTGATGACTTACCTCTAAATGTGTCGCGCGAAGTCTTACAAAAGAATCCAGTAATCGCCAAGATTCGATCTACATTAGTAAGACGTGTACTCACAATGATAGAAAATTTGGCAAAAAAGGATGAAGAAAAATATTTAATCTTCTGGCATGCTTATGGATCTGTTTTGAAAGAAGGCGTAGCCATGGATTTTGAAAACAAAGACCAAATTGCGGGATTATTGCGTTATAGGTCTACTCTGGAAGATGATAAGGGTTCGTTAATCTCATTCCAGACGTATATAGATCGAATGCAAAGTGATCAAGAGCACATATACTATTTGACCGGAGAAGATCATCGAGCGATTTCACAAAGCCCACTCTTGGAGACTTTTCGAAAGCGCGGTATAGAAGTTTTGTTATTAGATCAACCAGTTGATGAGTGGGTCGTGAATTCTCTGGATAAGTTTGGTGAAAAATCCCTACAGGCAATAGACGCTGCTGATCTTGAATTGGCGGATGATGAAGTTAAAATCGAAGGTGCGGATGAGGAGGGGAAAGCGGAAAGAATTGATTTGATTGCATTTTTGAAAAAAGAGCTTAGCGATCGAGTTTCTGACGTGATAGAATCAAAACGACTCAGCGATAGTCCGTGTGTCCTCGTTACGGCGCAGGGGGGAGTGAGTCAAAATATGGAACGACTTATGAAAATGGCGGATCGAGAATTTTCAGGCTCTAAAAGGGTTCTTGAAGTTAATCCGCGGCATCCCATTATTCAAAATTTGGCTCTTCGCTTTAAGCAGGAAAGGACAGGTTCTGATTTACAGGATTGGGCACACCTGTTGGTCGACTATGTTTTATTGGGGGAAGGAAAAGTGGAAGATCCACAGAGAATGACACGAATTGTGCAACTTATGATGGAATCGACAATAGAGGCTAGCGTGGGAAAGATTGATAATGAATAGCGTTAGTGAGCGAGCAGATAAAGCACGTGAAGCAGCTCGTATTTTGGCTGCATCTCTAAGTGAGAATCGAAGAAAGGCGCTTGACGCGGTGGCTAATGCTTTGGTAGAATCTCGCTCGCGTATTTTAGCTGCAAATCACCGTGATTTGACTGTTGCAAGGAAGATGGTGGACGCAGGAGAATTATCCATGCCATTACTTAAAAGACTCGATATCTCCGGTGGTAAATTTGACTCTGTGATTTCTATGATTAATAGTATTATTTCTCAACCCGAACCGCTTGAAAATACTTCTATGGCAATGGAGATAGATGAGGGTTTAAATCTCTACAGAGTGAGCGTTCCTATAGGAGTTATAGGCGTAATTTTCGAATCTAGGCCAGATGCGCTGGTACAGATAGCTTGTTTATGTCTAAAATCGGGGAATGCTATAATTCTAAAAGGTGGACGCGAGGCTGAACACACTAATAAAGTTTTAGCCGAAATTATAATCGAGGCAACCTCCAAGATAAAAGAAATACCTTCGGGTTGGTTGGTGCTACTGACAGAGCGCCAAGAGGTTAATACTCTGCTGGATGAACATGAAAGTATAGATTTGATTATACCCAGGGGAGGCAATGAGTTAGTTCAGTACATTATGCGAAATACGCAAATACCTGTTATGGGACATGCTGACGGTATTTGTCATGTCTACGTAGATGCTTATGCAGATTTAGAGAAAGCGCTAAGTATCGTCGTTGATTCGAAAACTCAATATGTCTCGGTTTGTAACGCTGCAGAGACCTTGTTGATACATAGTCATATGTTGAAACAGTTTTTACCACGGCTAGTCGGTGCTTTAGAGGAGAAAAATGTTGAATTACGTGCGGATGAACGTGCTTACACTCTATTTCCAGATCGCCTTATTTTGGCCAACGACGAAGACTGGTCTACTGAATACTTGGATTATGTTTTATCTATACGTGTTGTAGATAATTATAGAGAAGCAATCGCACATATCAACCGTTATGGAAGTCACCACACAGATAGTATTGTGACAGAAAATACAGAGAATGCGAAAACTTTCCTGCGCGAAGTCGATTCTGCGACGGTAATGCATAATGCATCTACTCGATTTGCTGATGGTTTCCGATACGGATTGGGTGCCGAAGTCGGGATTAGCACTAACAGGTTGCATAGTCGTGGCCCTGTAGGCTTAGAGGGTTTGACTATTTACAAATATGTCGTGGAGGGTAATGGACATATAGTGGAATCGTATGAAGGAACAGAAACAAAAGAATATACTCATCGTAAATTGGAAGGGTCTTGGGAGCCAAGGGTAAATTGATTCACTCTCTTAAGCTATTTTAGCATAGTATAATTTTTCTATGTTTTTGCGAAGAAACACCGTAATATGATCGGGAGCTTTGATCACTGTTTATTCCTAATGTAGGTCATTTTTGTAAATAATGTCTCTTACTGTGCCTAGAGGAGTTGTAAACTGAATAAAGGTAATAAAATAGATTCTCCTAAAATTGATGACCTGGAAATCAAAGATGCTAGCCTTATCTTTGCTCATGTGTGGGCAGATCTGGAGAGTGAATTTGGCCGTAATAATTTAGTTTTTCCCGGAGAAATCATTTGGTTGGGTGGAGCGCCTGGGGCTGGCAAAGGCACAAACACGCCTTTCGTGATGGAAGCCCGTGGTATTACTGCTAACCCTATTGTTATAAGCGATTTGCTTAGTAGCCCACGCGCGCAAAAAATTAAGGCTGCAGGGAATTTAGTTGGGGATGAAGAAGTGATTGAGTTGTTGTTGCGAAAGTTGTTGGAGCCGCAATATCAACGCGGTGTTATTGTGGACGGATTTCCTAGGACTACCGTTCAGACGGAATGTTTAAAACATTTTTTTGATAAGATGATAGGTTTACGCGAGGAAATGCGCCAGCAAGGACTTGAACTCCCTCGTCCATTATTTCGAACCGTTTTACTTTTTGTTGATGAGGAAGTTAGCGTTAAGCGTCAGTTGGAGCGTGGCGAGAAAGCTATTGAACAGAATAAGAAAACTGCCGAAGCGGGAGTTGGGAAAGAAGAAGATATCCGACCAACAGATTTGGATCCAGAATTAGCGCGTAATCGTTATCGTTTGTTTAAAGAAACTACCTATGACGCACTCAGTTCATTACGGAAGATATTTCATTTTCATTTTATTGATGCTGAAAAATCTATTGGTGAAGTGCAGGAAATGATCGAAGAAGAATTTTCCTATCAATCATCACTTGAATTATCTGGTGAAACTCACGACAGGATTCGTACAATTGGGACTGCTGGTCAATTGGTGTTGTATGCTCGTCAGGAATTAGTTGAAAGGTTAGAGACCTATAATGAGGATTACCCTGAGTTATTCCAGCGTGTTATTGATCTAATTAATCAGAAATTCATGCCAATTATCGCCCGATATGCAATCACAGGAATGACATTAATTAATTCTGAAGATTCGTTGTTTGAGGACCCTTTAGCATTGACTATACTGATTGATATTTTTTCTGAGAGAGGCTACCAGGCATTGGTCGATGTTAATCGTGTAGATGTGCCCTATAAAATTGATCCAAATACGCATGAGATTTTTTGTAAACAAAAACGGGTTTACAGATTTCAAATCAGGTTTTCTGCTTCTGCTATTCGTCGCGGACACGATTTGTAGTTGGATTCCTTAACTTATTTCTTGTTTCTAACTTACTTATTTTTAAAATAATTTTCTGCTAAGACTACATATTTTTGAGCCCAGTTTAGGTTATCTCTATAGGTTGAGTGAGGTAGTTTGCGAATGTGTCGACCTGGGACTCCTACTACAAGACTCAAGGGTGGTATTTCTTCATTCTCGCGTATCAGTGTTCCAGCACCCACGATACTTCCGGACCCAATGTGTGCACCTGATAGAATGATAGCTCCCATACCAATTAGGCTACGGTATTCAATATTGCATGCGTGAAGTTGAGCACCATGCCCTACGGTTACATCATTGCCGATAGAACAAGGGTGGGTGTTTGTGACATGAAGAATACAAGCATCTTGAATGTTCGTGCGATCTCCAATGTCGATATGATTTAAATCGCCTCGAATGACTGCGTTGAACCAAATTGAAGAGTTTGCCCCTAATCGTACATCGCCGATTATACGTGCTCCTGTCGCGACAAAGACATTCTCCGGTATTGGAGTTGGGTTTGTATTTAGTTTATCGGGTACTTTTGTCGGGTCATTTTCACTTGCCATTTTCTTGTAGTTTCTCCCACTGCGCTTCACCCATCTTCATTACTTGGTCATCCGACCATTTCTGTAGTTTTCTATAGCTAGGATGTCCAGGTTTGTCTTCGCATGGGTTATGTCGAGTATTATAACAACAAATTAAGCTCCACCGGGGATCTCTACTTTGATTGGGATCTGAACGATGTAAAAGATTAGCATGAAAAAACAAGGCGGTCCCTGGACTCATTTCACAATAGACATGCTCTAGATGAGTTTTTGCTAAAGCAACTCTTCCAGGATCCGCGCCCGTCTGGGTGCCAAAAGTTCCGTGTTCGATACGTCCAATTTTGTGTGATCCTTTAAGGATTTGTAGACATCCATTTTTTTTGTGTGCCTCGTCTACAGCAATCATACAAGAAGCCATGTCAGGAAATAATGCACCATTGTTATACCAATAACCATAGTCTTGGTGCCACTCCCAAGCTCCTCCGACTTTGGCTTCCTTTACCATCATTTTGTAATGATAAAGGTATACCTCGTCTCTCATCAGGGCTTCCATTGTGTCTACTATTCTATGTCCATGACAAATAGCATTGTATATATCATTCTGTTCAGTTTCTGAAGTTAACCATAGTTTACTTTCTCTACCTTCAGCATCGCGTGGAGCATGTACAAGCTCTTTTTTTTCTTGGTCGTTTTTCCCAATATTTAATAATAACTCCATTTCCTTCGAGTTATAGAGAGAATCGATCATTAGGAATCCGTCTTCTTCAAATTGTTTAATCTTTTCAGGTGTTACATTTGTTGTCATGAAAAAAACTCCGAATAAAATGAGTTGGTTGTTGTTTTTACTATGTATTGATTTCAGGTATATTGCGATCGGAAAAGTCTAAGAATCGATTCCAGTCGTATGGCATCACACCGTGCCCACCACGACGAATATGATAACCGATTCGACCCATTATGGCTTGTTCAAGAGGCGGAAATTCTTTAGTAGGTAAACCATCATTTGAAGTTAAACGATACACATTATCGGCATATAAACCTGCAAGAAATTCACCTTTTGGATCTGCCCATTGATCATCAAAAGCGCTTGCAATATAAATAGGACGTGGTGCGATAAGAGCTATTAATTGATGTTGGTCAATGGGTAGGTTATTCTCATTTTGATTAAATTTTCTAAAATTGTTGCAGAACCAATGAGGAAATCTTTCGTTTATACTTTTAACAGTTTCGCCGTAGCAACGGCGGGACAATGCGGCTCCACCGCAGCCAGATTCGTTTGAAATAACCAAAGCGAATCTTTCGTCGCAGGCTCCTGCCCATAATGCAGCTTTTCCCAATCTTGAATGGCCAAAAACTGCCACTCTGCTATAGTCAATCGACTCATCTGTATGAAAATAATCAAGTGCTCGACTCAAACCCCAGGCCCAAGCTCCAATTGAACCCCATTCATCGTCATTTGGTCTCTTTTGGTCGGATCTATAAAAAATTGGATGCACGCCATTTTGGTAGTCGTCGTCAAAATCAGGGTCGATGTCACCATAGTATATTGTTGCTAAACCATATCCCCGTTCTATTATCTGGTCTACATCCCAGCGTAAAGCTTGGGCGCCGCGGCTTTTTTCTGTAGCGCGATGATCTACTACTCCTTCCCATTTCTCATCTATCCAACTTGAAGTTAACAGTATTGATGGATCCGCATGAATTGTGTGATTGCCAGCAAAATTTAAACCTAAAAATAGTGGAACGGGCCTTTTAATTTGGTTTGGCATATAGCATAAGATATCCATATGTGTGGCAGTTGTATTTGTTTTTTGGGGAAAGAATAAACGAATTTGGCGTCGCAATGCTCTTTTAGATAGAGCTAATCCTTCTTCTATTATCTCCGCTCGCAAGGGATTTCCTAAGTCAGGGGTTTTTCCGTAAATATTCTCGGAAAAGAGATGGAGTAATTCTGGACGTCGCACGTGAAACCATTGTTCAGGCGTAATACATTTTGTGCCATCCATACAGGTTAATGGACAAGGGAGTTCATATTGTGGGACTTTGGTTTCGTCATAATTAGTCATAGTAGAAACTCCTTATTTATTGAAAAATCAAAGTCCTTATGATTCAATAGGAAACAGGGAAATATTAAAACCACAATAAATTTTATTATTGGATCAATTTTTCACCACGAAGATATGCAAATAATTTGTAAATGTTTAGAAAATTCGTAAAGAAATTAATTTTTTACTATTTTATTTGGAATCATGAAATTTAAATCTGATTATTCTTGAGGTTATTATGTCAAATACATTTATTTTCCACAATCCTCGTTGTTCAAAAAGTCGCAGAACTTTAGAGATTTTGAAAGGAACTGGTTTAGATTTTGAAATAAGACTTTATTTAGAAGATCCGCCCGACGCCAACGAGCTTGACAATCTGTTGCAATTATTGGAGATGGAACCGCGATCGCTAATGAGGACAGATGAAGACGAATACGACATCAATAATTTAGAGAATCAACAAGATCGAAATATGTTAATTCAGGCTATGGTTAGCCACCCTATCTTGATTCAGCGTCCTATTGTAGTGCACAATAGTAAGGCACGGATAGGGCGTCCTCCCGAATCGGTTCTGGAAATATTATAAAAAAGGATCTTTTAGCAAATAAAAAGAGACGATTTGTTTGCTTTGGATATACGGCAGATACTGGCTAACGTTGACATTAATGTCATCACACCACTCACCCCTTGCATCGGGTTTGTGCGTTGAACTTTGATTTGTGCTCCTCCGCCGTTGGCTTCTAAATCGATAATAGAGGTTTCAATGTTAGGGTCTGCAATTAGAATTGATCTTGTACGATCGAATCCTATCCCAGCCAATGCCGTCGCGGCATGGGAGTTCACGTTTCGTGGAAATTTGTTGCAAACCTCGCGAGTAGATCCGTCGTAAAGAACAGTTTCTTTTGTTATTTCTTTGGCATCTACGTCAGTCTGTGCGGAAAAATCGATGCTTCTTGTAGGTTTGCGCATAGTGATTGTTACATCTTCCCACAAATCTTTTCCTTCGTTAAGCGCATCTAATCCAAAAACGGCTCCGTGCGGTATACATAGACGCGTATTCGATTTTTTTGCTCTTTTAACAAGAAGAGTTTCAAGTCTTGAATCGGACAAGCAGGTTAGTGAGAGCGGCATATAGTTTGAACACGAAAGAAATAATTCGCCATACCGTTGGCTAACATCAGGATGGGCTAATTCAACAATTAAATCGGGAGAAAAATCGCTACATTTTTCGATGTCGTGAAGAATATGACTAGAAGGGATTTCTGTTAATCGTTGCATGTTTCTGTTGAAGACAAAAGCAATTTCTAATCCTAACTCTGGTCGAGTCGTGATCTGTTCGTAAACATAAGTTCCGAGGTAGCCATATCCAACAATCCCAATGCGAACCATGAAAACCCACCTTTTTATTTTTTAGATTTTATTTGATTCAATATAGTCCCAATTTATGTCATATCCCATTCCCGGATGTTGCGGAAGTTTTACGTAACCATCTGAATCCAGCGGATCTCCAAGGGAATTCATATAAGGTGGTGTGTCGTTACAATCAATCCCTGGAGCAACAAGGCCACGTTCATAGAATTCACAAACGTCCTCGCTTGTGGATCCGAGGAGTTGTAGATTCGCATAGCCGCTCATGTGAATTTCACATTTTATTCCATATGCTTCAGCAATACCTGCCATTTTTTTTACACCTGTAACGCCTCCTCGCAATACATCAATACGTGTCATATCTGATGCACCACGCAAGATCCAATCGGCGCGAGAAAAAATACTGCCCTCAATGATTTCAGGTGATAGAATCGGAATGCTCAGTTCGTTGCACAGCTTTTTATAGGGGGCGACTCTATATTCCGGCATGGGATGCTCGTACCAATAAAAATTGAGTTCCTCTAAAACTCGTCCCACCCTATAGGCTTCTTGATATGTCCTATAGGTGCCCCAGGGGTCGTAGCTCAGTATCATGTCATCTCCTACAGCATCGCGGACCAGTCTACATGCTTCAATATCTTCTTTTATGTGAGACGGTCTTCCAGGATCGGGTTGCCCGGTTGATGGGTCCCAGAAATAATAGGGGTGAATTTTATAATGCGTGTAGCCGATATTTTTACATTCTAATGCATGATCGGCATAATCTTGTGGACTACCCATATTGGGATAGGTACTGGCATAGGCCTTAACTCTATCTCTGCAACCGCCCAGAAGTTTGTATAATGGAATATCAAATGCTCTGGCCTGCAGATCCCATAGGGCTAGGTCAAGGATACTCATTAAATTTTCAGGAATTCGATGGGCCGTCCACATCCAGTGCCAGATTTTTTCTCGATCGAAAGGATCTTGTCCGAGGACTAAGTTTTTTAGACGTCCTTCCAAGATAGAAGCTTGTTCTGGCGATATCCCATCCATATCGCCATGTCCAGCACCTCCAAAATAGTAACCTTCTAACCCCTCGTCGGTGATAACTTTCGTCAAAGTTTGCCGAACCTCTGTTTTGTCTAATAATTTTCCGTTATGAAAAGGTCTTCTATGGACCCTAAAGGGAACAACTTTTATATCAATGATTTTCATCTGTTTTCTCGTGATTAAATAGGTTTATGTCATACGTTGCAATATGAAAAATAAACTGGGCGTCGTAAAGAATGAACTATTTTCCGAATGGTGATTTATTACGTCTTTTAGAAAATCTAAAATCAACTGGATTTTGTAGGTGTCGATTTAATTGACTATTGCTAATTTTTAAATGGCGAACTACCCAATCTATTTCTTCCGAGAGAGACCGGCCGAATAACCCCGGATCATCGGAACCGATTGTTACAGGAACTCCTGATTCCATAAAACGGTGTATAGGATGGACGGACGGATCTGGGATACACCCCAAGAGCAAATTTGATGTTGGACAGACTTCAATTACAACGTTTGATTTTTTCAATTGGAATAAAACAAAATCTTGCCGCAGTCGGATTTCGGTTAAGCGATCTTTGGAATAG
>MDSW01118945.1_pt1 | contig 10634 bp, 9 predicted proteins | sample 811171 | NCBI WGS metagenome assembly MDSW01 (sample SAMN05326641, study PRJNA326480) | marine metagenome | isolation source: seawater | place: Atlantic Ocean: North West | collected 2012 | reverse complement strand
GGGCCCGACGCGCTCGATCCGTTGAACGCCACGTGGGGTTCGAGCCCGCTCCTTGCCGGACCCGACCCCGATCGTCTTGCGCAAGCGCCGAACAACCCGTTCGGGTACACCGATCGCTTGGACTACGTGTTCACATCCGCCGGTATCGAGGTGGTTGAATCCTCACTCGTCTCCGCGACCTGGCCCACTCCCGAAGGGTTGTGGGAGTGCACCGATGCACAGCAGGTGGAAAACGCCGACCTCGCCGCCACCATCATGGGCGTCGAACTCCCACGCGCCTTCTGCCTGCCCACCGATCACGTCGGCGTGCGGGCGAGGCTGACCATCCCTGAGCCGGCCGTCGCTGCGCAGGCTGACAATCGCCTCCCGGTGCTGTCCTGGCTCATCATCCTCGGCGTGATCGCCACGCTGTCGAGCCTGATCTCCTGGTGGGCGATTCGACGATCGTCGCTCGAACGGTAGTTCTGGCATGAGCGAAGGGCCGGGTGCGCACCACACGGCCCTTCGCGATGACAGTCTCGTTACCGCGTCACCTCGAAGCGATCAAGCATCATCACCTTGTCCCACGCGGCGACGAAGTCCGTTACGAACTTGTCATGCGCGTCGGCGCAGCCGTATACCTCGGCAACCGCACGGAGTTGGGAGTTCGAGCCGAACACCAGGTCCATCCGGCTCGCCGTCCACCGGACATCACCAGAGGATCGATCCTTACCCTCGAACAGCGTCTCGGTGTCGTCCGTGGGCTCCCACACGGTGCCCATGTCCAGCATGTTGACCAAGTAGTCGTTCGTCAGTTGACCCTTGCGTTCGGTCAAGACCCCGACGTCGGAGCCATCGGCATTGGTGCCGATAACGCGCATCCCCGCCACCAGCACGGACATTTCCGGGGCAGACAAGCCGAGCAAGTTGGCCTTGTCGACCATCAACTGCTCTGTGGGCCGAACCTGACCCTTGGCTACGTAGTTGCGCATGCCATCGGCGGCCGGCTCCAGAGCTGCGAAGGACTCGACGTCCGTCATCTCCTGGGTTGCATCGGTGCGTCCGGGAGTGAACGGCACCGTGACCGTGTGACCAGCTGCTGCAGCCGCGCTCTCGATACCGGCGGCACCGCCGAGCACGATGAGGTCCGCCATGGAGACCTTCGCGCCACCGGCCGCGTTGAACTCCGCCTGGACACCTTCCAAGGTGCTGAGTACCTGGGCGAGGTGGTCTGGGTTGTTCACAGCCCACTGGTTTTGCGGTTCGAGTCGAATGCGAGCGCCGTTCGCGCCACCGCGCTTGTCGGTTCCGCGGAACGTGGAAGCCGACGCCCAGGCCGTCTGCACGAGGTCGGCAGCGGTCAGGCCAGACGCGTTGATCATGCCCTTCAGCGTGGCCGCATCTGCGTCGGTGATCAGTTGCGCATCTGGAGCAGGAACCGGGTCCTGCCAAATCAGGTTCTCCTCAGGAACCTCGGACCCGAGGTAGCGCACCTTGGGTCCCATGTCTCGGTGGGTCAACTTGAACCAGGCGCGAGCGAACGCATCCGCAAACTCATCCGGGTTCTCCAGGAAGTGTCGGGAGATCGGCTCGTAGATGGGGTCCGTGCGCAGCGCGAGGTCCGTGGTGAACATGATCGGCGCGTGGCGAGTGCTCGGATCGTGAGCATCGGGAACCGTGTCGGCTGACGCGCCACCCACCGGGATCCACTGTGTGGCTCCTGCGGGACTCTTGGTCATCTCCCATTCGTGCCCAAAGAGCGTCTCGAAGTAGGACATGTCCCACGTCGTGGGTGTCGACGTCCAGGCTCCCTCGAGTCCGGAACTGATGGTGTCGTCACCGCTGCCCGAACCCATGGAGTTCGTCCAACCCAGCCCCATGTCCTGGAGCGGGGCAGCCTCAGGCTCGGGGCCGACGTACGCGTTCGGGTCGCCGGCGCCATGCGCCTTGCCGAACGTGTGACCTCCGGCGATGAGGGCGACCGTCTCGTGATCGTTCATCGCCATCCGACCGAAGGTTTCGCGGATGTCGCGCGCAGCGGCCATCGGATCGGGTACGCCGTTGGGTCCTTCGGGGTTGACGTAGATCAAGCCCATCTGAACCGCGGCGAGGGGATTCTCTAGGTCCCTTTCCCCACTATATCGCTTGTCATCGAGCCACGTGCCTTCCGTCCCCCAGTAGATATCGTCCTCGGTTTCCCAAATGTCCGGGCGACCTCCGCCGAAACCGAAAGTCTTGAATCCCATGGACTCAAGGGCCACGTTCCCAGTCAAAATCAGCAGGTCTGCCCATGAGATCTTGTTGCCGTACTTCTGCTTGATGGGCCACAGAAGCCTGCGGGCCTTGTCGAGGTTGCCATTGTCCGGCCAACTGTTCAGAGGAGCGAAGCGCTGAGCCCCAGTTCCCCCTCCTCCTCGGCCATCCGCTGTCCGGTAGGTCCCCGCAGCATGCCAGGTCATGCGAATGAAAAACGGGCCGTAATGGCCAAAATCTGCGGGCCACCAGTCCTGAGAATCCGTCATAAGGGCATGAAGATCTTTCTTCAGGCCGTCATAGTCGAGGCTCTTGAATTCCTCCGCGTAGTCGAAGCCTTGGCTCATGGGGTTGGAGGGAGCATCGTGCTGATGAAGAACGTCTACCTTCAACTGGTTGGGCCACCAGTCCTCGTTGGTCGTTCCGCCGCCGGCGGCATGATTGATGGGGCATTTGTCCGCCGTGGTAACGGGTGCTTCCTGACTTTGATGATTGAAGGGGCAACCCCCGGAAGAACTGGCATTGGGATCAGTACTCATGGTGTGATTGGGATGTATTTAACGATGTGGGCGTAGTTGGCAAAACCACCCACCTTAGGAGCGAAAAGCCAATTCGCAAAAAAAAAAGGTGATTTTTTTCCGTTTTGTAGGAAGGAGCGGGAAAGACGGATTACTTCAGCCTTTTCGAGGATTACAGGGAATACCTCCGAGAATAGTGGGGGAGTTTGCCCGGTTCAGCCTCGTCCGAAAAATGGACGAAGCTCAGCGAGTCGAGAAGAGTCCTTGATCCCAGGACTGCTCTCGACCGCACTGTTGACGTCCACTATGTGCGGACCTGCCCGCCTGATCGCCTCTTCGAGGTTGCGAGGCCCGATTCCTCCGGCCAAAACCCAGGTTTTGTCCGGGTAAAGGTTTTTGCATTCCACGAATCTTTTCCAATCGGAGGTCTGCCCGGTCCCACCGAACTTGTCTTCCGCATAGGCGTCTACCAGAAAGGTTTCCGCGCAAGAGAGAAGCTCGGTTGGAAATTCATCGTTTGGGGAGAGACGCGGAGCCAACCAGAGTTTCTCCGGGCCGACGATCTCAGCCCATTGGAAAACGATCTCCGGCTTAGGGTCGACTGGAAAATGCAATTGAAAGAAATCGAACCCCGATTCCTTCAGGCGAATCAAGCGATCCGCATCGGGAGAGACGTCGACCGCAACGGTTTGGGCCTTGTCGGCTTCCATCTTCTTGCAGAGGCCAATCGCTTCCTCAGGTTGTATGAAGCGGGGCGAGCCGTCGAAGGTTATGAAGCCTAGATAAGACGCTCCCAAGGAAACTGACTCTTGCCCGTCCTCCATACGGGTAATCCCGCATACCTTGAGCTTGCAGGCGTTCATTTGGTCGCCCGAGGATCGAATTTCTCAACTAGGGATTGCACCATTGCCTCAAGTCCGGGCTGTTCGGCTTCTATCGAGGGAACAAGCCCGTTTTCCCTCAAGGTCTCGGAAGTTTGCGGCCCCATGCTGCACAGAAGGGGCTCCATGGCTCCATCCTCCAACTCAAGATCCTCCTCCTGCTCGACGTAGGAAAGGGCGGCCGATGAACTGTTGAAGATAACGGCATCGGCTCCCCTGCACAGAAAGTCAGGGAGATCCGGCGCCTCGACGACGTCGGCGAAGTCGGTCCCGTAGACGGGAAGCGTGTCCACGATTGCCCGACCGACGGTTTCCAGAAGCTCGACCAAAACCTCGCGGTTGCGGTTTCCGGTTACTACCAAGACGTTGGCGCTATCGAGTGACTCGGTAGCGATCAAGGAGCGGGCCAAGTCCTCGGCGGTAGAGACGAGCGGCACCAATTCGACCTGAAGGTTATAGGAACGCGCGATTGCAGCAGTGGCTTCGCCGACGCAGGCAACCCTCATGGGTCCGAAGCTCCTGATGTCCTCAAAGGCCTTGAAGAAAAGACGGAAGAACTCTCGAGCCCCGTTGGCGCTGGTAAAGACGATCCATTCGTAGGTGGCGATACCGGCAAAAGCCTCCGTTACGAGATTTCGGTCCTCGGAGGGAAGGATCCTGATCAAGGGTAGCTCGAGGACCTCGGCACCGAGGTTTTCGAGCATGCCCTTGAGGCGACTGCTCTGGCCCTGGGGACGGGTCACGACGAAGCGACGGCCGAATAAGGGACGTTCCTCGAACCATTGGTTTTTCCCGGCGAGCCCGACGGCATTGCCCACGAAAATGACGGCCGGAGACTCAAGCCCTTCGCTCCGGGCAAGGTCAACCAGTTCCCCCAGTGGCCCGACGACTTTTCTCTGGGTCGGCAGGGTGCCGTTGCTCACGATTGCAGATGGCTTGTCCCCGGACAATCCCCCCGCAATCAATTTTTCCACGATTTCCTCTAGTTTTCCCATCCCCATGTATACGCAGAGGGTCCCGCCGGCGGCGGCGAATTTCCCGAAATCTATTCGCAGGGCCTCCTTCTCGACGTCCTCATGTCCCGTCAGGAAGGAAATGGATGAGCCATAATCGCGATGAGTAAGCGGAATGCCGGCATAAGCGGCGCAACCTAGGGCGGCGGTCACTCCGGGTACGAGCTCATAAGAAACCCCGGCCGCATCAAGGGCCGTCATCTCCTCACCGCACCGACCGAAGACAAAGGGATCTCCACCCTTGAGGCGGACAATCGTTTTCCCGGAACGGGCTTGCTCAACTAGAATCTGGTTGATTTCGGCCTGGTCGAGCGTATGCCGGCCCGGAATTTTACCCACGTCGACCAATTCGCAGCCTACCCCGGCAAAAGCCAGAAGGCTTGAGTTGACGAGGTTGTCGTATACGATCAGGTCGCAAGCGGCGAGCAGGTCCCTTCCCTTGACCGTCACCAACCCGACGTCTCCCGGACCCGCCCCGACAAGGTAAACTTTACCCGTATGCGTCATTTCCGGCCCAAGCATGACAGGGTTCGGTCGAGAGAGGCAGGATAGGGTATGCCGGTAAGGTCGACCTGTTTGAAGAGGCCTTCACCGGCGCCATCGAACAAGTAAACCCGATCACCCTTGCGGTGGATGCCAACGGCTACCTGGCAACCACCTCCTATGGTTGCGAGCACGGAGCGCTCGAAATCAACTTCCTCGGCGGTAACCGGATCGCAAGCACGAGTGAAACGGTCGATTTCATCTTCCCGGGACTGCAGGGCTATAGCGGCTTGCCCTGGCGCAGGCACCATTGTCTCCAGGGCAAGTAACTCGAAGCGCAAACCGTCAAACCCATCAATCCCGAGCCTGCGCAGCCCAGCAGCGGCGAGAATGGTCGCATCGGCTTCCCGGTCCTCGGCAATCTTACGAAGCCGCGTGCCAACGTTTCCCCTGATCTCCCTGACCTCCGCCGCATCGGGCCAACTTCCGTGGAGAATCTGGGCTCTTCGACGAGGGCTGCCGGTGGCGATTACCCGAGGAACCTCGACCTCATCCCGGATAACGAGAACGTCCCTGGGATCTTCCCGAGGAAGGTAGCCCGCCAAGGCCAGCCCTTGCGGCAGATCCGTGGGCATATCCTTGGCGCTGTGGACGGCCAGGTCGGCCCGACCATCCAGCAGGGCCACTTCAAGCTCCTTGGTGAAAAGGCCCTTTCCTCCCTCCTCTTGGAGCGACCATTCCAAGCGCTGGTCTCCGGTGGTGGAAAGAGGCAGGATCTCAACCTCCGCTCCGATCGTCCGCTGCAGGGCGGAGGATGCCAACTCCGCCTGCTTGAGGGCTAGCGGACTTTTGCGGGTGGCCAGAACCACCTTATCGCAATCCTTGTTCATGGGCTGAAAACAACGGCGCGGAAAAGGCGAACCTTTCCCGCGCCGGTCAAAGGCTTTTGGAAGAGGGAAATCAACCGTACGCGGCCTGAGCTCCCTTGATGTTCTTCTTCGGGATCCAGGGCATGAGGGATCGAAGATGACGACCAGTCACCTCAATCGGGTGTTTTTCGCCATCTTCGAGCAACTTGTTGTACTTGGGCAGGCCATCCTGGTACTCCTTGACCCATTCCCGGGCAAACTTGCCGGACTGGATCTCCTTCAGGATGGACTTCATGGACCTCTTGACGTTTGCGTTGATTACGCGGGGTCCACGGGTGACGTCACCGTACTTGGCGGTCTCGGAAACCGAAAAGCGCATGCCCGCAATCCCGGACTCGATCATCAGGTCGACGATCAGCTTAAGCTCGTGCAAACATTCGAAATAAGCCATCTCAGGCGCATAGCCCGCCTCGACCAAGGTCTCGAAACCAGCCTCGACCAAGGCCGAGGCACCTCCGCAAAGAACAGCCTGCTCACCGAACAAGTCCGTCTCGGTCTCCTCCTTGAAGGAAGTCTCGAGAATGCCGGCCCGGCCAGCCCCGATTCCCGCCGCCCAAGCTAGGGCGATCTTCTTGGAATCCCTCGAGGAACCCTTGAGTACGGCGATTAGAGAGGGAACCCCCTTGCCTTCCTTGTACTGGGTACGAACGATATGCCCGGGGCCCTTGGGCGCAACCATGATCACGCTGACCCCTCGGGGAGGCTTGATTAAACCGAAGTGAATGGCAAAGCCATGGGTAAAGAGAAGCGTTTTTCCTTTTTTCAGGTTGGGCTTGATTTCATTTTCGTAAACCTCGGCCTGTTTCATGTCGGGAACGCCAATCATGACGACGTCGGCCCGCCTGACTGCCTCCGCAACTTCGACCACCTCGAACCCGTGCCTCTTGGCCACACGGATCGACTTGCTTCCCTTGTAAAGACCGATGATGACCTTGCAGCCGCTTTCCTTGAGGTTCAAGGCATGGGCGTGACCTTGGGAACCGTAACCGATTACGGCGAGCGTTTTCTTCTTGATGGGCGTGATCTTCGCCTCTTTCTGGGTGTATACTTTAGCGGGCATGGCCGTTTTGTATTATTGGTTTGTGATGATGACTTAGGTTGAAAGATAGCCGAATCAATCGTCGAGCATTCCTCGCCGGAGCGAAACGGTTCCCGTGCGGGCTACCTCGGAAACCCCGAAAGGCTCGATCAGGGATAGAAAGGCCCTGATCTTGTTCTCATTGCCGGTAACTTCAATGATGAGGCTGGCCGGAGCGACGTCTATGATCTTTCCTCGGAAGACGTCGCAGATTTGAGTAATCTCCGGACGCGTCTTGGAGTCGGCCCGGACCTTGACCAAGATCAGTTCCCGTCCGACCCCTTCCTCCCCGACAAAGTTACGCACCTCTATGACGTCGATGAGTTTGTCGAGTTGCTTGATGCACTGGTCGAGAGCCTTCTCGTCCCCATTCAGGGTAACCGTAATGCGGGAACGACCCTCTACGTGAGTGGGGCCTACGTTGAGGGTGTCTATGTTGAAGCCTCGACCGCTGAAGAGGCCGGCTATTCGGGCAAGCACGCCGAACTTGTTTTCAACGAGGACGGAAATTACGTGGCGCATGAGGTTGTTGAGGAAGGATGGTGGACGGCACAGGACTCGAACCTGTGACCTACTGGGTGTAAACCAGTCGCTCTAACCAACTGAGCTAGCCGTCCAAGTAATAAAATGAGTGAAGGCAAGAGGATACGAAAAGCCGAGGTCGTGGCAAGCGAGAATCTTAGTCGCTCACTTGACCTGCACCCTGACTTTCTTAGGCCCGAAGAGAGGTTTTGGATAAGACTTGAAATTCTTTCTCGAGGGTGATGGAGCAGGCGCGGGAACGGCACGGGGAGAGGTTCCGGAGAGTCGCCCCGTAGTCCGAATCTTCTTCGGGTCGAGCCAATAGCTTTGAAGAGGTTGCGGAGGGGTCCCCGAGGGAGTCACTCCCCGCAGACTTGGGCTTCCCAGGCCGGCATCACCGGAGGGGGCAGGCAGGGGCTCCGAGCCGGCTTTCTGGACGGGGAAACCCGGTTCGCTCGGACGGCCTTTCCTGAACTGGTAGCGATTTACGTCCCGCAAGGACATGTTGTTGACCTTTTCCATCCAGGCGTCCACCCGCTTGTCGAGCTCTGCATAGACGGCGTCCCGGTATTCGATCGAGGCAACGGCGGCCGTGGAGTCCCCAAGGTCTCTCTCCGTGACTCTTTGGGTATTCACCGAGGAGCGGACTCTATTCAAGGGGGTATTGATTTCAACCCGATTGGCCTCGACCCGCTGCGAGCCTAGGCTCGACTCACCCTGCAGGGAAGAGCGTCGGCTACCGAAGGACGAGTAGGCGGCAGGCCACTCGGAAATCTTGATCCTCTTCGAAAAAGCCGAGTTCATTCGACCGGAGGACAGCCTCTTGCCCGACAGGTCGCTCAGCTTGCCGTCCATGGACCTGAACTTCCTGGTAAAATCGTTCACCTTTTGCTGGGACCATACCGGGACGCAAGCAAATGCCAAGAATACGGCAAACAGGAATGAAAATCTCGACATTTTGCGAACAAGCATAAATAAAAATTAAATGGAAAGACACACCTACCCGCAATTTCCCTTTTTGGCGAACCGTAAATGAAGACTTACCTCTCTCTACTCAGGCAAGTCATGGATGAGGGCGTTTTCCGGGGAGACCGCACCGGGACCGGCACTTGGTCGATCTTCGGTGCTCAGGCTCGGTTTCGCATGGACAGCAGTTTTCCGCTTCTCACGACCAAGAAACTTCATCTGCGTTCCATCATTCACGAGCTTCTCTGGTTCCTTAAGGGAGAAACCAACATCGGTTACCTGCGTCAAAACAAGGTCTCCATCTGGGACGAATGGGCAGACGAAAATGGGGACTTGGGAAGGGTTTACGGAGCCCAGTGGACGGACTGGAGGAAACCCGATGGGGGGAGCGTGAACCAGATCAATGAGGTGATCCGGTCCATCCGCGAGAACCCCGAGAGCCGGCGACACTTGGTCTGTGCCTGGAATCCGGGTGAGCTTCATCTCATGGCTCTGCCCCCTTGCCACGCCCTCTTTCAGTTCTACGTCGCGGAGGGTAGACTCAGTTGCCAACTATACCAGAGGAGCGCAGATCTTTTCCTTGGAGTTCCCTTTAACATAGCTTCCTACGCCTTGCTCACCATGATGATCGCCAAAATCTGCGGCCTGCAGGCTTACGAATTCGTCCATACCTTCGGAGATCTTCACCTTTATTCCAACCACAAGGAGCAAGCCGAACTTCAGCTCTCGCGCGAGCCCAGGGAGGCTCCGAACATGTACGTACACGGGGACCAGAAGGAGATATCTGATTTCGTCTTCGAGGATTTCGAGTTGACCGGCTACGATCCTCACCCGGCAATCAAGGCACCCATCGCAGTATAATGTCGGGTTCCATGAAGGCGATTGCGGCGGTCTCGCAAAACGGCGTGATCGGGAGGCAGGGCGACTTGCCCTGGCGATTGCCCGAAGACCTCAAGTGGTTCAAGAAAATCACCATGGGTGGCATTCTGCTTATGGGCAGGAAGACTTGGGAATCTCTCCCAGGCGCTCTCCCCGGCCGGGAGAACTGGGTTCTCAGTCGCTCCCTCGAACCGGTTGGGGGCATGCGTGTCTTCCGTTCCCTCGAGGAAACCATGCGGGAACTCGGGGATCGCTCGCTTTTCATCATGGGCGGAGGACAACTCTATACCCTGACGCTGGAAGACTGCCAAGAGCTTTACCTAAGCGAGGTCCACCAGTCCATCGCAGATGGCGATGCCTTTTTTCCCAACCATTTGGAATGGTTTGAACCGGCCGAAACTATCCGCGAGGGGGAGGATTTCACCCTTCGCAGATGGGTCAGGAAAAACAATTCTTGAGGGAACGAGCGGTTCAGCCCGGGTAGTAGGGCATGAGCATCAGGTAGACGACTGGACCAGTGACGGCTACGTAGAGCCAAACGGGATAGACGACGCGAGCGAGCCTCTTGTGCCGGACGAAGTTATTCGTGTATCCGTGGACGAAGGTCAAAAGGATGAAGGGAAAGCTCAAGGCAGCCAAAGCGACGTGTGATATCAATACAAAATAATAAGCGTATTTGACCCATCCCTCTCCGCCAAAAACGGTTTCGAAAGTAGTCATGTGGTAGCAGACGTAGGAGAGCAGAAACAGCGATGAGCAAGCCAACGCAAAGAAAATCCATTTGCGGTGAAGGGAAACGAGACCTTTCCTAACGGCCCGCACGGCCATAACGAGTCCCAGCGCGGCCAAGGTATTGAGAAAGGCGTGGAAGGGAGGAAGGAAAGAAAGGGCGAACCCATCTGGCTTTCCAAGAAAGTCCAGAAACCAAGGCCTGAGAGGCCGCATGGTGGCGACAAGGCCAAGAACCAGAGCTGAAATGATCCAAACCATTATCTTTAGCTTTTTGGCCAAAGCCTCGTTCACGGGACGTTTCCTGTATGAGTCCAAATCCATTTGGCAAATAGCGGGCTTCAGGAACCGGTCTTCAGGTCGAAGGGAACGAAGGTTTCGGGCTCCCGTCCGATGCGGACCTG
>MDSW01041928.1_pt1 | contig 10634 bp, 1 predicted proteins | sample 811171 | NCBI WGS metagenome assembly MDSW01 (sample SAMN05326641, study PRJNA326480) | marine metagenome | isolation source: seawater | place: Atlantic Ocean: North West | collected 2012 | reverse complement strand
TTACAGGTGATCGAGACTTTGGCGTTGCGACGGCGGCTGGACGACATGGGGACGAACGCTCGCTCCCAACGCACGGTAACGCCCGTCCAACGCTCCAACGGCGTCTCTCCCAGCCCCAACCCACGGGCCACGTGGTTGAGGTTCGGGAACTCTTGCTGTGGCAGGGACAGAGGCAAGCTAGGACCAAGACCAAGAGGGACAAGCACCCTCGCTGGCTCCGCGGCTTCACCTCTCTTAACACTTCAGCATGGTCTTCGAGTGGGCGGTCACCGGCGATGGTGGCGGTCTCACTGGTAACAACCTTCGGCGTTATCGCGCCGAACACTTGCTCCTGGGCAAGGGCGCGTGTCGTCGACTCGCGAAACTCCTGCCAGGGCACGCGGTGGACAATGGGACCGCGGCTGAGGTCCCGTTCGCCCTCGCCGAATGGCTGTCGTCGGTGGTGCTACGTCTCGATCCTGGAGCCGAGGCCAAGCTCATCTACGCGAATCAACTCGGACCGAACCGCATGGGCAAGGCTCTCGACCGCGCGCTCGGCAAGATCAAGTCGGACGAACCGCGGCATGCTTCTGTACTTCGTGCCGAGCTGCGCCGTTTTGGTGCGATCGACTTCGACAAGGGCGGCAGCGGCACGGAGGCGTACATCCTGCACGCCAACGAGCTCTACGAGGTCGCCACGGCCTTCCCCACCGGAGCCAACATCGACGACGTCTACGACTGGATCGGCATGTGGACGCTGGGACGCCTGGTGGCCGCGGACGGCACGCTGGTCGTGTACGGCGATCTCGTCTACCCCCTCGGCGAGCGGTTCATCTCCGACATCGCGCTGGCGGTCAACGGTCCTTTCGACCGGCTCGCCAAGGCGATCACCATGTCGCTCGACGAAGACGAGAAAACCGACTTCATCGGGCTCAACGCCGCGGAGGCCGCGGAGGAGCTGGCTGCCGTCGTGCTGCGCGCGCTGCCGGGACCCGACGAGCTGGCCGACTGCGGTGGCACGCGCACAGCATCGCTGCTCGCGCTGCGGCGCATGCTGCGCTCGTCCCACTCCGGCCAGGTGCTCGTGGTCACGCCGGCCAACGTCAACACGGTCATCGAGCACCACGAGGCGACACGCCTAGTGGTCGGATCGAACGTGGGCGGCGTGGTCGCGCTCAACACGGTCATCGAGCTGCTGCGCCTCGCGCTGCGCACGAGCGTGTCCTCGGTCGCGCTCGGGCAGCTCGCCACGGGGATGGCGGCGCTCAACGACCTGCTCCCGTCGCTCCGCACGGCGCGGCTCCGGAGCATGTCGCCGAGCGAGCGCCTCGGCTTCATCTCGCAGGAGCTCGAGGGGTGGCGCACGGCGGATCGCAATGCGGCGCGCGGCGGAGGCGGCGGCGGCGCAGTTGTGGCGTCGGGCGTGTCCGGCGAGGTCGTCACAGGTGGCGGCGTGGGCTACGGCGCCGTCTACCAGACGGCGCTGCGCAAGCTGCTCGCGAGCGACGCCTACGCCACGGCGGAGGAGGCGGTCAAGGCGGCGATCGAGGAGGAGGACTTCGACGAGGCGATTACCATTATCTTCTCGTCAGGGATCCTCCCCCTCATCCACGCCCTCATCGGCTTCCGGCGCTCGCTGCCGGGCAACGCGCTCGTGGACACGATCACCGAGCGGCTCCGCCCCCTCGGCCCCCAGTGGGTCGCCAACGTGCTCGGTGAGGCGCTGCTGCCCGAGCCGATCGCGCCCATGCGGCGCAAGCGGCTCGCCCCACGCCCCGAGGTGTGGGCGCTGATCTGCAAGTGCGCGCTCGACAAGATCCTCTGGGCGGACGTCTGCTACGGCATCATCGCCGAGGGCAATGGTCGCCAGGCCCCGCCCAAGATCCTGGCACCCTTCACGAGCGTGGCTCGGCTGCGGGAGATCGAGCCTGGGGTCATCGCGCTGCTCGAGCGGCTCGGGCGCGTGAGCGGCGGCGAGCGCTCGCTCGACACCTTCCTCAAGAAGGTGTACAAGTACGAGGCGAACGCGAAGGCGGTGTCCCAGACCGACAAGGGTGCCACCATCGCGGAGGCCATCCAGGCGGTGCTGAGCGAGGCGGCGGCGGCGGGCGCAGCCACGTGGCTCTCCGACGACCCTACGCGCGAGCCGACGTTGCACATGGTGCAGCCCGGCTCCGGCGGTGAGGCTAAGCTCGACGAGGCCATCGCTGAGCTGCCCCAGACATCGTCGGTGGTCGCTGCCCTGCTCAAGGCGGTGAGTCCGGCGCAGGCGGCGAGCCTCGGCCTCTCGACGCAGATCGACGTGCCGGACACGCAGCTGGCGTGCGCTGCCGTCGCGCCCGCGCCCGCCGCACCGACCGCCGCGCCGGCGGCGGCCGCAACTGCACCTGCGCCAGCGCCGGCGCCGGCGCCAGCCCCGGCGCCGGCACCGTCACCACCGACTGAGCCCAAGGCGAAGAAGGTGGGCGAGGACGCCGCGCGCCTGTGCAAGGAGACGGACACCGAGTTCCAGCTCGGCCGCAACAAGGGCCGGGTCGTCATCGCCAAGTCTGCGGTGGAAGAGGTCCTCGGCAAGGAACTCTTCAACGACAAGTCCAAGTGCTGCCCTTTCTGGCTGATCTCCAACGCGCAGTACCCGCACGCGATGTGCCCGATGGCGGGTAAGAAGGGGCACGAGAGCGCCACTTCCGTCGCGCATCGCAAGTCCACGTACCCGACGGGCGCGAAGGGCAAGCTGATGGCCATGCTGACGGCGATGGCGGCGACATCCGAGGCGTTCCACGTCGCGCCGCCGGCCGGCGCTGGGCGCGCGCGCGGCTGCGGAGTGCCGGCGCTCGCGGCGGCTGCCTTCGACAAGGTGGGCGGCATGATCTTCGTGCCGGTGCGCTACGCCACGCCGCACGTGCCCGAGTTTGGCCTGCCCTGCGACGCCGCCGGCTGCTGGTTTGGCGAGGCGGGCATCACCGTCGAGCGCGGCGTGCGCGAGGCGGCGCTGGCGACGGCCTGCAACTGGTCTGACCAGCTGTGGGGCGTCGACTGCGAGCTCGTGCCCTTCGGCCTCTTCGAGGACGTAGGCGGCGCGGGCGGCCAAGTGACGGGCGTCATCGCGCCGCCGCCCGATGTGCGCCTGCGCGCGCTCGACCCGCTGGGCGGTGACGGGCTGGCAGCGCGCTCGACGATTGCGCAAGATGCGCGCACGGATACGCGCACTGCGGCGTCGACGATTGCGCAAGATGCGTGCACGGCTGCGCGCACCGCGGCGTCGACGATTGCGCAAGATGCGCCGAGGTCGACGCGCACCTGCGTTGACCTCTTCGCCGGCGCGGGCGGCCTCGCCCTCGGGCTGAGCGGCGCTGGCTTCGACCACCTCGCGCTGGTCGAGCACGACGCGCGCAAGGTCGCCACCCTCCAGCGCAACGGCTTCGCCCAGGTGCTCTGCGCCGACGTAGGCGCGGTCGACTACGCGCCGTGGGCCGGCGCCGTCGATCTGCTGGCCGGCGGCCCGCCGTGCCAGCCATTCTCGAGCGGCGGGCTACGCCGTGGGGCGGCGGACGCGCGCAACGGCTGGGAGGCGACGCTCGACGCGACGCTCGCATTGCGCCCGCGCGCGGTGCTATTCGAGAACGTGCAAGGCATGCTCACCGCGCGCTTCGAGGCGTACCGCGACGCCATCTCGGCGCGCCTCAGCCAGCTGGGCTACCACCACGGCTGGCTGCCGCTCAACGCAGCCGACCACGGCGTGCCGCAGCATCGCCGGCGCGTCTTCTTGGTCGGCTTTGCCGACCTGGCGGCATGGGAGGCCTTCGTGGTGCCGCCCACGGTGTCGCCGCGGCCGACGGTGCGCGGCGTGCTGCGCGAGCTCGGCCCACCCAATGGGCGCGACGGCCACGAGGTGCACGGACGCGCGCGCGACTACGAGGGGCACACCGCCTCGGCGCTCGACGCGCCGTCCAAGACGATCGTCGGCGGCGGGCGCGGCCTGGGCGGCGGCTCAGGCACAGTGCGGCTCGACTCGGGCGCCGTGCGCTACTTCACGGTGCGCGAGGCGGCCACGCTGCAGACGTTCCCGGCCGACTGGCGCTTCGACGAGGTGTGGTCACGCGCCTTCGTCGAGATCGGCAACGCCGTGCCGCCGCTGCTCGCGCGCGCACTGGGCGAAGCCGTTGCGCGCGCGCTCGACGTTGCTGGCGTCGTCCACCAGCGCCCTAACCAACTGCCCACCCCCGGCAGCCGCGACCAACCCGATCCGCGTTCGGAACGGCCGCCGATAACCGGGAGAGGCGAAGAAGTATCCGGGAGGGGGTCGGCACAAGCCGCTCCTCGCCGCTCGCGCACACCCGCGCAGCAGGAAGCCAGCAATCAGGCGCCGGCGACGCGCTCCGCGGCCGCGGCGAAAAGCTCGGGATCGTCGACCGACGAGCAGCGCGCGGTGACGCTGGAGGAGCTCGCCACGCGTGCGGCCCCCGCGCTCGGCGCTGCTGCGCGAGTCGCGGAGGGCGAGCCGGCGCGCACGGTCGGCTGCGGCGACTTCGTGGGCTGCACGCTCGCCTCGGTGCCGGAGCTCGTCGCACCGCGGGCCGCGGGGCTCGCGTCGCCGACGCTGCACCGCGCGGCGCAGCCTGCGGCTGACTCGGGCGACCTCGTCAAGTGGGTGCGCGGCACGGCGCTCATGGGCACGCCCCTCGAGCGCGTTGCGCGCCTCGCCGCAGCACGCGTGGAGAGCTTCGCACGGCCGGCGCCGCTGCTGCGCCAGCCCGAGGCCAAGACGGGCGCCATGGACGCCACATACGTGCTGGCGGCGGCCGCGCCGTCGGCACCAACGGCGGCGTGCACCGCCATGACGGCGGACGAGGTGTGGGGCCGCGCGACGAGGGCGGTCAGCGCGCTGCGCGCCGCGCTTGAGGCCAAGGTCGCCGAGCTCGAGGCGAGCGGCGTGGCGGAGGAAGCGTGGCTCGCCTCCGAGCTCGTCGGCTGGCTCAGCGTGCTCGAGCCGCCTCGCCTGGGCGACATCGACGCTGCAGTGCTCGCGCAAGCGTGCGCGCCGACCGACCCCGAGCTCGCGCTGCTGTCCTTCCCCGCTTGGGCGCGCCCCGTCACCACACCGCCGATGCCGCCGCTGCCGCAGCCGCCGCCGCCCGCCGCAGTGCCTGGGCACGTGCGCAGCTGGCGCGACGCCTTCTCGAAGGAGGCGTACGACGCGATGCTCAAATGGTTCCGCGACGTGCGCCGCGCGATCAACCAGTTCATGCGCGGCGTCGAGGGCGAAGCGCTGTGGCGGCTGGTCCCGCGCTCGATGGCCTTCGGCATCGAGCACTTCCAACCGTGGCTCGCCCAACTGGCCGCCGCCGGCCACGTGGTGGCGCGCGTCAAGGAGGGCTTCGAGGTGGTCGACACCTCGCGCGCGCCGCCGACGAAGCTGAACCGGCCCTATCTCGCGGAGCTCTTCGCCGAGACGGGCTGCGCCGACCTGCTGCTGCGCGACGCCGTGCTCACCCACGGCTTTGTCTACTTCGCCGACCTGGCGCCGCAGGTGGTCCTCCAGAAGCCGCTGCGCTCCTTCTTCACCGGCGTGGAACAGCTGCTGTCGCTGCACTCAGAGACGCTGCGCATGAGCGAGAGCGGGTGGTTCGAGCTCATCTGCATGCCGGAGCTCGACGCAGGCGTCATCGAGCTGCCGTGCTGCCCTTGCCGCCTCGACCCGTCGGGCCTGGTAGGGCGCCAACTCGAGGCGCGGGTGCGCGGCATCAAGAACTGCGGCGCGCCGCACGAGCTGCTGCTGTGCATGGCACCGCCGTCGCCACCGCTGCACGAGCACTCGGGCGGCGGGCGCGTACCGGTTATCTCGACCAACGCCGCGACGGGCATGCGCTCGGGCAAGGGCGTGGTGCGCGAGGCGCGAGCGCAAGCAGCGGGCGGCAAGCTTCCGCCGGCGGCGCAGCGCCACACGCCCGGCCTGCGCCGCGCGGCGGAGGCCTTCGGCGAGCGCGACACGCTGGAGATCGGCCGCGCGCCCGCGCCGTCGTCGGCCTCGGGCGCGGCGAGGCGCGAGACCAAGTCGTGGGCGGGCGGGCGCTGGCTGTGGCCGCAGGAGCTCAAGCCCTTCTTCATCGACCTCATGCTCGCAGCGTGCATCCTCGGCCACGGCGCGGAGCTCTGCGGCGCCGACCTGTACGTGGCTGGTGACGACATCAAGGATATGTTTCACGCTTTCCCACTTGCGGCTTTGCAGTGCTGGTCCATGGGCTTGCTGCGCCTCGACCCCCACGCCCTGACGGCCGAGTCGCTCGACGCCGCGCTCTGCGTGGTGCAGGCGCGCTGCCTCGAGATGGGCGTGGCGCCCTCCTCGAACTGGGCCCAGCGCTTCCTCACGGAGATCAACCTGGGCTTCTCCAAGCGCTTCGCGCGCGCCAACGAGCCGCTGCTGCTCGCCCTCGACGAGGCGCACCCACCCTTCGCGGCGTGGCGGGCGGCGCGGCGCGAGCTGAGCGCGCGCACGGGGCGCGACGAGGCGCTGGGCCACTGGGTCAGCGGGTACACGGACGACATCGTCGCGCTCGTGATCGGCGTCGACTCCATGGTCCTGTTCTTGTGCATGCACGCCGAGCACTTCGGACCGCGCGGCGTCAACATGCGCATGGCCGTCGCCGCCAAGCGCTCGCTCGGCGTCTCGGCCAAGTTCATCGGCGGCAAGCTCCTCACCACGGGCTCGCTCGTCTATGTCGAGCCGGAGAAGGTGCTGCGCACCGACGGCGCGCTGCAGGACGCCATCGCGGGCAAGCTTACGCTCGCGGACTGGACCAAGCTGGTCGGGTTGCTGAACCATCTCGTCTGCATCCTGCTGATGCCGTACTACATCATGTACGATGTCTACGACATCTCCGACGCCTGCCGCGACGCGCGCCTCGGCCCAGACGACACCATCGTCACCACGCCCAAGGGCGTCAAGGCGCTGCGCCGCTGGCTGGCGCAGCTCCGCTCGACGGCCGGCACGACGGCGCTCTCGGCCGCCTTCGCGCTCCGCCGCGCGGGCGTGGGCGGCACGGTGCACGCGCTGCGCTCCGACGCCGCGATCCTGGGCACGGGCAAGCCGGCGATCTGCGGCGCGCTCTACGGCGCAGTGTACGTGCTGGCGCTCACGCCGCAGTGGCTCGAGATGCCCATCGTGGTGCTTGAGTACCTGGGTGGCCTGCTCAACCTCATCATCTTCGGGCCTCGGCTGCGCGGCGCGCCCTGCGCGCTGCTGCTCGACGCGCTCGTCGTGCCCACGGTGATGGCGGGCAAGGCGTCGGCGCCGATGATGCGCTTCCTGCAGCTGCGCTTCGTCGCGCTGGTGCGCGACCTCGAGCTCAACCTGCAGGTGGGGCACGAGTACGGGCCCTTCAACCCCATCTGCGACGCCGGCTCGCGCGGCAAGATGAGGGAGATGGAGGCCATCATCAACAACCTCAACCTCACGCTCGAGCACGTCGACGTGCCGGCGGCCGGGCTCGAGCTGATGGCGGAGACGCACGCCGAGTGGTCGCGCCTCGCCGAGACGGAGCGGGCGGCGGCGCGTGCCGCAGACGCCGAGGTGGCGGCACTGCGGCGCCAGCACGGCGTGCGCGCAGTGATGGCGCACCCCGACGCGGGCGGCTGTGCTCCGGAGGCGCTCGGGCTCGGGCGCAGTCCGGCATGCAACGCGTACGATGGCCCTGGGAGCGAGGCCGAGCACTTCGCGCCGGCCGGGCTCGAGAGCGGGCTGGCGGCGGCGGCTGATGCGCCGCGCGTGCGCGTTGGCCGCACGGCGAACGGCCCGACGGCAGCGGCGCCTGTCGGAGTCGCGGTGGAGGTAGTGGCGCTGCCGCTTACCCGCAGCGCGGCTTCCGACACAAGTGACGGCTACGCGCACTGGCCGCCCGCGGAGGCCACGACGATCGGAGTAAAAAAGGAGCCCGCGGGGTGCACGACGATCGGAGTAAAAAAGGAGCCCGCGGGGTGCACGACGATCGGAGTAGATGCGGACGTCTGCGGGCCACGCGTGCAGCGCGCGACCAACGGAGGCAAGGGCGGCCCAGGTGTGTGCCCACGCCGCTGCGTGCCACGCGCGTGCCTCGTCGTGTTCGCGACGCTCGCCAGCGCGATTGAGGGTGCGGTCTTCGGCGCGCCTTCGGCAGCGCGCGCGATGGGCGCGCCGCTGCTAGTTGCGGCGGCGGCTGGCGTGCGCGTCACCGGGCTCGACCTACTCCAGCAGCGCGCGCTCGGCGCTCAGGCGGGGAGCGTGCGCGACGGAGCTGCCCTGCCCACCCCAACGAGCTCTTGTCTCCCTGCCGGTTACCAGGTGGCCGTGGACGCGCAGGCGCCTGCGGCGCCGGGTCCCCGTTACGCGACCGGGCTCGACATCTTGCGGGCTCGCACTGGCGCTGCCGCGCCCCTCGGCTCGCGCGCCCCCGACCCTATCGGGAGCAGCTGGGCGGCGCGTGGCGGTTCGCCGTTCTTCCTCGGCACGGACCCGACGTCTGCGGCGGCGGCGCGGCGGCGGGCGGCGGGCCTGTCAGTCATGCCCGAGGGCGGCGCGCGCCGTGAGGCTATGACCGAGCGGCTGAGCGAGGCGCTGGAGCACGGCTACGCCCCGCGCACCCGCGCGGCCGACCAGGGCCACTGGCGGCGCTGGGAGCGCTTCTGCAAGTCCATCGGCACGTCGCCATGGCGGGCGGACATGGCCGCCAACTCGGGCATGGACGCCGAGGGCCACCAGGAGGAGGTCTTCCTCATGGCCTCGGCGATGCTGCACGCCTACGAGAACATGTACCCGCGCCGCCGCTCCGACCCGGCCGCCGACCCGAGGAGCGCGCAGAAGTACATCGAGGCGGTGCGGCGCACCCATCGCGTCAAGGGCATCACGATGGCGTCGATGGAGATCGTGCGCCTCGCGGTCAAGGGGCTGTGCCGCGAGTACATCGACGAGCACGACGTGCACACGCTCGTCCCGGAGCGTAAGCTCTCCTTCACCGACGCCATCGTCGCCGACATGTTTAGGTGCCCCGACGGCGCGACGCGCGGCGCCCTCACTCTCGACTGGTCCAGCTACTACTGGATCGCCGTCGACGCCTGCTTCCAGACGCTCGCCGAGGAGGGCTCGCGCAAGGACGAGGTCTCCAAGCCGACGGCCGCCACGCCCTTCCGGCGCGGCCGCTTCACTTTCGCCTCGCTCGTGTGGTTCGTCGACGGGCGCGAGCTGCGGCGCGCGCCGACGCGCGAGGAGCTCCTCACGCTCAAGCCGGGCGACGGCGTGCTGCTCAAGCACGGCATCTCGAAGAACGACCCCTTCGGCTCGTACTTCGCCGCGACGCCCTCCTTCCTCGCCTACCGAGAGGGCACGGATCGCTGCGCGTGCCGCGCGCTGGCGCGCCTCGAGCTCGCCGCCGGGCTCGCGGGCGCCGCGCGCGGGCGCACCCCCCTCTTCGGCCCGGAGCCCGGGGTAGAGTTCACCCATCACCAGCTTGACCAGGCGCTCAAGCTGCTGCTGACGCGCGGTGCGGGCGTGGCCGAGGCCGAGCTGGAGAACTACTCCGTGCACTCCTTCCGCATCTTCGTCGCCTGCGCTCTGCTAGCGGCGGGCGCGCCGCGCTGGCTGATCAAGCGCATGCTACGCTGGCGTGGCGACGAATCGCTCGAGGTGTACGCGCGCGTCAACAACACCGAGTGGGCGTCGTGGACGGGCAAGATCGTCAACGTCGCCGTCCAGTCGACCATCTCCTCGCGCCTCAATTACATGGACTTCTCCGAGGAGACCACCGCTCACTTCAACGCTGTCGCGCAGTCCATGCTCACCTTGGGCGTTGGCCGGCAGCGCAACGCGCCCGAGACGTTCTAACGACGTCTCGGGCGCGGTGTCTTATGAAGGCCCGCGCTCCCCCGTTCGAGAGAGATCCCGGGGTGCCCGCCGAGGGTGTACCACCACGACGCCACTGTCGCGCTCCCACGCGACCCCGAACCTCCGCGCTCTACGGCGCTGAGGCCCCTTTGGAACGCGCGCGCGCACACCGCGCGCGCGCGATTGCATGCCCGCACGTGCTTCCACGTGCGATGACACCTACATCTTCGCCGCAGTGCAGTTCGCCCTTCCTTCGTCGGGCGCTCGGCGGCGGCGAGGCGCCGCTCTGCGCGCAGATCGGCGCCAACCCACCCACCCGCCCTCGACAGTTCCACTGCAGGGGCACAGGGGTATTACTAGGCTGCCAACTCGGCGCCCGGTGGTGCCTCGCGTCGTCCCTGACGTGTGACTTCAACATGATCAAGAATTACACGCACGATTGGCTACTTCTCGTCGCTGCTTATCACGCCTCTTCGCGACGTTGGGGTGCGCTAGCACCCCAACGTAAGACGAGGCGTTTTACAGGTGATCGAGAGTTTGGCGTTGCGACGGCGTCTCGCTGTTGCATGGGTTTCGCAATCGGATCGATAGTCGGTGCCGTGGCGTGTCCGTTGACTAACGCCCAACGGCGTTCGCAACGACGCTAGCGACGCTCGCGCTTGACATCACCGTTACGTCCGTCCAACGCTCTCCAACGGCGTCACTCCCAGCCCCAACCCACGGGCCACGTGGTTGAGGTTCGGGAACTCTTGCTGTGCCCACCCGTACTCGGATCGAGGACCGAGCACATCCCACCCTTAGT
>MDSW01192703.1_pt1 | contig 10635 bp, 6 predicted proteins | sample 811171 | NCBI WGS metagenome assembly MDSW01 (sample SAMN05326641, study PRJNA326480) | marine metagenome | isolation source: seawater | place: Atlantic Ocean: North West | collected 2012 | reverse complement strand
GGGGGGGGGGGGGGGGGGGGGGGGGGGGGGGAGGGGGAGGAGGGGGCCGGCGCGTGATGATCGAGACGAGGGGTCGGCGGCGGCGGAGAAATTCGTGCGCTCGCTCGTCGGTATGGCGCTTTATCCGGCGAACAGTCGCGCTTTATCCGAAACGCGCGCGCGGGGCGCGCGGGCTCGGCGCGCCGGCGGATCGCGCCGGGGGGATCGGGTTTTCGCGTCGCGCTCGCGTCGCGCGTTCGCGCGCGCGCGGTGACGCACCGGCATGTGCTCGTTGCGCTTCCAGTCGCACCCGACGACGTGGTGCCCCTCCTCCTTGAGTCGCTTCGCGAGGTGGCTGGCGATGAAGCCGCCCGCGCCCGTGACGCAGATCTTGAGCTTCTTCTCCGGCCAGTACGGCTCCGTGCCGTACTCGCCGCGGAGCTGCAGGTTATCGTATCCGGCCGCGGACATGGCGACGGCGCGTGGGGGGGGGGTCGGCGAGGGGAGTGCGGGCGCCGAACGTGCGGCGTGCGGAGTGCGGCGCCGGGAGCGCCGCGACGACGCGAGGTGGGGAAAAAGCGTCCCCGCATAACGCCGCGCGGAGGCCCTTTTTCCCCCGCCCTCGCGCGATGTGAACCGTGGCTTTTTCGCGGGCGAGCGCATCGGCGGCTGGTGACGTCACGCGGGTCGAGCGTATGGGCAAGCAGTCAGGGGAGAGGTTGTTTCGGTGCGAGATGGTTCTTTTGGTTATGGGCTTTTTCTTTCCTTCGACGCCGGCGCCGCTTTTCGGCGCGGAGACGCGCGGCGCCTGCTGCGGCGCCTGCTGCACACTCCTTTGCGGCGCGCCGTCGCGGGAATCCGCCCCCTCCTCGACGATGGCCGCGAACGCCGCCGACCTCGTGCCCGCCGTCGAGGCGTACCTCGAGGCGAACGGCCTCAAGGAAACGCTCAGCGCGATGAAGGCGGAGGCGAAGGCGAAGAACATGACGCCGTCCAAGACGGTGCGCGGCGACCCGCGCGGACGCGCGCCGCGATTCGCGCGCGCCGCCCGGACAGTCGCCGACGCGCCGAAAAAAAACCGCCCCGACTGCCGCCCCCTGACGAGACCCGACGACGACCCGGCCCGCCCCCGCCCCTCGATCGCAGGCGAAAAACCTCGACGCGGATCTCACCGAGATGGCGAACGTGTTCATGGAGGCCAGGTGCGCCTCCCTCGGCGCGCGCGCGCGCGACGCCCGCCCTCGCGCGGGGGGCGACCCACCGCCGGGACCCACCGCCGCCACGCCCCGACACACCGCCGCCGCCGCCGAGTCGCCGACGACGATCGGATCGGATCGGATCGATCCGACGCGCGACCGCGAACCCCGAGCGCGCGCGCGCTCATCTCACCTCCCCCTCCCTCCCTCCGTTCATCTCGCGCGCGATCGCAGGGGCACGAAGCGCAAGGCCGCGGATAAGTCCTCCTCCTCCTCCTCCTCCTCGAGCGACAGCGACAGCGACTCCGGCTCAGGCTCAGGCTCAGGCTCCTCCTCCTCATCCTCCTCCTCCTCATCCTCGGACGGCCAGCCTCCCGCGAAGAAGGCGAAGCCGTCCGAGCCGACGCCCGCCAAGCAAGCAGACGGCGGCTCCAGCGACAGCGACAGCGACTCGGACTCCGACTCGGACTCCGACTCGGACTCGAAGTCGAAGCCCGAGGCGGAGGCGAAGGGCGCGGACTCCTCGAGCTCGGACTCCGACTCCGATTCGGATTCTAAATCCAAATCCAAATCCAAATCCAAATCGAAGAGCGGGGGCGCGAGCGGCGGCAGCTCCTCCTCCTCCTCCTCCTCCTCCTCCTCTTCGTCCGACTCCGATTCCGACGGGAAGGAGGGGGCGAAGAAGGCGGACTCCGGCTCGAGCTCCAGCTCGAGCTCAAGCTCGAGCGACTCCAAGTCGAAATCCAAGTCGAAATCCAAGTCCAAGAGCAGCTCCATCTCGTCGTCGGGCGAGAAGAAGGCGGACTCCGGCTCGAGCTCTTCTTCCTCCTCCTCCTCCTCCTCCTCCTCCTCCTCTGGCTCGGGCTCGAAGTCGGGCGCGTCGAAGAGCAAGTCCGAGTCGAAGAGCGAGAGCGGCGGCGGCTCGAGCAGCTCGAGCAGCGAGAGCGGCGAGAGCAAGAGCAAGAGCAAGTCCGAGTCGAAGAGTAAGAGCGGCGGCGGCGGGAAGTCGAGCTCGAGCTCGAGCTCGAGCTCGAGCTCCTCGTCTTCGTCGGATTCGGGCACCGGGTCCGACGGGAAGGAGCCCGCCGCGGGCTCGGCGCCGAAGGCCGACTCCGGGTCGAGCTCCTCCTCCTCCTCCAGCAGCAGCTCCTCCTCCTCCGGCTCGGGCTCGAAATCCAAGAGCAAGTCCGAGTCGAAGAGCGAGAGCGCCGGCGGCTCGAGCAGCTCGAGCAGCGAGAGCGGCGAGAGCAAGAGCAAGAGCACGTCCGAGTCGAAGAGTAAGAGCGGCGGCGGCGGCTCGAGTAGCAGCAGCTCGAGCGAGAGCGCGTCGAAGTCTAAGGGCGAGAGCGAGAGCGGCGGCGGTTCGAGCAGCTCGAGCAGTTCGAGCAGTTCGAGCAGCGGCGGCTCGTCCAAGTCCAAGTCCGCGTCGAAGTCGAAGTCGAAGTCGAAGTCGAAGTCCGGTTCGAAGTCCTCGTCGAAGAGCGCGAGCGGCTCCGGGAGCGGCTCCTCGTCCTCGTCGAAGAGCGCGAGCGGCTCCGGGAGCGGCGGTTCGAGCTCCTCGTCTTCGTCGAAGAGCGGCGGCGGTTCCGGGGGCGGTTCCTCGTCTTCCTCGTCTTCTTCGAGTTCCTCCGGCGAAGAGGGAGGCGGCGACGCGATGGAGGTCGACCCGAAGCCCAAAGGCTCCGTGCCTAAGCCCGAATCCTCCTCCGACGACGACGCGGACGACGCGCCGGCCGCGAAGGGGGGCGCGAAGGAGGCGAGCGCGGGGTCGGACGGCTCGAGCAGCTCGAGCTCGTCGTCCTCGGGCTCGGGATCGGGATCGGGAAGCGACGGGTCCGGGTCCGGAGGCGCGAGCTCGTCGAGCTCGAGCTCCGGTTCTTCGAAGAAGTCGAAGTCAGCGGACGAGCCGAGGGCGACGCGCGGCGCGGCGAAGGCCGGCGCGGCGAAGAAGGCCGGCGACGACGACGCGCCGAAGAAGGGGGCGAAGAGCGAGCCCCCGAAGCAGAACAAGCCGTTCCAGAGGTGAGCCGAGCGAACGAGCGTCGGTTCGAACCTTCCTCGCGAGTCTCGAAAACAAACGCGTCGTCGTTCGTCTTTTTTTCACGCGCCGCGCCGCGCGCGTCTCGAACCCGTCCCCGCCTTCGAACGCCCGTCGAACTCGTCCACACATTAACCCTTCGCTTCGCCCTCGCGACATAATACTACCCGCGCCGTCCTCTTATCGCAGGGTCGACGTGGACGAGTGGATGGGTAAGAAGGGTTCGTGGGACAACACGTACGAGGGCACGTTCGGCGAGGGCGGGGTCGGGTGGAAGGCGCAAGCCGTTCTCGGGCAGGTGAAGGGCGATCGGTTCCGCCACGAGAAGAACAAGCGCAAGCGGTCGACGTACCGCGGAGGGCTGATCGACGATAACAAGGTCAACAGCATCAAGTTCGAGGACTCGGACGACGAGTGAGTGACTCTGACGTCGCGCGCGGGGCGGGCGCGTGAAAAAGAAGAGATGCGCGCGAGCGGGAGCGGCGGAGAGCGGCGGAGAGGCCGGCCGGCGCTCTCGAGAGGGAGGAAGCGCAAATTTTAAATCCGTGCTCTTTTATCAAAACGGTTTCGACGCGGAAGCCGTCAAACGAGAGTGAGGTCGGTCGCCTCACGACCGCTCGTCGACGCGCTCCTTTTCCCGCGCGGCGGCGGCGGCGGGGGCGGCGGGTGGGGCCCCGGGATTCGAACGCGCGTCCGCGTCTGCGCCTCCGGGATTCGAACCCGCGTCCACGCCGTCGTCAGCCTCCGCCCTTATGTTCTCGTTCTTCGCGACGACGCTCGCGAGCGCCCGGGCGAGCCTCGCGTTTTCGTCCCTGAGCGCGTCCACCTCGCGCTCGAACGCGCGAAGCCTCGCGCGCGCCGCCCGGAGCTCCGCGCGCGTCCCCGCCGACGCGTCGAATCTTCTCTCGGGCGCCTCCTCGTCGAATCTTCTCCCGGGCGCCTCCTCGTCGAATCTCTCGGGCGCCTCCTCCCCCCCCGGACCCGGACCCGCGCGCGCCCGCTCCCGGGGTGAATACTCATACGCCGAGCCCTCGTCGAAGGACGCGAACGCGGAGTCCATCTCCGCGCGAGTACGCTCGCGCTCGCGCCCTATGACGTCCTCGCCCGCGGCGTCGATTCGCGCCTCCTCGAAATCGACGGTGTCCATCGGCCCGAGATCGCGCGGGTCGACCGAACGCGGCGGCGGCTCCGAGGTCCCGCCCGCGTCGAGCGCGAACGCGCCCCGCGCGTCAAAGTCGTATCCCCGATCGTCAAAGTCCCGGCGGATCCCCTCCCCGCTCATATTCCTCGCCGAGGCGATCGGCGCTCCGATCGATCGCCCGACGCCCACCCCGCGCGCGACGACCCGGATGCCGTCCTCCGAAACGACGCCCCCCCCGAGGCCGAGGCCGCCGCCGGCTCCACCTCCTCCTCCGCCGCCGCCCGCGCCGCCCGCGCGCCCGCTTTCGCTCACGAGGTTGGCTAATTGGAGCGGCACGACAACCAGCGCGGTGAGTATACTCCCCACGGTCGCGACGCGGCCCGCGGCGGTGACCGCCTCGAACGGCTGCCCGATGCCGGTGAGCGTCAGGAAGCTCCAGTACAGCGCGTCCCCGACGTCGCTTATGTTGGGGTTCACCTCGAACTCGATGTCGTAGAAGAGCTCGCCGGCGATGAGAAACACGCACAGAAACTCCACCGCGACGTTCGCCACCTTATCCGTCATTCGACCCCCCGAGTTCATAGCGACGGAGTCGTCGGCGTCGTACGGGTCGCCCCTCGCGCGATTTTGTTCCTTGAGCCTCAAAAGCCTCAGGAGCCTGAAGAGCCTCAGTGGTCGCAGCGCCGCCGTGGCGGTCTCTCCGCCGAGGCCGCCGAGGAGGTTGGTCACCGACGGGATGACGGCGGCGAGGTCGACGAGCGCGACGGGCGATCGCAGGTACGCGGGGCTGAACCGCTCGCTCCAGGCTCTCAGAACGAACTCGAACAGGAACACCGCCTGCAACGTGTTCTCCGCGCTGTCCACCGTCGCGGGGTCGATCAAAACGCCGAACAGGGTCGGGACGTCGGGCACCCACGCGGGGAGAATCTGCTGGAGGGTGACGGCTCGCGCGTCGCCGAAATCGAAGAGCGAGTCGAGCGCGGAGATGGCGATCGCGCCGAAGGTGGTGCCCACCGTCCACACGCCCGAGCGGTCGACGCGCTCGAGGAGGTCCTTGGCCTTGCGCTGAAGGGTGTCCGCGTGCCACTCCGCGCGGTCGAACGCCTTCCGCTCGCGGTAGAACCGACGCAGGCCGAGGTCGGAGCTGAACTCGTAATCGTCCAGCGAGCCGGGCTCGTCCACGCTCCACATGGCGACGACGAGGGGGGCGCGACGAGGGCGGCGAGCGGCGCGACGAGCGAGCGCGGAGCGCGCGGGTGAACGAGCGCGGCGGAGGAGCGCCCGGAGGTGGGAGGAGGACGCGCTTTTGCGCGCGCCGCCGCGACGCGCGAGCGCCGCCGAGGCGCGCGGCGGCGGCGCGGCCCCGAGCGCGCGCATCGTCGGAGTGCGAGAGATATCGTGTCGAAGTTTCGCGCCGCGCGCGGAGGAGCCTCCAGAGCCTCCCGCCGTCCGAGACTTGTGTCTCTCGCGCGCCGAGGGAAAAATAAACTTCGGGTCCAGGTGCGAGGCGGCGCGCGCCGGCGTCGGTCGCTCGTTCTTCGATCGATCGATCCGACCCCGGAGTCGATCGAACCCCCCGATCGCTCGACCGGCGCGGCGTCGGTGAACGGACCCGACCGACCGGTTCGGTTCGTCGGTGAACGTTTCCGGTTCGCGAACCGCCGCCGATCGATGTGATTTACTTTCGAAAGTATTTGAAAGGAGGTGGCGGGGTGATGAACGCTCGGCAACGAGGGGTCGTGACTCGTCAAAAGCGACGTTCGCCACGCGCGCCGCCTTTTTTTCCCTTCCGCCTCGCGCGATGAGTCCACGGGCGGCGGACGGCGCGCGACTGCGGCGCGGTGTGCCCACAGCACGCACCCCGATCGATCTCGCGGTTTCCGATCCGCGGCGGCGCGCCGCACACCCCCCGCGCGCGCCGCGTCCCCCGTGGTTCCGCGGCCGGAAGCGACCTCGCTCGCCCGTGCGCTCGGCGCGTCCTCCGCGTCCGCCCTCTCGCCCCCCGGCGCGTCCTCTTCGCCGCTGCCCCCGCTCGCGTCGCGCGCGGCGCCGCGCTCGTGCACCCCCCAACAGGACGTCGGTCGCGCGCGTTTTTTGAACGCCACCGCCTTCGCCGCTCGGGTCTAGTCCGCTCGCGGCTCGTGAACGCCCCCTCCCGCCGCCCTCCGCCGCGGTTTCGCCGCGATGTCCGCGCCTCAAAACATCGCGGTGCCCGCGGAGCAGGTCGCCGCGGTGCTCGACATGCAGTCCCTCGTCGCGTTCGAGCAGCTCCTCGGCGGCCTCTCCGCCTCGGACAACGCGGCGCGCGCGCAGTACGAGGCCATCTTCAACGAGAGCAAGAAGCAGCCCGATCTTCTGTGCCTGCAGCTCGTCCGCGCTCTGCGCACGTCCGGCGCGACGGAGACGCGCGAGATGGCGAGCATCCTGCTCCGGCGCGTCCTGACCAAGGACGAGGTGAGCGTCTGGGCGAACCTCCAGGCGCAGACGCAGGAAGGGATCAAGGGCGAGCTCCTCAAGTCCCTCCAGGAGGAATCCGCCAAGTCCATCGTCCGCAAGGTGAGGGACGTCGTCTGCGAGCTCGCGGCGGGCATCTTCGACGACGGCAAGTGGCCCGAGCTCATGCCCTTCCTGTTCAACTGCGTCGTGAACGCGCAGAACCCTCCTCTCCGCGAGTCCGCTCTGATCGTCTTCGCGCAGCTCGCGGAGTACATCGGCGAGTCGCTGGTGCCGCACCTCGCGACCCTGCATCAGATCCTCGGCCAGTGCCTCCAGGCCGCCGAGCGCCCCGTCCAGCTCGCCGCCCTCCGCGCGTGCTGCTGCTTCGTGGAGAGCCTCGAGAACCCCGCGGACAGGGCCAAGTTCCAGGACCTGTTACCCGCGATGCTCGCCACCCTCGGCGGCGCTTTGCAGGGCGGCGACGAGGCGGACGCGCAGGAAGCGTTGGGTCTCTTCGTCGAGCTCGCGGGTTCCGATCCCCGCTTCGTCCGCAAGCACCTCGCGCACGTCGTCGACGCGATGCTGTCCGTGGCCGAGCACGACCAGCTCGAGGACGGCACGCGGCAGCTCGCGACGGAGTTTTTGGTCACGCTGACCGAGGCCCGGGATCGCGCGCCCGGCATGATGCGCAAGTTGCCGAATTTCGTCCCGCGGCTCTTCGACTGCCTGTGCGCGTTCTTGCTCGACGTCGAGGACGACCCGGAGTGGCACACGTGCGATAAGGAGGAGGACGGCGACGCGGGCGAGGGGGAGCGGTACGAGGTGGGCCAGGAGTGCCTTGACCGCGTCGCGATCGCGCTGGGCGCGAACAGCGTGTTGCCCTGCGCGGCTCGGACCGTGCCGGCGTTGCTCGCCGACGCGGCGGATTGGCGCAAGCGGCACGCGGCTTTGGTCGCGATGGCGCAGATCGCGGAAGGGTGCGTCAAGGGCATGCTCAAGGACGTCAACGGCGCGATCGCGCCGTGCGTTCAGGCGGCGACCTCGGACCCGCACGCGCGGGTCAGGTGGGCGGCGGTGAACGGCATCGGTCAGCTGTGCACGGACTTGGGGCCGAAGATGCAGGAGAAGGCGCACGCGCAGGTGTTGCCCGCTTTACTCGGCGCGATGGAGGACCCCTCGCACAGGGTCCAGGCGCACGCGGCGGCGGCGATGGTGAACTTCTCCGAGCAGTGTCCGCCCGAGCACATGGCGCCGTATTTGGACCAGCTCATGAATAAGCTCATGCAGATGCTCCAGGGTCGCTCGAAGATGGTTCAGGAGTCGGCGCTGACGGCTTTGGCGTCCGTGGCGGATAACGCGGGGACGGTGTTTGCGAAATATTACGACGCGGTGTTGCCGTTTTTGAAGCAGATTCTCGTCGCCGCGGAGGGGAAAGAGCACAGGATGCTCCGCGCGAAGGCGGTGGAGTGCATCTCGCTGGTCGGCATGGCGGTGGGTAAGGATCGGTTCGCCGCGGACGCGAAGGAGGTGATGGACATGCTCATGCGGCTTCAGGCGGGCGGGTTCGAGGACGACGACGCGACGACGAGCTACATGCAGCAGGCGTGGACGCGGCTGTGCAAGTGCCTCGGCCAGGACTTCATCCCTTACCTGGCCGTCGTGATGCCGCACCTGCTCAAATCCGCCCAGCTCAAACCCGACGTCCAGGTGACGGATCTGGAGGACGGCGGCGGTGACGAGGACGAGGACGAGGACGGCGAGGTGGAGGTGATCGCGGTGGGGGATAAGCGCATCTCCATCCGCACGAGCGTCCTCGAGGAGAAGGCCACCGCGTGCAACATGCTGTGCTGCTACGTCGACGAGCTCAAGGAGGGGTTCGTGCCGTACCTCCAGCCCGTCGTGGAGACGATGGTGCCGCTCTTGGACTTTTACTTCCACGAGGACGTGCGGAAAGCCGCGGTGGCGAGCCTTCCGGACATTTTGCGCGCGGGCAAAGCCGGGATGGAGAAGCGCGTGATGCGCGATCCGAGCAATCCCGCGTTAGGCCCCGTGGACGCGGCGTACTTCGCCGACCTCGTGCGTTTCGTCGTCCCCCCTCTGGTCAAGGCCCTGCACAAGGAGCCCGAGACGGAGGTCCAGGCGGCGATGCTCGAGTCCCTCGCGGACTGCGCGGGCGTCGCGGGCGCGTTAATCTCGGAGTACATCCCGAGCATGATCGAGGAGTTCCAGAACACCCTCGCGGCGTCGCTGGAGCGCCGATCGGAGCGCAACAAACGCGCCGCGGACGAGGACTTCGACGCGGAGGAGCATGAGGCGCTCAAGGAGGAACAGGCGGCGGAGGACGAGGTGTTCGACCAGTTCGCGGAGTGCGTCGGGAGCGTGCTTCGGGAGCTCAAGGCGCCGGTTTTGCCCGCGCTCGAGCCCCTGCTCGCGCGGTTCGTCGCGCCCATGCTCGCGCCGGACAAGAGCCCCGAGGAGCGAAGGATCGCCATCTGCGTCTTCGACGACGTCATGGAGCACGCCAGCGAAGGCGGCGCGTCGGTTCGCTACCTCGACGGGTTCGCGGGGCCCTGCTTCGCGGGATGCGCCGACCCGGACGCGGACGTGAGACAGGCGAGCGTGTACGGCGTGGGCGTGATGGCCCAGCGGTTGGGACAGCACTTCACCCCGCACGTGCCCAACGCGCTCCGGGCGCTCGCCGGGGTCATCTCCGCGCCCCACGCGCGATCGGAGGAAAACGCCTCCGCGACGGAGAACGCGATCAGCGCGTTGGGGAAACTGTTGGAGTTTCAAAACGGCGCCGTGGAGGATAAGGCGGGGGCGTACGCGGTTTGGCTCGAGCAGCTCCCGCTCAGGGAGGACGTCGTCGAGGCCAGGGAGGCGCACGCGCAGCTGGTGCGGATGCTCGAGGCGGGCGATCCGAACGTGCTGGGGGCGAACCGCGAGAGGCTTCCGCACGTCGTCAGGGTCTTCGCGGCGACGATGCCGACGGCGACGAGGAGCGAAAAGCTGAGGCTCTGCACCGAGGAGACGGCGGGGAAGATGCGAGCGGTGATCGCGCGAATGCAGGCGACGGTGCCGCAGGAGGAACTCGCGAGGGCGTTCGCGGGGATCGGCGAGGAGGTGCAGCGCGCCTTGGCTTCTTGAGGAGAGAGAGAAGAGAGCGAACCACACTTTCAGGGAGTCCGGTATCGAGTCGCGCGCGAAGGGAGTGTTCGTACGTACGCGCGGATTATTTGTCTTCTTTTTTTTCACTTTCGAAAAAAGTACAAGTCCTTTGACGCGTTCGCGCGTCTCTTTCACGTCGCTTCGAGCCGTCTTCGAAGACGACCCGACCTTCCTCCTTTTCCTCGACCCGTCGTCTCGCGCGTGTTTACATACTCGAAGCCCGCGATCACTCACTACGGGAGTCCCGCCTCGACGTCCTCCCACTCCTGGCACCAGTCGGCGAGCGGGTGGTCGCCCATCCCCTCGGGGGTCCACTCGGGGAGCTCGTGGTCCTTGGCGCCGAAGTGTTGGAGCTCGAGCGCGTGGGGGAGGAGGGTGTCTTGGATCGCGCACGTCTGGCCGCACGACGAGACGCGGATGTTCGTCGCGAGCTTGTCGAAGACGTGCACCTCGCGGAACGGGCCGAGGCGCATGCGGAGGCGCTCGAACGGCACGCCCACCTTGATCGCCACCTTGCGCTTGAGGTCGTTCTTCGTGTCCGTCTTCTTGAGGTCGATCTGAGGATGGCGGATCGATCGTCGGGGGGGCGAGGGGTGGGGGCGCGCGCGTGAGCGTCGTCCGGGTGGAGTGCGCGGGGTGAGCGGCGTGGACGGATGCGAACGAGGGGGGCGGAGGGG
>MDSW01155822.1_pt1 | contig 10635 bp, 11 predicted proteins | sample 811171 | NCBI WGS metagenome assembly MDSW01 (sample SAMN05326641, study PRJNA326480) | marine metagenome | isolation source: seawater | place: Atlantic Ocean: North West | collected 2012 | reverse complement strand
GGTTGGGCCGCAAATCGCGCTTAGCGGCGTTGCGAGTCTTGATCGTGGCACGCCACGATGCGGCGACTCGCGCCTTGCTAAACACGATTTGCGGTCTCCAACGCGGCGCTCGTATGAAACCTCAACAGGCCCAAAGGCCCGCGCGGCGCGCCCGGCGCGCGGGCGCAGGCTTGTTTACAGTGACAGCTCGCCAGCGTCGAGCTTGTCGCGCGTTGCCGTATCGATCGGCTGGTAGCTATCGCCGGACAGCAGATAGACGGTGTCGCCCGAGGACGGATCGTAGCCGTCTTTTTTCAGATCGACCTTGCGGTATTTCATCGTGCCGGTCATTTCCTGCTCGGGCTTGATACGCGCGAAGACCGGCACCGCGTACGCCGGCAGCTCGTTTTTCAGGTGCTTGGCAAGCCCCGCCCAGTCGAAATCCTCGGGCGCGCCCACCGGGGTGATGGCCGCCATCCCGGCACGCCCGTCGGCGCCCGGCACGGTCACGCCAAAGACCACGGATTCTTCAACGCCCTCGAACGCGTTGACCGCGTTTTCGACCTGTGTGGTCGCCACGTTCTCGCCCTTCCAGCGAAACGTATCCCCCAGCCGATCCGCGAAGGCGATATGGCGCATGCCCTGGCGACGCACGAGATCGCCGGTGTCGAAATAACAATCGTCTTTCTTGAACACGCCGCGATACAGCTTGGCCTCGCCCGCGGCTTTGTCGGTATAACCCTCGAACGGGGCAAAATCGGTGACCTTGTTAAGCAGCAGACCGATCTCGCCTTTATCGACCTCTTGCATGTTGCCGCTGTTGTTCAAGGCCGGTTTCTCGGTGTCGGTGTCGTAGGCCACCACCGCGAACGGCAACGGGCAGAACCCGGCGGTGCGCTCCATGTTGAAGCCGTTGACGAAGATCAGATTGCCTTCGCTGGCACCATAGAACTCGCAGATCCGCCCGATCTGAAAGCGCGCCTTGAACTCGTCCCAGATGTCCGGTCGCAGCCCGTTGCCAATGACCGCGCGTACCCGGTGTTGGGTATCGCCCGCGCCGGCATCCGCCGAAAGCAGATAGCGACACAGCTCACCGATGTACGAAAACACGGTCGCGTCGTGCGCGCGCACGTCGTCCCAGAAATTGGAGACCGAAAACTTGCGCGCCAGACAGAACGTGGCCCCCGAGCACAGCACCGACGCCCACGACACAGTCAGCGCGTTGTTGTGATACAGCGGCAGCGCACAATAGAAGCGATCATCGGCGCCCAGCCGCAGGCCCAACAGCCCTAGCCCGGCGCCGCCGCGCAGCCAGCGGCGATGGCTCATGCGCGAGGCCTTGGGCATACCGGTGGTGCCGGAAGTGAAGATATAGAAACACGTATCGGTGGATTCGACCTGCCCGGTGGTGGCCGGGTTGTCCTTGGACTGGCCGCGGGCGGCAGCCACCAGATCCACGCGGCCCGTGTCGGCCAGATCCAGATCATCGTGCGGATTGGCCATGCGCCAGACACGCGCCAGCCGTGCTACGCCTTCATCGTCGGCGATTTCGTCGAACGCCTCGGCCAGTTCGTCGCCCACCACAATCGCCTTGGGCGCTACCGTGGTCACGCTATGGGCCAGCACGTCGCCGCGCTGCTTGGTATTGCACATGGCCGCGGCTGCGCCGAGCTTGGCGAGCGCGGCGACCAGAATCAGAGTCTCGGGACGGTTATCGATCAGCAGGGCCACGGTGTCGCCGCGCTGGATGTCGGCTGCAGCGAACGCGTGGGCATACCGGTTGGCCTCGGCGTTAAACGCCTCATACGACCAGGTCTTGTCGTCGAAGGTGAGTGCGGCATGCTTGCTGCGCTTTTTGGCGTGTTGCTCGATCAGCGCCGCAATAGACAGATGCGGATTGAAGCGCGAGCGCAACATCACGGCGATGCCTTTCAACAACGCCGGCAGCCGTTCGAACTTGTCCCAGGTGGGTTTCAGGACATCCCAGGCACTGACGGTCTGACGTTCCGCCTCGCTCATAACGCTCCTCCATGCCTCCGGCGTCTCGTTCGAACCGCCGGCGGAAAATAATTCTTTTCATTCATCGCCCAGTGTCGCCGCACCGACGAATTTCGTCTAGGGCCAACGCCGTTTGGCGATGGCCTGGGCTGCCGGATAACAGTCGCGCCAGAGGGCTGCGCCGAGCGGCGACAGCGTGACGGCGTGTCTCAGCACGCGCGGATAGCCCCGCAGACGCTCGCGGATATCGTCCATCACAGCGCGCACGTTCGGATCGGCCAACAAAAGCTCGTAGTCCGCCTCCAGCCGGCGATCGGCCGGGCCGGCGCTCACCAGGCCAAGCTGCAGCAGATGTTGCATGTAGTAAGGGGTGAATTCGCGCAGCAATACGCCGGCTTCCTGGCCGAGCGAGCTGGCGTTTTCCAGACACAGCGAGGACACGGGGCCACCCGGCAGGCGGCTAACGCCGATATGACACAGGGTGCCGACCCCGCGTTTATCCAGCACCCGCAAGATCGAGATCTGATCGGGAACAAGCTGGCCGAGCACGCGTCGATACAGTTCGCGGCGGGCGCGATCCGGGTCCACGCTGCGCTCGCGCACGAGCAGACCGGCCAGCATCTGTTCGGGCGGCAGCGCGGTGTCTGGCGCGGCTTCGTCTGGATCGGCAAGCGATGTGTCGGCCATCGCGTCCAGACGCTGTTTCAATTGGGCTAACGCTCGTGCTTCGGCGGCCTCGGTCATGCGTCGTGCCTGACCGGCCAGCGGCCAGTGCTCGGCCTCGCGCCAGGCCTGGCGGAGCCAGCCTCGCGCCGGCGAGGCAGGCGAATCGGGCGGAATCGAGGCGTCTTGGCTCATGGGCAAGCATCTCCGGTCAGAACAACACGCCGAAGCGGGCAACGAAGGTCTCCGAGAATACGACGATGAGCTGGAACCAGCCTACCGCCAGCCCAAGTGCTGCCCCGACGGCCACGAGAATCCACTCATCCTCTTCGAACGCCGGGCGCAGCATGGCTTCAAAAGCGCGCGGCTCAAGTGCCGACAGGCGCTCGGTCAGCGTCTCGCGGATACGCAACGTGCGCTGAAAATACGGCTCGGCGTCGGCCAGGATTCCCGGCATGCGCGCTACCGTTTCTTCTCCGGCGCGCCATTTGATGCGCTCGTAGTCGGCCTCGCCGAGGGCCCAGCCGATCAGTGGACGCATACGCGCCAACGCGTGATCGATGGCCTCGGAGACTTCGTGCGCGACGATCGCGTTGAGCTTGTCGGCATACGGCCCGGCCACGATCTCGTCCACCAGGGCGCGCGGTGTGAGCACGCGCTCGGCCACCAGTCGGCCGTAGTCCTCGGCGACTTCACGCTGGCGCCGGAAGAACAAGCCCTGTACGCGCCAGGGACCCACCGCCACGGCACGACGGGGCGCAAAAATCATCTTCAAGGCCAGCCAATTGGTCGCAAAGCCCACGATCAGGCCGAATACCGGCAACAGCCACCAGCCATCGAACGCCAGCCAGATCCCCATCTGGATGAGCCCAAACAGGCCGCCCAGCACGGCGCCGGAGCGCTCGATAAAGCGGAACTCGCGATGGCCGGTTTTGAGAAACATCTCGTTGAGCAGCGATTTTTCACGCACGAGCGCCTTGACGATCAGCCCGTCGAGATCGAACAGATAGCGCAGATTGGCCCGCATATCGGCGTTGACCGCAGCCACGATGTGCTCGGACCGGGCCCGCAGACGGCGCTTGATTTCGTCTCGAACCGCCGTGGGCAGGCGCTGCCACAACGCCGGGTGCTGCTCGCGCATGATGTCCTCGGCGATGCGACCGGTTTCGCGCCGCATGGGGCCTTCCAGGACCGCTGACAGATCGTCGGGATCAATGCGCGAGAAGATCTCGTCTTCGTCGATGAGCGATTCGGTCAGGGTATCTACGGCCACGCCGGTCATCTTCGACGCCTTTCGCGGCACGATGCCCTGCCAGCCGAGATACGGCCGACAGACGCCGCGAAACTTCAGCGGATAAAACATCATCTTGAGCGCCACGACGTTGGTGACATAGCCCACCAGGGCACTCACGGCCGGTATCGACAGATACTTCCAGACGCCGGTCGATAACCAGAATATGTCCATGAGGCGCTAGGGCGTGACTAGGCAGGAAGACATACGCAGACAACACATGACGAGCAGGAATTCGCAGGCGATCAGCCGAGCATACCAGCGCGAACTGTCAAGCTTCGGTCAGTGACAGCATTTAGAGCGTATCGTCTGCGGGCGTGTCGTCGTCCAAAGAGCGGATCAACGCTCGGGTCTGGGCGCGTGCCTGGGTGACGAATGCGCGCATGTCGGCCAGACGCTCGTGGGCGCCGGTGTGTTGGTCGTCGATCTCTCGCTCGGCGGTGGCCAGCGACTCGCCGAGCGTGCCCATGCGCTGGACATAGCCCTCGAGTACGCGGACATAGTGGCGTGGGGCTAGCTGATAATAGTCTTGTCGATCTCCGGGCACGGTGGTTGCATCCAGCACGCCCAGATCCCGGAGCATCCGCGCGTTGGTGCTGATAGAGGCCCGCGAAACGGCCAGCGAATCCGCCAGCGTCGACAGGCTGGTCGGGCCGCCGTGGATAATGAAATAGCCCATGATGCGCCCGGCGATACGCGGCAGGCCATCGCCCTGGGCCGATAACCCCATGCGCTCGATAAAGGCCGTCATCGCTTGCGTGGTGTGTTCAGACGTCGGCTCTGGCATGCGCTACCCCTCGTAGTTTCAAAACGTTTAATTTTAACTGATTTAACGTAGACAACCGGGCGTGCGATAGAGTTCGATAAATAACCCAGCGAACTAACGTTATGCCTGATACGCCTGATCTTGATAAAAAAACGCCCGGCACCGCGTTTTTATCGGTGCCGGGCGGTGAGCGCGCCAACGCCGAGACACGCCTGTCTCGTCTGTCCGGATATCTCACACCGATCGATGCGTTCTATGTGCGCAACCACAGCCCCACACCGACGATCGACGCGGCGTCTTGGCGATTACGGCTCGAAGGCGACGGCTTGGAACGTGCCGTGACCTTGAGCCTGGGGGATCTACAAACCCTGCCCCGCACCACGCGGATTCGCGCCATCGAATGTGCCGGCAACGCGCGTACGTTTTTTGAGCGCGACTACGGCCGGCTTGCCGGAAACGCCCAGTGGCAGCGTGGGGCGATCGGCGTGGCGGAATGGACAGGCGTGCGGCTGGCTGACGTGCTGGCCGTAGCCGGTCTACGCAGCGATGCCGTAGACGTCTTGCCGGAAGGCCTGGACGCGGATCGGTTCTCGCGCCCGCTACCCGTCGATAAAGCGCTCGCCGACGACACGTTAATCGCCTTGTCCATGAACGGCGAGCCGTTGCCTGCGGACCACGGCTTCCCGGCTCGCCTGGTGGTTGGCGGCTGGCTGGGTGCGGCCAGCGTTAAATGGCTGGGCCGCATCGAAGTGGCCCGTCGGCGGCTGTATACACACTGGAACACCCGCGACTACACGCTGGCCGGCCCGGATTATCCGGCCCAGGCGCCCGCCGACGGTATCCCGGTCACCGTGATGCCGGTGATGAGCTTCATCGAGCTGGACTGGCCTGCACGCCTGCCCGCCGGGCCCACGCGCTTGCACGGGCGCGCGTTTTCCGGCGAAGGACGCGTGGTTCAGGTGGCGGTCTCGATCGACGACGGCCCGTGGCAAGACGCCACGCTGGGCGATATCAACCAGCCGGCGGCATGGGTGTGCTGGTCCCTGCCGTGGCAGCCCGAGCCCGGCCATCACAACATCCGCGTGCGCGCGACCGATGAGAAAGGACAAACCCAGCCGGACAGCGTGCCGTGGAACGACCACGGCGTGCTCTACAACGCCGTGCTGGCCCACCCGGTCGAGGTCGTCTGATAGACGTTACGCGCGCCGTCGGTGTTAGGGCGTGTCGTCATGATCACCGAGCTGAAAATAGTCGATGGCGCGCCGCACGCAGAAGACGTGTATACCCGCATCTTCTACGCTGCGCACCAGGGTGTCGGCCTCACCGCCATCGAGCACAAACATCAACTCTTCCGGCTCGTCGGTGGCCTCGAAGAAATGCGCAGAATGGGTATGCCCGTTGGCGCCGACCCCGCCGGCATCGTCGCGTCGCGTGTAGCGGCCGATACCGTTGCGGCTGGCCACATCGACGATGGCATCCATGACTGATGCGCCTTCGTGCCGGCGCGATCGCGGGGCGATGAAGATCACTTCGAAACCTTTCATGAACTGGCTCCTGTGAGATGGCGCAGGCCGGCGAAACTGGCCATGCCGACGCCCACCATGACCAGCGAACCGACGACGTGGGCCGCGATACCGACGAACGCCCAGACCAGACGTCCGTCTTGCAGCTGCGTATAGATTTCGGAAGAAAACGTCGAGAAGGTTGTGAGCGCGCCCAAGAAACCGGTCACAACCATCAAACGCCAGAACGAGGACAGCTGAGGGAGCGCCGTAAAAGCCGCAACCGCGATGCCGATCAGAAACGCACCCAGCAAATTGGCGACCAGCGTGCCCGGCGGCATCTGCGGCAGGAAATGATTCAGACCGAGTCCCAGCCCCCAGCGCAGGTTCGCCCCGAGGGCAGCGCCTAGAGCGATCGCCAGAATAGACATTGTGACCGGCATGCGCTTGCCCTCTTCGTATTCGGCGCCGCTTTCTGATTCAAACTGCTGGCCGGCCGAGTGCGGCCGGTCCGGACGATAGACGCGGCCCGCCCGATCTTTGGACGTTTGGCTTTTTCTATGGCTCATGGCCGGCTCCGCAGATCACCGGAGGTCAGCATAACGTGTCGTCCCCGTCGCGGGCCGAGATCAAGTTAGACTTAACGCACCGGCCAGCGACAGCGCGCTGATCCAGACCGCAACCGCCGCGCCCAGCGCCAACGGACGCCAGCCCAGGCGGATGACCGACATCAGGCGCGTCTGCAGCCCCATGGCCACCATGGCCGCAGACAGCAGCGCGGCATCGGTGGTGGTCAGCAGATGATGCAGCCTATCAGGCAGGTCCACGCTGGAATTGATGCCCACCATCACGACGAAAGCCAGCACAAAAAGCGGGAACGGCGCACGCCCGTTCTGGGCAGACGCATTCGGATCACGAGCGGCCATACGCGCTTTCCACCACAGGGCCAGCACGGCACATGCCGGAGCTAAAAGCGCGACTCGGGACAGCTTATAGAGACTGGCATCCACGCCGGCCTGCCCGTCGAATGCAAAACCGGCGGCCACGGCCTGGGCCACTTCATGGATCGAGCTGCCGGCCCAGGCCGCGTAGACCGGCTCGGCCAGTCCCATCGCATGGGCGAGTGCCGGATAGGCAAACATCGCGACGGTGCCAAAGACCGTGACCATGGCGATCGCACAGGCCACATCCTGCTCACGGGCCTTGATGACGCCGTCGACGGCGACGACGGCCGAGGCGCCACAAATGCCGGTGCCACACCCCACCAGAACCGACAACGTATCCGGCAGTTTGAGCGCGCGCCCCAACACCACCGCGAGGGTAATCGTGCTGGCCACCGCGGTCAGCACGAGCGCCAAACCGCCCATACCCACCGACAGCAGATCCTGGGCGACCAGGCGAAAGCCCAGCAGCACGATCCCTGCCCGCAGCAGCCAGTGCAGCGTCCAGCCAATGCCCGGCTCGAACCGAGCCGGTAGCGACACGCACAGCCGTAAGACCACGCCGAGCAAGATACCGACCGTCAACGCCGACAGCGGCACCACCCGATTCAATGCCGGCCAGGCCGCAATACCGTACGACACGCCCGCCAGGGCCAGGCACAGCGACAGGCCTGGCAGAAGCTCACCGGCGCGCTGTTTGATCGCGGCGTAGACGGGTGACGCTTCGACCCGCGTGGCGTCGTTTGTATGCGACTGTGCGCTCATCGTCTTGCTCTCGTTGTAAGCAACAACGACATCATGCAAGCCGGCCTAGTTACGTAAAATCGAATAATATTTAATTAATCGTTCGGTTTTGCCAAATAACTATGCGCTTTACGCTACGACAGCTGGATATCTTTGCTGCGGTATTGGCCACCGGCCAGATTCGAGCGGCCGCAGAACGGCTGCATCTGAGCCAGACAGCCGTGAGCCAGGCGATCCAGGAGCTGGCCGCCGCACTCGACGTTGTCCTGTTCGAGCGCCGCGGGCGGGCGCTCGTACCCACACCGGCGGCACGTCGACTGGCCGATCTGTCACAAGAGCCACAGCGTGCGCTCCATGCCCTGCCCGGCCAGCTCCACGGCCACACCGATAGCGCACTCGCAGGGCCGGTACATATCGCCGCCTCGAGCACGGTGGCGCGTTATCTGTTGCCCGAGCGGCTGGCGGCGTTATCAGCCCATCATCCAGCGCTTACGGTGCGTCAAAGCTCGGGTAACACCAGCGACGTGGCCGAGCGCGTGGCCGCCGGGGAGGCCGACTTCGGCTTTATTGAAGGCCCGGCCGAGCGCGACGACCTGGTTGTGACGCGATGGCAGACGGATCGACTGGTATTGATCGGCCCGCCGGGTACCCCGCCCACGCTTCGGCCCGCCGGTCTACACGCCGAGCGCTGGGTCATGCGCGAGCGGGGCTCGGGCACCCGCCGTGTCTTCGAGCAGCGCCTGGCACTGAGCGGGCTGACCGCGCCGCGGGCTGATCTGTTGCTTGATGACCCGGGCGCTCAGGTGCGCAGCGTCGCCGCAGGTGCCGGCCTGGCCTGTGTGAGCCAGGCCGCTGCCCAGGAACCGGTAGCCACGGGCGATGTCTGTATCACGCGCCTGGGCGATCTCGTCTTCGAGCGGCCGCTGTGGCGGATTGTGGCCGAGGATCGAGCCCACGATGCGTGGCTGGGCCGAATGATAGAAGCGCTCGAACGCCCGGCTGCCTTCAATTGAAAGCTCGCGGTCAGCTGTTGTTCAACCGGCTGCTCTATCTTGCGGTTATCGCATCAATTCTTTGACGGAGAAGCCGTTTATGTCGATCAAACACGCCGGTATTACCAGCCTCACCGCCCTGTCTCTGGTCATGGGCAGCTCAGCGGCCTTTGCGGCCAATGACATGTCCAAGGACAACAGCATGACCGCCGATAACGGCGCGACGAAGTCCATGCAGAGCCACGCACAGAACAAGGCTCAGGGGCTGTATTCCACGTCGCACCTCATGGATGCCGCCGTTTATGCCAGCGGCGATTCGAAGAAATCGGTCGGTGAGATCAGCGACGTGCTGCTCGGTAACGGCATGACGGTCAAATCCTTTGTCATCGAGACTCAGGGCAAAATGGGCCTGGGCGGCGGCAAGAGCTATGTCGTGGACCCGAGCGACCTGAAAGTGGAGACGCTGGGTAGCGATCACGCCAGCAAGCCGAACTACAAGATCTCGCTGGACATGACGAAGAGCGAGCTGGCCAAGCAGCCGGTCTATAGCGATTCCTGGTGGTCCAACGCCCAGACTCAGGCCTCGGGTGCGTGGCAAGACACGAAACAAAGCGCCAAAAGCGCTTGGACCGAGCTGAAGGCGACGACGTCGAACATCGTCAACGGCGGCCAGAACAAGGCCGAACAAGCCGCTGACAGCACTAAAGACGCCGCCGACAACGCAGCCGACAGCGCTAGCAATACCGCAGACGAGGCGACCGACAACAACTGATTGTTGCCTCCCGTCGGTGTACGGTGAAAAAAGGGCCTGCGGGCCCTTTTTTCATGTCTGACGATTATCTGCGCCTGTCGCCTGCCGCGGGGTCTTACCGCCCATGCGATACAGCCGCTATAGTGCGTATCGGTTTGCCCAGACGAGGTGGTTCATGAGTGCCGCTCCCAACAAGAATCAATCGAGCCTGTTCCGTGTATTGCTGGTTCCGGCCCTGGCCATCGTTGGCCTGATCGTCGTAGCGATCGCCGTCATGCAATTCGCCAGCGGCGGCAACGAACGTGCCGGTGCGGATGACGGCCCGACCACCGTCGATGCCAGCGTGATGGACGAGCTGCGCAACAAATACGACCGACTGGCCGAAGCCCAGGGCTCGGCCGATGCGACGGTTGTGATTCGTGAATTCGGCGACTATCAGTGCCCGGCCTGTGCCCAGTTCGAACACACCGCCCAGCGTCTGCGCGACGAGTACGCCGAGGACAGCGATGTTCGTTTCCTGTTCTACGATTTCCCGCTGCCGATGCACCAGAACGCACAGAATGCGGCCGTGGCGGCCCGCTGCGCGGCCCGTCAGGACCAGTTCTGGGCGTATCACAACAAGCTCTACGCCAGCCAGAACGACTGGTCGCGCCTGGATGACCCATCATCGTCGTTTCTGGATATGGGTTTGGAGCTCGGCCTGGACACCCAACAGATGAAAGCCTGCATGAGCGGCGAGGAACCGCTGGCCAACATCAACGCCGAGCGCGACGCCGGCCAGGCTGTCTCGCTTCGGGCGACCCCCACGGTCATGGTCGGCGACACGATGTTTGTCGGCGTGGCCTCTTACGACAAGGTCAAACAGGCGATCGAGGCGGCGCGGGACGCCGGGTAACACGGTTTAAAGATAAGACGGCGCATCGGCGGCCAAGCCGCGGCAAGACAAGGCATCGCGAGCGTCGCGTGGTCGTTCCACGTGAGCGAGCGATAACGCAGGATTGCCGGGGC
>MDSW01023408.1_pt1 | contig 10635 bp, 10 predicted proteins | sample 811171 | NCBI WGS metagenome assembly MDSW01 (sample SAMN05326641, study PRJNA326480) | marine metagenome | isolation source: seawater | place: Atlantic Ocean: North West | collected 2012 | reverse complement strand
TCACCAAGATTAGTTATATTTTTTATCATTGCGTGTTATAATCTTTTAATACTATGGAAATTAATATCAATTGTGATTTAGGTGAAAAATCAAAGCTGCATTCGAATAAAAATGACCCTGCTTTATTAAAAATAGTGAATTCTGCAAATATAGCCTGTGGATATCATGCTGGCGATGAAGAAAGTATGAATCAGGTTGTTGAAATTTCTAAAAAAAATAAAGTAAGTATAGGTGCCCATCCATCTTTTAAGGATTTAGAAAACTTCGGAAGAAAAAGAATGAAGTTTGAAAATTTTGAAATAAAAAAATTAATAATAGATCAGTTCGAAATATTACAAAACATTGCAGATAATCATGGAGAAAAAGTAACCCACATTAAACCACATGGTGCTTTAAATAATATGGCATGTGAAGATATTGATTTAGCAAATTTATTGGCAAAAACAATTAACGATATTAGCAAAGATTTAATTTATCTGGTTCCGACAGGATCAAAAATGGAATTAGCTGCAAACAAATTGAACATGAAAACAGCATGTGAAATTTTTGCTGATAGGAATTATGAAGATGATGGAAATCTGGTTTCTAGGTCAAAGCCTAACGCCTTAATTATAGATCCTGAAGTAGCAAAGAAACATGTTTTAACTATGGTTAAAGACCAGGCTTTAAATTGTTTTTCTGGTAAAAAAATACCCTGCAAAATAGATTCTATTTGTATACATGGAGATAATGCTAGTTCATTAGCAACTGCACATGCAATAAAAGAAAATTTAATATCTAACGAATTAACTTTGAAACCATTAAATAAAATGAAAAAATTTATTTAACTTATTTTTATTAATAAAAGAAGTTGCAAATTTAGTTACTGCTTGCTTCTTAATTTCCTTATTTTTAATTTTTTTTAAATTTTTAAAAATATCTTTTGCGACGTTTCCTTTACCAAAAACTTTAGATGGTTTTAAATTTTTATTTTCAAAAAATGAAACTGCATTAAAAATTTTTTTATAATTATAACCTGTGATTTTATTTCTTTTCATTTTTACTGTAATTTGTCTTTCCGTTGTTGTTCTTACCGTTATGCAAGGAATACCTAAAATAGAAGTTTCTTCTTGTATTCCTCCAGAGTCAGTTAAAACAATATTGCAATTATTCATTAAATTTAAAAAATCTAAGAACTGCAAAGGCTTGGTAAATTTAACAAATTGTAAATTTTTTATATTGATTTTTTTTATAATTTTTGCTGTTCTTGGGTGTACAGGAAAGACAATTTTTTTATTAAATTTTTTTCCAATCCTTTCAAAATAAAATATTAATTTCTTACAATTTTTTAAGTTATCAATACTTTCTGGCCTATGTAATGTGGTCAAAAAATATTCTTTTTTTTCTAATTTAAGTTTTTTTAAAATTTTACTATTTTTTATTAGTGGCTTTTTTGATTTTATTACATCAGAAATAGTGTTTCCAACAGTATATACGTACTTGTTTTTAAGTAACTTTTCTTCCCTTAAGTTTTTTAAATCAAATTGAGTTGGAACAAAAAGTGTATTTGAAAGTTGATCAATAATTTTTCTATTAACTTCTTCTGGCATTTTTTCATCAAAAGATCTTAGTCCTGATTCTACATGAACAATATTTATTTTTTTTGATTGATTAATATTTTTTTGGTTAAAAATTGATGCTGCAAAACAGCCAGAGAGTGCTGTATTTGTGTCGCCTTGGACTATTAAATAATTTGGTTTTTCTTTAACTAATATTTTTTCTATCTCTAAAATTGCTTTCGAAAAAAATGCTTTATAACTACTTTTAGATGCCATTACATTATATTTTGGTTTTGACATACTAAAAAATTTAAAAAAAACATTACTCATTATTTTAAGATAGTGTTGATTTGTATTTATTAACGAAAAATTTATTTTTTTTTCTTTAAGTATTTTAATTATTGGAGAAAGCTTTATAATCTCAGGTCTTGTCGATAAAACAATGCAAATTTTCATAGTCAATAAATTTTGAAAAAATAATTTAGTTCTATATACTTCATTAATAAACTATTAAAATAATAAAAAAATTAATTAAATTTCTTAATGAAAATACCAAATAAAAACAGTATATTCTTAATATTCTTAACTTCTATACCTATTGTTTCTCTTTTTATTGGTTTTGCTTTAAATGAAGATCTTTCAACAGGTGGGGCAACCTATGACTTCAATTTAACTTGGCCAATAATAATAGATTATTCAAACTTTAATTTTACAGGTACAAATGGACATATACCTACTACTCATATGCCCCTGCATTATGCATTGCTATCTTTAGTGTATGCAATATTTAATGATCAATACTTAGTTAGATTTTTTTATTTATTTTTTAGTTTATTGCTACCAATTTTTTTATATTTAAATCTAACTAAAATTTATAATGAAAATAAAATTTTATTAATAGTTTTCAGTTTAAGTTTTTTATTTATTCCTTTGTTCAGAGCTTCTGCGATATGGCCAAATTCACATTTAAGCGCAACAATTTTTTTTTTGATTGGTAATTTTTTTTATTTAAAATCTAAAGAAAAAAATGTTTTTGTTTATAAAATACTTAATTTATTATTTTTATCTTTTGCAATATATTCCTTACAAACATATTTAATTTTATTTTTATATTATCTATATAGTTATTTTTCCTCAGAAAAATTTAATAATTTCATCAAACTTTTTTTATTTAGTAGTTTATTAAGCTTGCCTGGTTTGTTTTTTATTATATTTAATCCAAGAGTTGGGGCTGTTGGAGTTTATATAACTCGAGATTTTTTTTATACAATCTCAACAAGTTTTTCTATAATATTTTTATTTTTATCATTTTTTCTACTTAATAAAGAAAATTTAATTGTAATTTTGAAAAAGATCAAAGTTTTAAAAAAAATAGAAATTTTTATCATACTAACTTTATTTTGTTTTGTTTTTTATAATCAAGAACTTTTTATTTCAGACTACAAGCTAGGTGGTGGTTTCTTTTATAAATTATCCTATTTTATTTTGAATAATAATTTAATTTTTATAGTTTCTTCTCTACTAGGATTGACTGTTTCATATATTATAACAAAGCATGAGCCAAAATTTTTATATATATTTATAATAATAAATCTAATGAATTTAAACTATGTAATCTATCAAAAATATTTTGAACCTTTGTTTCTAATTATTGTAATAATACTATTTAAAAATTTTTTAATAAGTAATATATTATCCCGTTTTAAAAATATTTTAGTTTTTTATGGATTGGTATTTTTATATTTTATAGTTGCTTATATAAATTATTTAAATAACTTTTCATATCAACTGCTAGGCTAATTAATTCCTATACAATGAATAAACATGAATAAAAAAATTTTTTATATACTTCCCTCTTATAATGAAGCTTTAAATCTTAATACGCTATTAAGTAATTTTAAGAAATTCTTTAAAAGTAAAAATATAAATGTACTAATAGTTATAGTTGATGATGGGTCTACAGATAATTCAATAAAAATAATAGAAACATTTATAAAAAAAAATAATACAAAAAAGTTTAATATAAAAATTATAAAACATAAAAAAAATCTTGGTCTTGGCAAGGCTCTTAAAACAGGTTTTAGCTATTGTTTCTCAAAGGGAAATGGGGAAGATGTTTTGATTACAATGGATACTGATAATTCGCATACGGTAAACTTAAGTTATAAAATGGCAAAGAAAATACTTTTTGAAAAACAAGATATCGTAATTGCATCAAGGTACCAATTTCTATCGAAAATTAAGGGATTAAATCAACAAAGAAGACTTTTAAGTTTCGGCGCATCAATATTATTTAAAGTGTTCTTCCCTATAAAAAACGTTAAAGATTATACATCTGGGTTTAGGGCATTTAGACTTGGAAAAATAAGAAATGCATGGAAAATAGATAAAAATTTTTTTTCAGAAAAAGGTTTTTCAGCTTCAGTAGATATTCTTTTAAAATTATATAAAAACAAAAATAAAATTAAATTTAAAGAAATGCCAATAAATCTTAGATATGATTTAAAAAAAGGCGACTCAAAAATGAAGGTAATTAAAACTATCTATTTAAATATAGCTTTAATTATAAAAAGAAAATTTTTTTAGTCTATTTTTTTAAAGTTACATTATAAAATAAATTAATATCAAGCATCTTAACTTTAAAAGGTATATATTTTTCAGAAACAATATTATTCTTATAATTATATCTTATAATTGAAATAAGATTAAATATTGAATTTATATGTTCAGATGCAATCATATAATCATACTCCAAATTTGAAATTTTTAATTTTTTCTTTACGGTAAATAACTTTAAAAAAAATCTTCCAAAACGCCATAGTAAACCAGGGTCAGTTGGAAGTGCGATAGATAAAATTCCATTTTTTTTGAGTTTTGTCATCATTTCCACTAAAAAAATTTCTGGGTCTGGAATATGTTCAAGTACATGTGATATTATAATTCTATCAAAACAGTTTCTTTTAAAAGGAATTTTTTTTCCATCATAAATTTTAAATTTAATTTTTTTGTCATTATTAAATTTTTTTTTTAAAAAACTTATTGCAAACTTAGAGTTTTCTAAAAAAAAATATTTTTTAAAGTTATGTTTGATATATTTTAAATGTGGAGATACCCCAGCTCCTATTTCAAGGACATTACAATTATTATTTAGTTTTTCTAAATACCTATTATCTTCTAATTTTTCATGACACATTTTCATCATAGTGCCAACTGTACCTACATCTTGATAGGAGTTGTATCTTTTTGCTATTTTAAGAAATTGTTTTTTTTTATACATAAAAATTTTCAAATTTGGTGCGTCTGGAAGGACTTGAACCCTCAACCTTCTGATCCGAAGTCAGACGCTCTATCCAATTGAGCTACAAACGCATTAAAATACATTTAATATAAATTTGCAAAAAATGCATCTATTTATTTGATATAAATTCGTATATTTGATTAAGTTATAATTAAATTCACTAATTAAGCGTATATTAAAACTATTATGAAAAAAATTTTTAATTTAACAGTAGAATCTAAGGATGAGTCCAAAAGAGTTGATAGTTTTATAAGTAAAAAAGAAATTTCTTTAAGCAGAAATAGAATAAAAAATCTAATAATTAAAAAAAAACTAAAAATAAATAATAAAATTATTGAAGATCCTTCAAAAAAAATTTTTGTAGGAGATAAAGTGAAACTCGAATTACCAGAACCAAAGACATCTACTCTTAAACCTTATAATTTTAAATTAAACATTGTCTATGAAGATGAAGATTTATTAGTCATTAATAAACCCGCAGGTATAATTATGCATCCTGGAGCAGGTAACCATGATAAAACTATAGTTAATGCTCTTATAAAATACTGTGACAAAAACCTTTCAAATATCGGTGACGAGTTAAGACCAGGAATTGTACATAGAATTGATAAAGATACTTCTGGCTTAATCGTAATTGCAAAAAATAATGCCACACATGAAAACCTTTCGAATCAATTCAGCCAACATAAAATTAAAAGAGTGTATCAATTGCTTGTATGGGGAAAGCTAAAACCACAGACAGGTATAATAAAAACTCTTATTACGAGAAGTACTAAAAATAGACAACTGATGGAGGTAGGTATAACAAAAGGCAGAAGAGCCATAACCAATTATAAGACTTTAGAAGTTTTTGAAAATAACAAAACCCCCACTTTAAGTTTTATTGAATGTAGACTTGAAACAGGAAGAACTCATCAAATTAGAGTCCATATGAGTTATAAAGGAAACAATATTTTAGGTGACAAAAAATATAAAAAAAAATTCAAAAAATTTAAAAATATGGATAACGATTTAGAAAAAATGATACTAAAATTAGATAGGCAATTTTTGCATGCAAAAACATTAGGATTTATTCATCCTATATCAGGTAACGAAATCGAATTTTCCTCATTTTTGCCACATGAACTTGAAAGTATATTAAAAATGCTTAGAAAGCTTAGTAAATAAGGGATTGTAAAATTAAATTTTTTTATTAAATAAATACAAGCTATGAATACTAGAACAACAAATTACAATTTACCAAGCCTTTCAAATGAAGGAGGTCTTGGATCGTATTTAACGCAGATAAAAAAGTTTCCTATGCTTGATGCTGAAGAAGAATACATGTTGGCCAAAAATTGGAAAACAACTGGTAATTTAAAATCAGCAGAAAAATTAGTTGTTAGCCATTTAAGATTAGTTGCTAAAATTGCTATGGGTTATAAAGGTTATGGTCTACCACTAAACGAAATGATTTCTGAAGGAAATGTAGGTTTAATGCAAGCGGTAAAAAAATTTGAACCTGAAAAAGGATTTAGATTAGCAACCTATGCAATGTGGTGGATAAAAGCTTCAATACAAGAATATATTTTACGATCATGGAGTCTAGTTAAAATAGGAACAACAACTGCACAAAAAAAACTATTTTTTAATTTAAAAAAATTAAAAAATCAAATAGCCCCAACCACAGAAGGTGATTTAAAAGATGAACACGTATCTCAAATTGCAAAAAAATTAGATGTTAAAGAAGACGAAGTCGTTTCAATGAATAGAAGACTTTCTGGAAAAGAAAAATCTTTAAATGCTCAAATTGGAGAAGATGGCGACGAATGGCAAGATTGGGTCGTTGATAAAGAAATGGATCAAGAATTAAAGTTTGCTCAAAAAGAAGAAATGGATCAAAGAAAAGACTTACTAAAAGATTCAATAAAGATTTTAAATGATAGAGAAAAAGAAATCTTGTATGCAAGGAGACTTAACGAAGATCCAACTACATTGGAAGATTTAAGTAAAAGATATAAAATAAGTAGAGAAAGAATAAGACAGATAGAAAATAAAGCTTTTGAAAAAGTCCAAAAGCATATGCTTAATTCTGCTAGATCAAAAAACTTACTAACATCTAATTAAATTTATAATTCAAAAGGATTTTCTATAAGAATTGTATCTTCTCTCTCGGGACTTGTCGAAATACTACATATTTTTGCACCAATAAAATCCTCTATTGCATATATGTACTTTTTTGCTTTTTCAGGTAATGAGTCAATATTTTTTATTCCTTGAGTTGAACTTTGCCAACCTTCAAACTTTTCGTAAATTGGTTTAACTTTTAATTGATCTTCATGAGCTGCGGGTAAATAATCAATAACATTTCCATTTAATTCATATTTAGTGCAAATCTTTATTTCTTCTAATTCGTCTAAGACGTCTAGTTTTGTTAATGCAATTCCATTAATACCAGAAATTTTTATAGTTTGTCTAACAAGTACTCCATCAAACCATCCACATCTTCTTTTTCTACTTGTCACTGTTCCAAACTCTTTTCCTCTTTTGCCTATTGATTGGCCAATTTTGTCTTTTAACTCAGTGGGAAAAGGTCCTTCTCCTACTCTCGTAGTATAAGCTTTAGTTATACCTAAAACATATTGAATTGAACTTGGGCCACAACCAGAGCCTATTGCTGCGTTAGCTGCCACTGTGTTTGATGATGTTACAAAAGGATAAGTTCCGTGATCTACATCTAGCAAAATTCCTTGCGCTCCTTCAAAAAGAATTTTTTTTTTCTTTTTTTTAAATTCATCAATTTTTGACCAGACTGGTTCTGAAAACTTTAAAATTTCTGGTGCTATTTTTAATAATTTTTTTTTTAGTTCATCTTTTTTAAATATTTTTTTACCTAATCCTTTTCTAATGGCGTTATGGTGAAGTAAAGCATTTTTCAGTCTGTTATCTAAATTATCTTCTGATACTAAATCCATAACCCGAATTGATCTTCTTCCAACTTTATCTTCGTAAGCTGGCCCTATTCCTCGTCTTGTAGTTCCAATTTTACTTTTTCCAGCTGCATCTTCTCTCATTTCATCCATCTCCTTATGATAGGGTAATATTAAAGTTGCTGAGTCTGAGATTATAAAATTATCTGTATTTATATCTATACCTTTAGATTTAATTTCTTGAATTTCTTCTATCAGTGCCCATGGATCAATTACAACACCATTACCAATAATTGATATTTTATTTTTTCGTACGATGCCTGATGGTAACAATCTCAATTTATATGTTACTCCATTAATTACTAAAGTATGTCCAGCATTATGGCCACCTTGAAATCTTACAACAACGTCAGCTTGATCTGATAGCCAATCAACAATTTTACCTTTTCCTTCGTCTCCCCATTGTGAACCTACTACTACAATATTTTTCATTATCTAAATTTTTTATTTATTGTGATTGAATTTAAATGATTTATTGGACCATTGCCTTTACCATATTTAATTTTAGATCTTATCGCTTCGTTTACATACTTTGTGGCTAAGTAACAAGATCTCTTTAATGTTTTTCCACATGAAAAAAATGTGGTTATCGCGCTAGATAAGGTACAACCAGTTCCATGGGTATTTTTAGTTGAAATTTTTTTATGCTCAAAAATCTCTACTTCATTTTTATTAACAAATACGTCACTGACAATTTTTTTTTTTAAATGGCCACCTTTAATTAAAACATTTTTAGCTCCACTATCAAGTAATAGATTGGCTGCAAAAATCATATCATCGATATTTTGTATTTTAGTTTTTGTTAAAACTTCTGCTTCTGGAATATTTGGTGTAATTAAAGAAACTTTTTTAATCAATTTATTTTTTAATATATTTATTGCATTATTATTAATTAATCTTGTACCTCCCTTAGCAACCATAACAGGATCTAAAATTATTTTAGATACTCTAACCTTTTTTAGGGAGTTAATTACTGAATTTATTATTTTTGTGGAATGTAACATACCAATTTTAATTGCATCTGGCTTTATATCTTCACAAGTAAAAATAATTTGTTTTGAAATTTCTTGGGGATTAATAGAAATTATTGATTTAACTCCATTTGTATTTTGAGCTGTTACTGCGGTTACTGCGGTCATTGCATAAGATCCAAGTGATGTAATTGTTTTTATGTCTGCTTGGATACCCGCTCCTCCAGAAGAATCTGATCCTGCTATTACTAAAATTTTTGATCTTGGTTTCAATTTATTTAATTGCTTTTTTTATTATTCTGATACATTTTTTGTTTAAGCTGATACTATTTGATTCTACCATTATCCTTATTTTTGGTTCAGTGCCTGACTTTCTTACTAAAAGTCTTCCCTTCCCTTTTATCAACTTATTTACGAATTTTATATTTTTTTTAGAATTATAACTATCTATTAAATTTTTATCAGCGACCTCGACATTCTCCAAAATCTGAGGTACTCGTTTAAAAACATTGAAAAATTTACTAGCTTTTTTTCCTTTCCTAAGAGAAAATAAAATTTCTAAAGCTACTAGTAAGCCATCACCTGTTGTAGCAAATTTACCAAGTATTATATGACCAGATTGCTCGCCACCTAAATTAAATTTATTTATTTTCATTTTTTCTTTAACATATCTATCTCCTACATCTGCTCTTAAAAAATTTATTTTTGATTTTTTTAAAAATTTTTCTAAACCATAATTTGACATGTGGGTTCCTATAACTCCTCCCTTCAGCATATTTTTATTTTTCCATCTTTTGGCTAGTGCACCAATAATTTGGTCTCCATCAATAATCTTTCCTTTCTCATCACTCATTATTATTCTATCGGCATCACCATCAAGCGAGATTCCTAAATGAGCTTTATATTTTTTAACTGCTGTTTGCATTTTTCTTGGAAAGGTAGAACCACATTTTTGATTAATATTTAATCCATTTGGCTTAATACCTATCGCTATTACTTTTGCACCTAAAGATTCTAGTAAAATTGGCCCAGATTTATAACCAGCCCCATTAGCACAATCAATGACTATTTTTAAACCTTTTAATGTAAAATTTTTTGGAAAATTTTTTTTCAGAATTTTAATATATTCTTCATTTCCATTTTCCAATCTTTTAACTCTACCCAAATACTTTGCTTTATTAAGTTGGGTAAATGTTTTCTGATCAATCAAATCTTCTATTTTTCTCTCAATTTTATCTGAAAGTTTTAAACCATCTGGACCAAATAATTTAAGACCATTATCATAATATGGGTTATGTGAAGCTGTAATCATTATGCCCATATTCGCTTTCATTGACTTTGTTAACATAGCAAGACCATTAGTTGGAATAGGTCCTAATGTATAAACATGCATGCCTGCAGATGCTAACCCAGATACTAAAGCTGGTTCTAATGTATAACCAGATAATCTAGTATCTTTCGCTATAATTGCTGTTTGTTTTGACTTTTTTTGATTTTTAAAAAATGTTCCCGCTGCAAGTCCAAACTTAAAGAACATTTCACCATTTATATTTCCTTTATTAACAGTTCCTCTTATTCCATCTGTACCAAAATATTTTTTCGACATTATTTGTTTAATAAATTTTTAAATATTTTAACACTTTGAATAATTTCATTAACATCATGAACTCTTAAAATTTGAACTCCTTGTAGCAATGTAAAAAGTGCTGCTCCAATAGTTCCTCCAATTCTATATTTGCTATCATTTTTTCCGGACATATCTTTGATAAATTTTTTTCTGGATATTCCTAATACTATAGGAAGTCCTAAACTATGGAAAATAGAAATTTTTGAAATCAATGTAATATTATGTTTCAAAT
>MDSW01035101.1_pt1 | contig 10636 bp, 8 predicted proteins | sample 811171 | NCBI WGS metagenome assembly MDSW01 (sample SAMN05326641, study PRJNA326480) | marine metagenome | isolation source: seawater | place: Atlantic Ocean: North West | collected 2012 | reverse complement strand
AGATTTGCTGCAAGCGGAATGCAATCAAGTACTAAGGACATTGCTTTGCAATATAATTAGAGTTGAATGATTGCCAAACATTAAAAATTTAAGTAACTTTTCACAACATTATTTCACTTTTATTTAGAATTATTTTAATTAAATTAGGGATAATTCCATTTTGATCTGGTATACGCTTTGTAAAAATTCAGCTAGGAAAGTCTTTAGGAATCAATAATGGAAACGATCAAAGAGCTACTTGTCTATATTGTAGTTCGAAAAAAATATGTTCTTTTTCCTCTAATATTTGCTTGCGTATTTCTAGGTGGGATATTGTTGCTTGGTGCTAACCCGACTATTTCCCCTTTTATTTATGCCCTTTTTTAATAGCGTCTAATATTAGCATTAAATTGCTTTTGGACCTCAGGGCCTAAATGTAAATTGTTTTTTTACAATTCTTTTCTAAAGCTCATATGAAACTTTTTATACGTTCAATTTTTCTAATCGCTATAACACTTGTTTTAACAGGAATCTTTGGCGAATTGATGCTGCGCTTAAAGAATAGCAATCAGAAAAATTATGTTATTGAGATGTGGAAATATGCAAATAATTTAAAGAGAATAGCCGACAATCCTAACCTTGGTCATATTCATCAACGAGATAAGGAGGCGACACTCCAAGGTGTTAAAATTGCAATTAATAGTCTCGGAATGCGTGGCCCCGAAATAAGGGATTTTAGTATAGACAAGAAAAAAGTCTTATTACTGGGTAGCTCAATTACTCTAGGTTGGGGGGTAAAAGAGAATGAAACTGTTCGCGCAGTTCTAGAAAAAAAACTTGGAAATAAATTTCTAGTTTTGAATGGCGGTATTGGCAATTATAACGTAGTTCGAAGTGTGATTAATTATGAGCAGCATTGGCGAGACATTATAAAGCCGGATTATATTGTACTTCACTATTTTATAAATGACGCCGAATACCTACACCCTAGCAAAGAAAATCTGGTTTTCAAACACAGCCAATTAGCCGTAATACTTTATCATATAGTTCAGGGTTTATTGCAGGGGAGCCCAGATATTTTTAATTTAGTAGAGCATTATAAGAAAGTTTATGCGCCGACATCTAGAGGCTACAAGGAGATGTTAGTAGCACTAGACAAGTTAAAAAATATTGCTGACAAGGATGGGACTAAGATAATTTTAGCAATGATACCTGATATACACCAACTACAAAACTATCCTTTCAAATTTGTGCACGAAAGTATGCAGCAAATTTCAGCAGATCGCGGATGGCTTTATATTGATTTCTTAGAAAATCTTAGTAGTTTTATGGGACCGGAACTTTGGACCATTCCAGGCGACCCGCATCCAAATGGGGTCGCGCACGATATTATGGCTAAACAACTTTTTCATTCAATTAATTAAATTAAACTAGGCTGGGGATGCTTTTTCATTCACCCACTTTTCTTATTTTTCTATGCTTCTACATCATTGGCCTTTTTTGGCTCAAGGGAGAAGCAAGAATAAAATACACCTGTTTTGCAAGCTACATCTTTTACGGATGGTGGTATCCGCCTTATGTATTAATACTTTTTTTATTAACACTTTATGCCCATTTTTTTGCAAAATTTGAATTATCTACCCGTATTTCTCGAGGCGTGGTGATATCCCTTGGTCTTTTACCCCTTGCCATTTTTAAATATAGTGATTTTATCTTTACTAATTTGAATTTATTTACAGGTATTCCTGTTCCTTTTTCTGCAAACTGGGCCTTGCCAATTGGAATATCTTTCATAACTTTCACCGCAATTGCTTTCGTTCTTGATTCGCAACGTCAGAAAGTAGAAATATCGCCAAACATATGGCATACAGGTCTATTTATTTCATTCTTTCCACAACTAATCGCAGGCCCTATCTTGAGAGCAAGCGAGCTAGTGCCGCAGTTGAAGCGCATTAAATTATCTCTCATTGAATTAAAATTTGCCCTACTATTATTTTCTTTTGGTGCCCTAAAAAAAGTAGGGATTGCAGACCAGATTGCACCATACGTAGACCAAATCTATTCAAATACTAATACTATAAGCGCAGGCGATGCCTGGTTAGTTCTTTATGCTTTTTCAATTCAAATTTATGGAGATTTCAGTGGCTATACTGATATGGCACTAGCAATAGCCGCTCTATTTGGTGTTAGTCTTCCAGAAAATTTCCGAAGCCCGTATATGTCTTTATCAATACGTGATTTTTGGACACGATGGCATATGACTCTTTCACGTTGGCTTCGAGACTACCTTTATATTCCACTTGGTGGAAGTCGCCGTGGAATATCAGGAACGATATTAGCTGTGATGACTACTATGTTATTGGGAGGTCTTTGGCATGGAGCTTCATGGACGTTTATAGTTTGGGGAGCTCTCCACGGATTATTTATTGTCATTGAACGTATTATAGGTGTTGAAAGATCACCGATAGTTAAGTTTCAATGGATTAGGAGATTATTGGTCTTTCATTTTGTTGCTTTTGCATGGATTTTTTTTCGTACTCCAAGTTTTGATCGCGGCATAGAGCTTTTTTACAGTTTTTCTATACCAAAGGATATTAGTTTCTTAACGTCTGCACCTTTAATACCAATATTAGTTTTAGCAACTATCTGCTTACATAAATATGACACAGTTCAACACGTTCGTGCTTTATCTAACCGCCTACCACGGAGTATATTGTTCCCACTTAGCATAATGGTTATCTTGATTTGTGCTGCACTATCCATGAATAATCCTAGTGCTTTTATTTACTTTGATTTTTAAAACTATAATGTCTCCAGTATCATCTAAACCAAATCCAAGAAATTTAGAAAAATTACCCTCTTTCTTATTCGCACTAATCAGCTTAGGATTGATACTTTTTTTATGGCAACCCTCGGCTAGGTCGGATATTTTAATTTTTTCTTATTTTCGTTTTTTTGCCATACTATTCTGTTTTATCGTTACACTATACTTTTTCCTATCTCTTCGGTTCTGTGCTCTTCTGGGTATAAACAATCTTGTAATATTTTCTATTAGTGCTGGACTTATTCTCTCAGAATGCTTGCTACGGCTAAAACCTTCATTAATTTCAGACAATCAACTTAGTCTTTTGCCGTTTGAAGATGGGGAGAAGTTAGCTAATGAACGTGGATTGTTTACGCCTAGTAATGTCATTGGTGAAGGCACAATGTTTCATATGAAGCCAGGTGTTCAGCTACCTGGAAAACCGTGGATTACAATTGATAATAACGGATTTTATAACAATGTTAAGCTCGGCAAAAAGGTTGACGTTGTTCTTCTTGGTGCCTCCGTATTAGATGCTCGCGATGCAAAAAAGAATGTAGCAGATATGTTTTATTCAGCAGGATCCAGTGCTTATTCTTTGGCCCAAGGTGGCCCATATAGCCCATTTCAATTTCGTGACGCCTATCAAAAAGTTATTATTAAGCAAAAAATTCTCCACCGCTATGTTGTAATTCTTATTATTCTTCCTAACGAATTCAATAAAATCCATCAATATCAGCGTGTCATTGCATCTGGTGGAGATTACCGTGATCTTTTTCAGGCATCAATTACGCCTGATATACTTCCTTCACCCTACTCACCCTGGACGCTATCAATAATCATGAAGCTTGCGACTCAAATACCAAGCATAGTTAAAAAATTGGAGGGTTCCGTAAAGCAAGAATACGCTATTATAAGGTATAAGAATAGAACGTTAGAAATACCAACATCAGAACTTGTTGTTCCTAGGGCCAAGGAACGCTGGCAGGATCTTAAAATAGCGTTGAGTGGCATCTTTAAAGATGCAATTAGCCATGGAGCAAAGCCTCTCGTCATCTATTATCCCCTCACGCCAGTTCTTTCTATTCCATTTATTGAAGGCCAGGAGGAGGCTAAGGCTAAATTAAAAGATTATTATAATACCACTGTTTCTCGCCTTGAGGCTTCTGTGCTAAGTTTAGGGGGGGAATTTGTTGACGTAACCCCCAAAATCCGGGATGCACAATTTAAAGAAAATATTATGGTTTCGCCAGGTGAGTACCACCTTAATCAAAATGGAGTAAAAATCTTATATTCTATTATTCGTAAACGATTAGATGAAATGGACCTTAAAAGTCATTAAAGCGGCTGAGTGGAAGGTTTTTACTAAAAACGTTACGATCCTCAAATAAAAGTTCTAATTTACTTTTTACAGTCGCATATTTATCCCCAAGCGTATTACGCGCAAATTTAATTTTTTCCTTATTATCAATACAAATTGCATCAGCTAATTGAAGCGCTTCAGGTGCTAACTCTGCTAAGCGAAGTCTATGGGTTAACCACTCGTTGAGGTAAAGTGTTCGTTCATTATCGTTAATGGGCGGTAACATTATAGGCAACTCATCTTTTGGATCGTTTATGATCACGTGAATTCCATTCAACCAACCAGCCTCATGCTCGGTTTTTTCTTGGGCTATCATATTAGCTGGATGTGCCGGGGAATATGCATCATATAATAATTTGAATTCAGGATTACCTAATAAAAAATCTCTAGTCGACCAACGCACGTCCGGATAATTAGCATCATCAATGATAATGACTGCCTGTTTGTGCAAAAAAGGCTTAATTAACATTAAGCAAACCAACTGACTTCTGTAATCATGAGGGCCATCTACAAAATAAATACCAACCTTTTTTCCTTTTAAATAAGTATCGAGCTTTTCGAGGGCGTCTTCAAAGTCTGCGTCTATTAAGGTTGCATTTTTGATTCTGAAGTTAGCTAACTGTTCGCAAACTATTTTCTTGTTTTTGCCCTCAGGGTCGAGGGTTGCAAAGTTATCTATACCAAAACATGGTAATTCTGGTGCCTCAAGAGCAGTCGACACTAAGGTCAATCCCTGGTAAACACCTATCTCTAAATAACAAGTATCTTCTTCACTTGCACAAAGTTGGGCCAATCTTTGCAACAGGCCAACAGTTTTCAGTCCAGATATTCCGTTTAAGCCATCTTGTTGATGATTAGCCAACAGGCCGAATTCTTCAGTGTTGCGAATAATCTTGATAATTTTTTCAATATAATCTCTGCCCAGCGAAGCCATTACCGTCACTTTTATCTATCCCTTGAATTAATAATTCATACAAACCATGCCACAGGTTATGCTTTAACAAAAGGGTCTCAAATGAAACATTCTCTGAGGTATTTACCATGAGCGTTCTCCTAAGGCGTTCAAATGCTGTCCCAGTAACCTCTCAATATCGATTTTGGCTAGCTGTCACTGGAACATCGCCACTTGTAAATCTCGATCTAAAACTACCAAATCTAGAAGAACGCTTAGAAGACGCTTTCATTGAGGAGCAGAAGACTTGGTGGCAATTGGGTAATGCTTTGTCGAAAGATACGAATGGTGCCTTGGCCCATATGCCAACAGCAGGGTCATTTGGATCTGATTTTGGTATTATGTTGGCGTGGGGGCGACTAGTTAAAGAGCTGGCATATGAAAAAAATGTTATTTTAGTTGTTTGCGATGACCCATGGTTATTCCATCATTTAGCAGAAATTGAGGGAGTTGAAAGTGGAGTAAAACCTGCATTAATTTGGAAAACGCTATACTATAATTTGCGTGGCTTTTTTGTACGAGCACGAATTGCTTTACGTAATGCGTTAGCTGCCTTAACGCTCTCATCTAGCCGAAAAATCTTTGCATCTGGAGAAACAGCTCTTTTAGTTTATGGGCATCCTAGCAGCAATATAAATGGCTATGATGCCTATTTTGGAGACTTAATGGCTAGGTGCAGATCTCTTAAGCGGCTTTTGCATACAGACTGCCTAGTTAAACGGGCTTCTGAACTAGCAAAAGATAGCCGTACTATGAGTCTGCATGCTTGGGGAAACCCTTGGTTTGCCCTGTCGTTACTACTTTGTCGTTGGCGCCCCCCAGAACATTACCTGTCAGGCCCTAATGGTTGGCTAATAAAACGTGCTGCAATAATAGAAAATTCTGGTGGTGGGCCTGCCATGAATTTTTGGCAGGCCCATTGTCAAGAACAATGGCTAAATATTGCACGGCCAAGTTGCATTGTATGGCCTTGGGAAAATCATGGGTGGGAACGCAACTTGTGCCGAGTGGCCTCTAGACTTAATATTAAAACTATTGGCTATCAGCACACTGTAATTGGTCCACATCAGTTTAATTATGCTATCTATTCTAACCATGATGGCTTAAAAAGTATTCCCGATGTGGTAGTAGCCGATGGACCAGCTTATTTAAATGAAATGGTCGCCTGGGGTATTCCAGAATCTAGATTAGTGATTGGTGGTGCATTTCGCTTTCCCCGTTTTTCTGATGATTTATATGACTTAAATGGTCCAGTTTTTGTTCCTCTATCGGCTGTTTTTGAAGTAGCTTTTTCTCAACTTGAGATCGCTAGAGTTTTAGCTTCGAAAGGACAGCGCGTTCTAGTCAAACCACATCCCATGTATCCAGTTTCTTTTGATGAAAGTGATAATCTGGTCTGTGCCAAGCTTCCATTAGCTGAACAAAGGGGGCTTTCAGCAGTTCTTTACTCAACTGGAGCTTCAGGACTGGAAGCGATTTTAATGGGAATTCCTGGTTATCGTTTAACACTTGATGACCGAATTGCCATTGATGTTTTACCACGAGGAATCACAACACTGTCCGTCACTATTAAAAATGCTGCCGCTGCAATTCTTGAAGTTCGTGCAAGTCATTCTATTGTTTTATGGGAAGAAATTTTCAGTGATCCAGATATAGAACTATGGAAATCTTTACTTTTCAGTGATATTGACAGCCCTAACAAAATACATATGGAGAACTAGAGAAACCTATGAGCACCTCTCCCCTAAATGTTGCCTTAATCGGATGTGGACGCATTGCTGGACACCATTGTAGTGCTATATCAAGCGTTGAAGGCGTTGAATTAGCAGCTGTTTGTGATCTTGACCTTGAAAAAGCAAAAGCCTATGGGTCCAAATATAGCGTCCCTTCTTACGCTAGTTACCGTGAAATGTTTGATAGTTGTAAAAATATCGATATAGCAGCTGTTATTACTCCAAGTGGTATGCATTTAGAACACGGCGTAGAAATGCTAAGAGATTACAAAAAACACGTAATTATGGAAAAGCCAACTTTTATGCGTCCAGAAGATTTGATTCATACTTATACTATAGCTAAAAATGCTGGACTTCATATATTCCCAGTTTTCCAAAATCGTTATAACAAGGCTGTTCGAAGTGTAAAACAAGCAATTCAAAACGGCAGCCTAGGGGATATCCGTATTGTCTCGGTACGTGTGCGGTGGTGCCGGCCGCAAAGGTATTATGACATGGCTCCTTGGCGCGGCACTTTTTCCCATGATGGTGGCGCCTTGGCAAATCAGTCCATTCATCACATCGATTTGATCCGTTATTTTGGTGGCGAGGTTGCTAGAGTTAATGCTCAAATGCGAACACTTGGCGCAGAAATTGAGGTTGAGGACACTGTTGCTGCTTCAATTGAATTTTATGGAGATGCTGTAGGAGTTGTTGAGGCAACGACATCTGCGCGGCCAGATGATTTTGAAGCATCAATTTCCTTAGTTTGTTCTAAAGGCCTTGCTCAGATTGGTGGGATTGCAGTAAACGAATTACAGGTATTCACTCCAGATGATAAGGCTTGTGCTAAAAATTCTGAGAATTTCCAAGGTATTAAAGGTGCAGGCGCAGTTTATGGCTACGGTCATGGCTTAATGTATCAAGATATTGTTTCTTTTTTTAATGATGGTAAAGCTTATCCTATCAGCCGTGACGATTGCCTAGGTACCTTAAAACTTTTGCATGCTTTTTATCGGTCTGATGAGGAGGGCGGATGGGTTGATGTAGATAGTGAAAAACAATCTAAACGCCTAGGTAGGTCAGATGAAGCTATTTCAAGTCTTTATAGAACACCGAACCGATGAGTGAAAAATTAAAAGTTGGTATTGCTGGATACGGTGTTGTTGGCAAGCGACGACGAGCTGTTATAGACGAACTGGACTCTCTTGAAGTGGTATGTGTCAGTGATAGAGTTTTGGGAGATGGTTATTTAGATGATGGTATTCCGCATTTTAGTGATTATAAAAAGCTTTTAGATAAGAACCTAGACATATTATTTGTTAGTCTTTCTAATGACATAAATGCTGATGCCACAATTAGTGGATTAGAACACGGCATGCACGTTTTCTGTGAAAAGCCCCCAGGACGTGATATTTCCGATATTGTCCGTGTAATTGCGGTTGAAAAAAAATATCCTAAACTAAAACTTAAATACGGATTTAATCACCGATATCATGATTCTATTCGTAAGGCCTTAGAAATACTTAAATCAGGCGAACTAGGTAAAGTTATTAACTTGCGTGCTGTTTATGGAAAATCACAATTGATTACTTTTAACCAAACGTCTTGGCGCACTCAGCGGTCGCTTTCTGGCGGAGGGGTTCTTCTTGACCAGGGCATTCATATTGTTGATTTGCTTAGATTATTTGCTGGTGAGTTTACCGATGTACATAGTTTTGTTTCTAATAGCGTATGGAAGCACGACGTTGAAGACAATGCTTATGCCTTAATGCGCACACCTGATGGTATAGTAGCTATGTTGCATTCATCGGCAAGTCAATGGCGCCATCGCTTTGGTCTTGAGATTACATTAACAAGAGGAGCTCTTAATTTAAGTGGAATACTATCTGGCTCTAAAAGCTATGGAGCTGAAACTTTAACTATTGCACGTACCACATTTGATGATCGCGGGTACCCAAAAGAGGAGAACTATAGCTATGAAAACGATAATTCTTGGTCCGACGAGGTTGCTGAATTTGCAGATACGGTGTTAAAAGACTCCCCAATTCGAAATGGATCGTCTGAAGATGCACTGAATACTATGAAACTAGTTTATAAAATTTATTGCGCTGACAGAAATTGGAAGACAAAGTGGGGCTTGACGGAAGAGATACCTAATTTTTAGAGCTTTAGTAATGAGAAATAATCCTTAACAATGACACAGCCTAAATTAAGTGATCGAAAATTTGGAGTAATTTTTGCTTCTGTTTTCTTTTTTATTACCATTATTGGATGGTTTGCCTTTGATTTAGTTCTACGCTGGGCAATGGTTTGTTCAGGAACGTTTTTATTTTTTGCTCTAATTGTTCCAAGCATCCTAATGCCGATTAATCGTTTATGGATTAAGTTGACCCGGCGCCTACATATAATTATCAATTTCATGCTACTAGCATCATTTTTTTATTTTATTATCCTGCCCTTTGCAGTGGTTATGAGATGTTTTGGTCGTGATGCTTTAAGGCGTAAAAGATCTTCACTATCTTCCTCATACTGGCAACCGGTTACTAGGCATACTAATGAAACCACCCTTTCCGACTTATTTTAGGATTCTGAAAGTAAAGATAATTTAATGATTTCCCTTTTTGCCCAGCTAGTAAAGTTTATGCGAGTTTATAAAAAATTCTGGATGGCGCCGATTTTAATTGGTTTAATTTTACTTGGTGGCTTGCTGATAGCAGCTCAGAGTACGGCTATATCGCCTTTTATTTATGCTATTTTTTAAGAAGATTCCATTTTAGTTTATGATCGTTCTAGGACTTTCCGCTTTTTATCACGATAGTGCCGCAGCCATTGTAAGCGATGGCGTAATAGTTGCGGCTGTTCAGCAAGAACGGTTCTCACGCAAGAAAAACGATTCTACTTTTCCTGCGGATGCTGCTGCTTATTGTCTGGATGTAGCAGGCGTATCTCTTGAGGAGGTTGATTTTGTTGGGTTTTATGACAAGCCACTTTTGACTTTTGATCGGCTATTGGAAACTTATTTATCTTTTGCTCCTTCCGGTTTGGGCTCCTTTGTTGAAGCAATTCCTGTGTGGGTCAAAGAAAAAGTTCTTCAAAAAAACCTAATACTTAATGGACTTAATGATCTAAATCGCGGAACACTTGACCCGAATGATATACTTTTCGGTTTTCATCACCACTCACATGCAGCAAGTGCGTATTATCCATCTCCATTCGACCGTGCCGCTGTTTTAGTTATGGATGGAGTTGGCGAGTGGGCGACTACCTCTTATGGAGTTGCTAAAGGTCACGAGTTAAAATTAACTAATGAAATTCGATTTCCTCACTCGTTGGGCATGCTATATTCGGCTTTCACTTATTACCTAGGTTTTAAAGTAAATGATGGTGAATATAAGGTTATGGGCATGGCGCCTTATGGTGAGCCTAAATACGTAAACCTTATTCGAGATCACCTAATAGATATCCGTAAAGACGGCTCTTTCCATTTAAACATAGACTATTTTAATTACTGCACTGGTCTAACTATGACCAATAAGAAATTTTCTGAGTTATTTGGAGGGCCCCGGCGTGATCCGGCATTGCCACCAAGCCAAAGGCATATGGATCTTGCTAGGTCTGTACAGGTCGTTCTTGAAGATGCAGTGTTAATACTTATTAAGCACCTACATGAAAAAACGGGTGAAAAGAACTTATGTATGGCGGGTGGCGTAGCACTCAATTGTGTTTCTAACGGTCGTATTTCTAGAGAGGGCCCGTTTGAGAACATCTGGATTCAGCCTGCTGCTGGGGATGCTGGGTCGTCTCTAGGTGTTGCGCTTGCAATT
>MDSW01200760.1_pt1 | contig 10637 bp, 10 predicted proteins | sample 811171 | NCBI WGS metagenome assembly MDSW01 (sample SAMN05326641, study PRJNA326480) | marine metagenome | isolation source: seawater | place: Atlantic Ocean: North West | collected 2012 | reverse complement strand
TTGAAGAAATCTTCGTCCTGAATCACGCCATATTTGACAACTTCAGCCAACCCGGCATAGTAGTCACGAGCTGGAAGGCTCTGGAGGACGTCAACGTCTATCAGGACAGCCTGAGGTTGCCAGAAGGCGCCGACCATGTTTTTAGCACCGGGCAGATTGATACCAACTTTTCCGCCAACACTGCTGTCAACGGTGGCTAGCAAGGTGGTCGGAATCTGTACAAAGCGAACACCTCGTCCGTAACTCGCAGCAACGAATCCGGCTAGATCCCCGACGACACCACCTCCCAGAGCAACCACGACGGTTTTACGATCCGCACCAAGTGAAAGCATTTGCCGCCAGAGTTCTTCTAGAATGCCCACCGACTTACTCGATTCGCCAGCGGGCACAGTCATGATATCGACTTGAAGATTGTGCGAAGTAAGAGACTTAAGAACGGTTTCTCCGTAAAGCTCCCGAACATTTGAGTCAGTGATGATCACGGCATGGGACACGTTTCCGAGTCCATGGACTAATTCGCCAATGGCCGAAAGGTTGTCCGAACCAATGTGGATATCGTAACTGCGTTCAGCCAGTCCAACATGGACGGTGGTGGATTCAACAGTCAAAGTAGCCTCTGCCTTCGTTAGAAAAGTGAGCTTAACCCACCCGCTGAATGTCTTCAGCGGAAGCCGTAATTTTACGGCAAAACCCGGTATGAGTTCGTACATACTCGATAGCCATGCACTGATCCGCACTGTCGTGCAGCGCTCGATGAATTATCGCTTTATCAGCAACGTCCACATCGTCAGGCCATACGGTATCTTCTTCCATGACTAAGGCCTCACGGTAAACATCGAATTTGTCAGCCACGATAGTAAATCTCCTAATGGAAGCGTAAACAGCAATAAAATAGGTTTGTTACTCTCTTTAAATATAACCCTGCAGGGCCCGATTGTGAATGAGCGCAAATCAGGCAGCTTCCATAAATGAAGGGGTTAGCCCTGTAGATGGGCTGCCACTTCAACGAAGCTACAGGTTGCGCGGATTATGACGGTTGCATCGGATAGTTCTGATCTGCACATTGTGTGATACATGTAATTCAGGCCGTAACGATTGTAACGAGGGCATTTAGTGAACCTCGATTTTGTTGGCGGTTTCAGCCAATCGAGACGGTTTCTTAACGCCGATTTCATACTTCAGCAAACAAAGCCAACTCCCCCTACCAGACGCATCATCGCTTTTTTGTTAGCCAGGACTTTTTACAGTCCTGGCGATTTTTCTTTATATTTGGATCGTCAAACAAAATGCGGCAATTTCCCAAAGCGTTATTCTTGCTGTTCGCAGTAATGGCTGCACCGCTCGCTGGTGAAACCATTTCAGAGCACGAGCCGACGCTTTTCGATCCCTATCGTGAACCGGCCCAGCCGCTCTCTTTGGCACCACACTGGATAGCACGAACACGACAGTCCAGTAACTTTGCATCGCTGGAGAATTCTAATGCCGGGCGGGTCTATCAATCACCAGCTCAGCTCTCTCCTTCAGAAACCACCGCACCACCACGTTCTATGGCGCCTTTACCAAGTCCAATTTATAACGGAATAGCGGGTCCGCGTTGGCAGTGGACAGGGAATCGCCAATATCAACAACGATTAAACACGAGCCAGAATGAAGCTCGTTTCTATCAAAACAAAAACCAGAAACAACAAGCAGTTCGTCCCAAGCTAGATTTCTATGTCCGCGGACTCGTCATGAATAAAGACAACAATCCCATTCAGCCGCTTGCTCAGGGATCAGGCGGCCAACGGATAACCACTCAGGATGCCGATTTAGATACCGCAGGTGGTTTTGAAGCAACGCTTCGTAAGGCACTACCGGATCAAACCCGTGGTGAACTTGTGTACTGGGGATTATTTACATCCGGCGATTCCACCACCATGGAAGATGTGTCATCCGGTATTCAGACGACGCTTGATATTTCCCGGCTGAACTATGGAAGCAACGGCGATCCTCTCGCGAATCAACTTCAGGTCAGTCAGGTTTCACTGCAACGAGACTTCCAATACCACAACTTGGAATTGAACTGGGGTGGAACTGCCAGAGGCGAACAAGTGACGCTGGAATACTTGGCAGGCTTGCGCTACTTCAAAGCAAGTGAAGACCTGGCAATGCAAATGGATGACTTCTCATTTGTCGGTCAGGACGATAACCACCTACTAGGACTGCAGGCTGGAGCACTCTTAAACTGGCAGCCTCAACAACAGCTTGAGATTCATGCTGGAGTAAAGTTTGGAGTTTTTGTTAATTCGATTGACCATCAAATGCGTTTTCAGGGAACGAATGGATTTGTGTATTCAGGTTCAGATGCCTCAACGCAACAGCTGAATCATGCGTTGGATACTAGTGATGTCGCCACGTTAGGCCAACTCGATGTTGGGTTTACCTATCATTGGTCTGATCGTTTCCGTCTAATATCGGGCTACCGCATGGTTGGAGTTACTGGTCTATCGCTGACGACCAATCAACTTTCACAAGATCTTGCTGATCTCGCAGAGAGTCCATCTGTTCACACCAATGGCAGTATCCTGCTGCATGGTACCTACGTTGGCATGGAATATGACTTTTAAGTCCGGCCGATTTGATTAACCAGTCTCAGGCATAAAGGTTGGAATGTTCACACCTTCAAACGGATGGTAATCCCCGTATACCTGGCAGAAATGCATTTCGCAGTTGCGTGCTCCCCAGTCATAAGCCGTTCTTACTAATCTTTCAGACTCGACGGGAAGTAAAAACACGGGTGTTCGTCCGGCATGCTGGTTAAGTTGGTGAGCTAATAAAGCGATGGCAACATCATCATTAATAGCTACACCCGGACCCACCAGATTTGTAGCAGGATGTGCACAGGAACCTAGAAACCCGATGATTTTACTTGTTTGCGGGCACACATAAACCGAGATGCTCCAAAGCCCATCCTGATTGTCGATTAAGAATTGGTAATCTTTATCGCGAGTGATTTTGGCGATCTGATACTCAAGCTGCGACATTTGAGCGATGTCATCATTAGTTGCCGCACGAACATATTTCAGCCCCTCTGGCCGCTGAGTCAAGCCATCTTTGGGGATTTCAAGAAACATGTCCTGATAGGCATGGCGTGGGACAAAGCCAGCTTTATTGTAGAGGGAGAATGAGTCTACATTGATCGCACTTTGGGTTAGACGCAGTGGTTTGTTTTGTCCCTCTGAATAATCAATGATGTGCTGGAGCAGTGCCTTGCCCGCACCGCTACCAAAGTGGTTGGGGTGTGCGGTCATAATTCCCAGCGACACATGATGCTCCCGAGGGTGATAAAAGCAAGAGGCCATCAATTTGCCTGTTTCATCATGCTCTACTACGATTCCGCAGCCGGGGTCAAGCGTTTCGTAGACATCAAAAAACACATTACAACTGGATGGGCCGTCCGTGAAGATCGGGGGACATCCATGCGTTTGATACCAATGGTTAATCGAAATATAAATGAGTTCAGAAACTTCGTGGCGGTCAGCGACTGTCATTTTTCGAACAGTGAATGGCATCGCGAGTCCCTTTGGCAAGATCTTAGAATGGAGCGACGTCGTCTTCGGGATCGATTTCGGGACCGGTTTCCTCGTTCGCTTTGGTTGCGTTGACGGCCACAACAGCTTGTTCGCTTGGCAGCTCGATCATTTGGATCAAAGCATACAAATGACCAGTAACCTGTGCGGCTTCCACTTCTTGCCAGCCAGTGGCTTTATGACGCAAGATAGCAAGCTTAAATTCATCCAACGTGTTCTGAAGATCGGATGGTAGTTCTTTAAGGTTTTCAAAAGGACGAATGCCTTCACCAGCAGCCGTAAGAATGGAAGTATCCATTTCACGCGGAGCAGCTTCGATGGTATTGTTGGCTGGAATTCCATAAGAGTCACCGTCACCAAAGTCGGGGCCAGAGGCATAATTAGGTCCGGCATTCGCTTCGTCATATTCCCCACGAATTGTGCCGTCGCCAGGGGCATAGTCATTTTTAATTGGCGGCTCTTCCAAAGAAAGTGTGGCGATATCTTCATCTAGCTCAGCGTAGATGACATCCTTGTCATCTGGCTTTTCGCTAGGTGCTCCCCCCATCGCTTCCCAGCGCTGTTCCCGCATGGAAGAGACAGACCATTTATTTTGCAGAGCACCCTCTAACCACATCTCAGCATCCGACCAGTCAATGGCGGCCTGAAAATGGGTCCAAGACAAATGATCAAACTCCTGGTAGCTATCGCCAAAGCGTTGAAACACCCGGCGTAAACGACCGACGTGCTGACCACTGACAGTGCCATTGAAGTGCTTTGCCCAGGCTTCGTCCGAGTATTCCTGTAGCGGAGCACCAGCGTCAATCAGCGCTGCACGCCATTGATGAATGATCTCACCCTTTTGCCAGTTGGTCTGGCTTACTAGCGTTTCCCATTGGTTAATAAAAGGTTCTGAAGTCAAGTGAACAAGTTCGGGATCGAACTCATCTTCCACTTGTAGCACGGCAGTGTCGATAGAGGACACTTCTTCAACAGATGCCTCAAGAACCTCTTCCGAGTCTAAAGCTTCGCGGGCGCTGTCGGCATCGTTTGATTCTGCCGGAAAAGAAGAATCAGATTTCAATTCCGAAGTCTCAGGCTCCTCGCTCTGAAAATCAGGATGTCCGAGGTCAGCGGCGTCACTATTTAACTCGTTCTGGTCGCCATTATTAAACAAATCGCCTTGCATCATGCGTTTATCTTCCTGAATCGCTAATGTTTAATGGGGTGATTTTTCGTCTTAAGAAGAGATAAGATTAGCATTTGAAAAAGAAAGTAAAAGCAGTTCTCAAAAAGGAGTTGTTTAACGCTATAAAAATAGCGTTAAACAAGATATTGCATCGGGCGACTTCGTTGGGGAAAACCTGTCGACAATCGAGAACTGGTCGTGAAGAGGAGGACAACGTCTGAGAAGTTACTTGGGATCGGATTCCAGATCTGGCTTTACGGTGATTAAAAATAACACTTGCAGCTTACCACTTTGTTTATTTTTAACTTGGTCCTTGTAGTGATCTCTTGTTTTTTTATTTGTCACAGCATCTGCATTTTCTGAGCTAGGCAAATATTTTGCATTTTGAAGTTCTGCCATCAGGCTGACAAGTTCTTCTGGAGTACATTCCATAGCATATGCGAGGTCTACTAAGCCTTCATCGAAATCCAGCATCAATTCTTTAGGCTGATTCACCTCGTTCACTGCATTGGACTTTCGTGCTTGAGCAAGCTCCGGTACACCACCGTTTGCCACCGAACTTTTTTTGGAGGTCGGCTCGATCGTAGCCAATAACCGCACTAGTTGTTTTTGTTCGACAGTGATTCGAATGGTTTGGTCGGCTTTGTTCTGAAGCGGAGCGGAAAAAACCTTTACTCCTGCGTTTGCATTATCATTTTTAGGCGGACCAGAGACCTCGCTTGATATTGCATCCTCCATTTCAGCAGCCTCTTGTATTGCCAAGCCACCCATTGCGCCATCTTCTTCTAGTTCCATTGTCATCTGACGGCTAACAAGAGGGTTCTTCAGAGGGGCATTCATTTCTGCTGGCGGTGATGACACACTATCGCTCATCGCCAGCGGCTCAGTATCGCTGGGCTGATTTATCAAGGTGACGGCCAGCAGCAAACAGGCGGCGATTCCGACACCGGCCGATAACCAACGTTTTTTATTCGAGGGGCTAGACCCGCGGTTGGTAGATATTTTTGGCGTGAGCTGGACAGTTGGCTGGTTGGCGGCTTTGCGAATAACTTGTTGGATGTCCAAGGCGTGATAGACCGGGAGTAATCCAAAGTCTTCCTGCAGCATTTCAAGCTCATCTTTGAGCTGGCGCAGTTTAGGGTCGTGCGCAAGTGCAGCTTCCACCAACTCCCGCTCTTCTGTCGAGAGTTCATGGTCAAGATAAGCACTAATTAGTTCTTCGTTGATTTCACTCATGTCGCTGGTGAATTCTGTTTAAACAGAGGAATAAGTTTTTCCCGAAGCTGAAGTCGACCTCGATGAATACGACTGCGTACGGTCCCTGGACTGATAGCCAAAATATCTCCGATGGTTTCATAGTCGCAGCCTTCGATTTCACGCAGGATAATCACAGTCCGGAATTCTTCAGTCAACTCGCCGATCGCTAAGTGCAGTATTTCCGCGCGTTCCATGCGCAGGCTTTCCGCATCTACAGCTTCCAGTGTGGAATGAGGTTCTTCGCCATGTTCGCGTTTTTGGCTATCCATGGAAATGGTTGGTCGTTCCCGTCGCCGGTAACTAAAGGCCAGATTGACAGCGATACGATACAGCCAGGTGTAAAAAGAGCTCTTACCCTGATAAGTGTTGAGCTTTACGAAAGCCTGCAACAATGCATCCTGTAGCACATCTTCGGCAGCTTCCGCATTTCTCAAAATATGAGCAAGCGTATTGAACAATCGATCACTATAGGGAGAAATGAGCCGCTCAAAGGCTTCGCTCGATCCTGCCAAAATGCTTCGAATTAGGTCATGTTCGTCTTGAGACACGGTCGCTGTACTTGTTTGATGCCTTAAAGGGATGCAAAAGTTCCCGAAAAATGAAAAACCGGTCGCTCTTACATCAACAAATCAGAGTAATAACCATCTTTGTATCCTATTTCAAAGAAGTCAAATTATGTGTCCGAAGGTTTGGCTAACTCGAGGGAGCTCCTGGAAGGATAGGCTAGTGGTTGTTTTCTTATTGTTGTATATGTCCACAATCCGATGCCAAATAGTACCGTCAGCACGCTGAATAGTTGAGAGATAGTTAGTTGGGTACCCAATTGGCCCAATTCGTCAGAACGAACCCATTCAAGTAAAAAGCGTGAAATAGGGTAAAAGATGAATACCAAAGCCAGGATTTGACCGTCCCGCTTTCGGTAAGGGAAGTAAGCCCACAACAATAAGCAAAGTAATCCACCATTAATGCTGCTATAGACCTGGGCTGGATAGACTTTAAGTGAACGAGCCGGCATCTCCTTCACTGTCAAGTTGTCCAACACTCTGCCCCCGTTTTTCAGCAGGAAGGCAGTTTCTCCAAATAGCCCCTTTTCGTAGTACTCGCTAAATGCGCCATCTACTAAACGCATTTCTATATTGATGGTATCACCTTGGTGAAGACCACCGGCTTGGCCAAGCGAATCAGGCTGAACAGCTGTGATTCTCCCTTTCCATAAGTAGTTCGATCGATAATCAAAGTCCGCTTCGATACCTCTTTGTTTGAGAGGTCGGTCAAATAACAGGCCTTGGTCAAGATGCCGCATGTAAGGTGGACTACCAATGGGGAATTGGACTCCCCATAAGTCGTCCGTACATAAGCCGCCATAACAACATCCGTTCATGAAGCAGCCTAGTCGCCCGAAGAACATGCCGAGGGCCAGTGCTGGTGCGATCAAGTCTAGTGTGGCGAGTTTTGGAAGTTTGCGACGAAAGAGAAAAATGGAACATCCAATCAATCCGCCAACAAAGGCACCGTAAACGACGAGACCTCCTTCGGTGAATTTCAGGATTTTCGGTAGTGTGTCGCCCCACGCGATGTTACCGCCGCGGTCAATAATTGCAAACTCTGTCCACTTCTGGACGACGTACCAGAGCCGACCTCCCAGAACTCCGCCAAGAAATAGGAATAGGGTCATCGTAAAGACAACGTCGGGATGAACCCCTTGTCGTCGGGCTTGTATAGAGGCGATCAAAATGCCTCCCGATACTCCCATGAGCACAAAAAATCCATAGCCCCGAATTTGGATGCCGGTTGGGCCCTCTGAATCTTGAGGCTCGATAAAGGGGATGATAAAAGCAATGATCACCCCAATTATTAGAATAGGCACTAACGGATGGCCTACGCCTTCCTCCTTGCGTTGGGCAGATTGCATGTAGAAATGAGTGAGCCACACGCCGCCAAAGATAGCCCAGCAAATCAATACCCATCCAAAACCAAATATTGACAGGCCGGCAATTTCGTGAGGGAGGGTGATTAAAGTTTGTTGCATACCAGGCTACATCGTGGCAGAGGTATTTAGCTTAAGAAAACATTGTCGATGAGTCTCGTTTTCCCCACGTAAACGGCAGCGACAGCAATTGTCTTGCTATCCACCCGTTGGACAGGGGAAAGATCATGTTTATCGACAAGTGCAACATAATCTATCTGGCCGATTGACGCATCAGCAAGTGTTTGTTTCGCTGTTTCTAGCAAGGCATTGCTATTTCGTTCTCCTTCTTGCACCATCCTCTGGATACAGAATAAAGCCTTAGATAGAGCGACAGCCTGAAGACGCTCTGTGTCGGAGAGATATGCATTACGACTGCTTAAGGCTAATCCATCATCCTCTCGGATAATGGGACAAACTTGTACTTCAATGGGGATGTTTAAGTCCTCAACCATCTGCCCGATAACACGGGTTTGCTGATAGTCTTTTTGGCCAAAGAAGCCAATATCAGCAGGTATCAGATGAAACAGCTTGAGGACGATAGTGGCAACGCCTTCAAAATGCTTTGGGCGTATTTCACCTTCCAATGGCCGGGCTACTTCAGGCGGCACAATTCTGGTGCTGGCACCGGTTGGGTACATAGCTTCCACTGTCGGCGTAAAGATCACATCCACGTTACAAGCGCTAAGCAGTCGTAGATCCTGTTGTAGATTGCGGGGGTACTTATCGAGATCCTCATTTGGACCAAACTGAGTTGGATTGACAAAGATGGTGACAACGGTGAAATCAGTATGATTGGTGGCCCGTTCAACTAAACTCAAGTGGCCTGCGTGTAAGGCTCCCATTGTTGGAACTAGTCCGACACGTTTGCCGACACGTTTTTGGTCTTCAACCAGCGCGAGCATTTGAGAGGGATCGGAAATGATGACGGGTGCCATGGGGCTGTTGTTTATTCTCGAGGTTAAAGATGACAGGTCGCGAGCGCAGATAATTCTTGAAGCAGGACATCTTCGTTGGTGATGTCCACGAATAACCACGGGGTAACGGTACCGCTAGGCATTAGTTTCCTTAGCACCTGCTGCCGCGACTCATTATGAATGTTGTCGGTCAGAATTACGAGTAGTCTCGGTGTCAGGATTGTCTTTTCATGCCGTTCTATCGCAGCGAGGAAATCCTTCTCTTTTAGTAAACATTCTCGGGGAGCAAAATCGCAGAGCATAAAAGAGCTACTGGCGCTCCATGTCTTAAGAAGGTCAAACGTTTCGGCTAAGTCGGCAGCAGAACGTGAAACAGGTAAAGATTGGGTCACGAGTGTTGAGTCGCAGCGATTTAGTTCTATGAAAGCGTTTACTGCCGATTGATCAGACAGATTAATAGTCAATGCATAGTTTCCGGCTTGCTCAAGATGATCAAGATGACTTTGATAGGTCCACCCGGTTTCCGGATGTCTTTGATGGCTGACTAGATCGCACAAAGGTTCCAATACAAACCGTCGAAGCGTCATTCGGGGATGGGGTAGCGTCAGCTTTGATGAACTGATGATCGCATCCTCGAATGTAAGAATATCGATATCAATCGTGCGAGGATCCCAGCGTAGATGGCGTACACGGCCAAGCTCGAATTCAATTCTTTGAAGATTGACGAGCAAGGAATCGGCAGTTAGTGTTGTCGAAATTTCGACGACCGCGTTGAGAAATACGTCCTGACCTTTGCGTCCACCAACAGGTTTTGATTCGCGATAACGGCTAACACGAACGGCGACGACACCGGCCGTTTGCTGTATTTTATCCACGGCAGCGTCTAAGTTTTTTTTACGTTTACCAAGGTTCGAGCCCAGAGAGAGCAAACTTTTTTTTGGCTCAGCCATGTCAGGCAATCCGCCTCAGGAAGAAAAATGCAGCAAAGTTATCATTCGATTCTAATATTTTTTCGAACTAAGACCGAACAAGAAGGTGTTTCAGCGCATAAAAAATGGCGGGAGACGAAGTCCGGTTTGCATCTCACCGCCGTTGGCTGTTCCGCACGATCCTTGCGCGGCAATGCCAAAAAAGAAAGCATTAGGGAGGACCTCCGAGCCACGGCATATGCCGTCGACTGTCGCTCCGATCAGTCGTCGCTCCCCAAGGCTTTGCTGTATTTATGAGTTAAAAACACAAATATCCCAATGTTGGGTACGTTGTTCGAACCAAGCGGATTTCAGGAAGACGCTCTCGGAATTTGCCTTATTTCCCTTTGGAAAAAGAACAGCATTCAGCGCGCACCGGGAGCGCAAAAATAGTGGTCTTTTTTCGAAGAAAAATATGTAACGCTAAGGTCGGCTTCATGGTGATAAGGATCAAGCAGACCTCCGTCGTTTCAAAGCAAAATTCGGAAAGAACTTCGCGACGAACCAATGTTGGTTTCAAACAACAGGAGCCATTTTTACGAACGTTAAGAAAATGTCAAGGAAGCAGTAATCAATTTTCCAAGTATTCTTTTTCGACATTTTTTTGCTTCGATTTTGGTCAGTGCGTTGACACCTGTTTTAAAAATTCGTATGGCCGAGACCTCTCATTGTTTGGTACTCTTCTCGGATTATAGCCACCCTCCCGATAACGTTTCTTGACGAATTACCTTCTGTTCCTGCGTGAATTGATAGCTTCGATGCGACCTCCCTTCCAATCTGATTCATTAACTG
>MDSW01135635.1_pt1 | contig 10637 bp, 8 predicted proteins | sample 811171 | NCBI WGS metagenome assembly MDSW01 (sample SAMN05326641, study PRJNA326480) | marine metagenome | isolation source: seawater | place: Atlantic Ocean: North West | collected 2012 | reverse complement strand
GAATTAGCCGAAAAAATGAAGTCAATACGTGTTCATGGAGGCGGTAAAGATAAATATGAAAATGATCGAATTGGAATAAATGGACGCTTAGACTCAATTCAAGCTGCAGTTTTACTTGAGAAAATAGAAATTTTTGATGATGAGCTCAGCAGAAGACAAAAAGTAGCAAAATATTATACACAAAATATACACAATTTGTTTATAACGCCTCTAATACCTAAAAAATATTTTTCTTCTTGGGCTCAATATTCAATACTTATTCCTGATAAATTAAACAGAAAGAAAGTAATGGATGACCTAGGGCAACAAGGAATCCCATCTATGGTATATTACAAAATTCCTGTTCATTTACAAAAAGGGTACAAAAAATATGGTTATTTGAAAGGAGACATGCAGATTTCTGAATATATATCAGATAGAATATTGTCGCTACCTATGCATCCATATTTAGATAAAGATAAACAAAACCAAATTATCACAGTTTTAAACCAGTATTCTTAGTTATTTGAACTTCCCTGTTTGGATACATATTCGATTTTTTGTAAAATTTCCTCTTCATTTCCTAGAAAATAATCCTTTTTAACATCAAAATTAAAATCAAGCTCAAAAATATATGGAATCCCTGTTGGTATATTTAGGTTAACTATATCTTCATTAGATATTTTTTTTAAAATTTTGACTATAGCTCGTAAAGAATTTCCATGTGCTACGATCAAAATATTTTTACTATTTTTTAGTTGAGGTAAAATTTTATTTATCCATAGCGGCTTAACTCTCTTTAGAGTATCTTTAAGTGATTCAGAGTCAGGAAGTTTTTGACAATCAATATCTTTGTAGAGTTTATCATATTTAGGATGACGTCTATCATTGATATCCATCTTAGGGGGAGGTATATCATAACTTCTTCTCCACATTAGCACTTGCTCATCCCCATATTTGTTTGCGGTTTCTAATTTATTTAAACCTTGAAGTTTTCCATAATGACGCTCATTTAGCCTCCAATGGTAAATTGGCTCACAATTACTCTTTTGTAGCTCTTTAAGGCATATTTTAAGGGTTTTTATAGCCCTTTTAAGGTAGGATGCATATACTAAATCAAATTCAATATTATCTTTTTTTAATAATAAACCCGCATTTTTAGCTTCGCATTTTCCATTATCTGTTAAATCAACATCAGTCCAGCCCGTAAATTTATTTTCTGAATTCCACGTGCTCTCACCATGTCGAAGGAGAATGAGTTTATTAGACATTAGATAGTTATGTAGAACAAAAGATTTAGCTATTTATTCAGCCCTAATCTTTCTTGTTTATAATTTTTTTCTTGTATTTTTCTCCACCAAGGTTCATTATCTAAATACCATTTAATAGTTTTATATATACCAGTTTCAAATGATTCAATAGGATTCCAATTTAATTCAGTTTGTATTTTAGATGAATCAATTGCATATCTTAAATCATGACCAGGTCTATCTTCAACATAATTAATTAATTTATTATAGGAGCATTTATTTTTTCGTGGTTTTAATTCATCTAATATTGAACATATCTTTAAAACAATATCAATATTTCTTATCTCATTATTTCCACCAACATTATAGGTTTCACCTGGTATGCCTTTTTGAAGCACAACATGTATTGCATTACAATGATCACCCACATAGAGCCAATCCCTAACATTAATTCCTTGACCATAGATTGGGAGAGGTTTTTCATCTATACAATTAGCAATCATTAATGGTATAAGTTTTTCAGGGAATTGAAAAGGTCCATAATTGTTAGAGCAATTTGTAATTAAAATTGGTAATCCATAGGTTTTTCCCCAGGATCTAACCAAATGATCTGAACCAGCTTTTGAAGCAGAATAAGGAGAGCTTGGCGAATAGGGTGTATGTTCAGTAAATAAACCATCAGCAATAGAGCCATAAACTTCATCAGTGCTGACATGTAAAAATTTAAAATTCATATTTTTTTTGAATAGTTTATTAGATGCTATTAGCAAGTTTGCAGTTCCAATGATATTAGTATTTATAAAATCAAGTGGATTATCAATAGATCTGTCAACGTGTGATTCTGCAGCAAAATGCACAATAGAATCAGGCTCATAATCCAATACAGCTTTTTCAATTTTATCATTATCGCAAATATCTAAATTTTTGAAATCGTATCTTTGATTAAATTCAATGCTTGTAAGATTATCTGGATTTCCTGCATAGGTTAATTTATCTATATTAAGAATAGAGTTATTTGTTTTTGATATTTGATTTAAAATAAAATTACTTCCTATAAATCCACACCCTCCTGTAACCATTATTTTAGCTTTATTTAACATATTTTTTTTTTATTCATTAAATAATTTAATTATACAAAAGAGATCTAAAAATCGATATTTATAATATTTTTTTAATAAATGTTTAAAATTATTTTTCATTTATATAAATATATTATTCATTTTATATGTATAAATATATATATATGTTTATTTATTTGTTTATATTAAATCTATATGTGTATATTTCATTAACAACTGCGGAAAAAATTAATTTAATTAATACATATTTAGTGAATATAGATGTTTGATGATGAAAAAGATATTCATATAGATTAATGTATTATAATAATAATAAAAAATGAAATATTTGATTACCGGGGCAGCAGGATTCATTGGTTATCATCTTTCCAATAAGCTTTTATCTGACAACAATACAGTTATTGGAATTGATAATTTAAATGACTATTACACAAAAGACCTAAAAAAAGATCGAATAAACCTTTTAAACTCTTTTGATAATTTTACTTTCAAAAAAGTTGATATTTGTGATAAAAAATCATTAAATAATATTTTTAAGGAGTTTTCTCCTAAAAAAGTAGTAAATCTTGCTGCTCAAGCTGGTGTAAGATATAGCTTAATTAATCCAGAAGCATATATGAATTCCAATTTGGTTGGATTTTTAAATCTTATAGAATTATGCAAAGATAATAAGGTCGAGGGATTAATTTATGCATCAAGCTCTTCTGTGTATGGTGAAAATCAATCAAAACCATTTAGTGTTAATGATCGAGCTAATAAGCCAATCTCACTTTATGGAGCAACAAAGCGCTCAAATGAGTTAATTGCATATTCCTATTCAAAACTTTATGGAATCAATACAACAGGATTAAGATATTTTACTGTTTATGGTCCATGGTATAGGCCTGATATGGCAATAAACATTTTTGCAAACAAAATTTCTAACAACAAACCTATTGAAGTATACAATAATGGAAAAATGAAAAGAGACTTTACTTATATAGATGATATTATTGATGGAACAATTTCAGCATTAAAAGAAAATTATTCTTGCGAAATATTTAATTTAGGCAATAATAAGAGTGAAAATTTAATGGATGTAGTAGCTTTAATTGAAAAAGGTTTGAACAAAAAGGCAATAATTAATTTTCATCCTATTCAGCCTGGAGATGTAAAAGAAACCTTTGCAGATATTAATCATAGCAAAGAAAAACTAAATTTTCAACCAAGTACCAATATTGATAAGGGAATAGCATTATTTATCGATTGGTTTAAGGAATATTATAATGTATAAAATAAAGAACCTTCTATTATTCATTTACATTTTTTCAAATGGAATGTTTTCTCAATCTTTGAATGATGTTCAAAAAATGAAAGCTGAATATGAAAAAATGAAAAATCAATCCCCCATAATGATTCAAAACCAGCCAGGCGAATTAGATCGAATTGAAGACATCCAAAATCCAAATCAAATAAATTTTATACCTTATAGTAATTTTTCCGTTCGAGATACCGCAGAGGTTTATTCAAAATATTTTGGATATGATTTTTTTACTAAAAGAGATACAATTGGATTTTGGGAAAATCTATCTATTCCTGGAAATTATTTACTTGGCCCTGGTGACGAAATAATAATTTCATTATGGGGTGAAACAAGTTTGAGGCAAACTTATACGATATCAAGATCTGGAAAAATTTATGATGAAAAAGTTGGTATTTTAAATATTTCTGGTAAGAATATTTCTCAAGCAAAAGATTTTATATTAAAAGAATTTGGCAGAATCTATTCAACATTAAATAGCCAGAATCCATCAACTTTTCTTGATATTTCATTAGGGTCATTAAAGTCAATAAATGTTAACTTTGTTGGTGAGGTAAAATTTCCTGGTGTTTATGCTATTCACCCATTCTCGAATGTAATCACTGGACTGATTCAAGCAGGAGGGGTAGATACGACAGGTAGCCTTAGATCAATTCAAATTAAAAGAAATAATAAAATACATAAAGCAATAGATCTCTATGAATATTTATTGAAAGGCAATATATCTAATGATATTCAATTAAAAGATCAAGATATAATATTAGTTAAAGTTAGGCAGTCTACTATTACCATAGATTCATCTGTTCACAGGCCAGGTATTTACGAAGCCATTGAAGGTGAATCAATAAAACAGCTAATAGATTATGCAGGAGGGATTAAGCCTTATGCATCAAACAATATTAATGTAAAGAGAATTATTCCTATAGAAAATAGAGATTGGTCAGTAATGAATAATCAATACTTTTACGTTAAATATAATAATAGTAAAAATGCTATTGTAGAGAATGGAGATATAATTACAGTAAACAGAATGTTAGAAAATATTCAAACAGTAGAAATGATTGGCCAGGTAAAAAAGCCTGGAAAATACAATTATTATAAAGGTATGAATTTGTATGATTTGATGTTACTAGGAGGAGGATTTAACGATTCGACTTTTTGGAAATCAGTTTATCATCCACAGGCAGAAATAGTTAGAAGAGAACCGCAGTCTAGATACGAAAAGGTAATAAAGGTAGATTTATCAAGATTAAACGACAAGAAATATTATCAAAATATCAAACTTGAAAATCTTGACAGATTTGTAGTTCATTCAAATTTCTATTTTTTTGAAAAGAAAAATATACAAATTAATGGCGAAGTAAATATTCCTGGATCTTACCCATTGATAAATGATGATGAGACATTAAATAACATAATTGCGCGCGCAGGAGGCCTAACTAACAAAGCGTTATCAAATGGAATATCTATCTATAGAGATAAGAATTACTTTACTATTGACAAAGAAACAAATTCTTCTGATCAAGAACTAAATGAAGAAAAAGAGAAAGTTCGCGTAGCTTGGCAAAGCGAAGAAATTACTCTCATGCCAGGTGATAGTATAATAATTAAAGAGAAGACAGGAACTATTAATGTAGCTGGTGAAGTCTATAATCCTGGATTAATCGAATTTAAAAAAGGGAAATCAATAAGATCATATTTAAATGATGCTGGTGGAGTTACCGAGCTTGCAAATAGAAATGGGGTAGTTGTTATTTATGCAAACGGAGTTGTGATTCCAAGAAAATGGTATTCTTCTCCAAAAATCTTAGATGGATGCACAATTATTGTTAACCAAAAAGAAGAGAGTGAACCTTTTGATCTTACTCAATTTGCTACTAATTGGACCCAAATAATTTCTTCTGTAGTTACTATAGTTATTTTATCGCAACAAGTTGGAGCAAGTAATTGAATGAAATTTTCTGAATTCGAAATATTGATGAATTCTAAAGGCTATAACACTCTAGCTGAAATAGCTAGAAGATTAAATGCTACCCCTCAAGCTGTTTCAAATTGGAAAGCAAGAGATCAAGTCCCGTACCATATTATTACCAAAATTAATCAACCAAAAAAAAACCAGGGACAAATAGAGGAAAGTGTAAACATTAATTCTAGAATTAGCTATGAAAGTCAAAACCTTACTATAGCTGATATACTGGTAACTATTGCAGAACAATTAAAAGTTATTACAATCGTAACCTTTATATTTGTTTTTATTACTTTTACTTATATAAGATTTATTCAGGAACCAAAATATGCTAGCTTTGCCACCGTTTTGCTTCCAGATAATCAGGTAAGCAATATGGGTGGTTTGGCAGGTATAGCTTCTCAATTTGGCGTTAATGTTCCATCGGGTAATAATACTGCAGATCTTTCAAGCCCCTCTATGATCCCAGAACTATTAAATAGCAGGAGATTTGCTGAAAAAATTATAATTAAAGAGTTTTATACAAAAAAATTCAATCAAAAACTGCCATTAATTGATATTTTAATGTCCGGTAATAAGTCAATTGGAAATTTTCAGGATGATATAATAACAGAATCTGTTTCAAAATTTCAAAGCATGATAACTTTTGAAAAAGATCCGATGAATTTAATCTATAAAATTAAAATTATTAGCTTTGAGCCGGAGTTAGCAAAAAATCTCGCAGACTCTGTATTAACTGAACTTGAAGCATTAAATAAATATTTTAAGGTTCAATTAACCAATGAAAAGATAGAATTTATTGAAAATAGAATAAAATCTGTTGAAGATGATTTAATTGAATCAGAGTTAAAGCTAAAAAAATTCAATGAGCAAAATAGACAAATCTCATCTCCAGCGCTACAATTAGAATTAGATAGACTAACTAGAGAAGTAGAGCTTCAAAAAAATATCTATCTTACTCTCAAACAGCAACTAGAGCTGGCAAAGATTGATCAAATTCAAAAAGCATCAATAATTCAAATTCTTGATAAACCTCATATATTTAAAAGCCCTATCAATAGAAAATTATTTTTAAGCACTGTCCTGGCACTAACCTTTGGAATTTTATCAGGTATTCTTGTTGGTTTTATAAGGTCATTTAGTAAATATGCTGATAGAGATGACAAAAAAAAATTAAGAAGGATGAAAAACTTCTTTAATAAAAAAGTAAAAGATATATTTATGGATACAAGAATATCTGGTACAATTTCATTTTCTATGCTGATAGCATCTCCATTTTATTTTTCATACAAATCAAGCAATCCTGTTTATTTCGGAATGTATTCAAGCAAGCTATTGATATTTAATATAGCATATTTACTAATTCTAATTTTATTCACTTCTTTTTTTATATATGTAAAAAAAATAAAGCAAAGAAAAAGGGTTTAATTTGAAAAATACTTTAAATAATCTTATCTCAAATCAAAAAGCAAATATTGGTATAATTGGTCTTGGATATGTTGGACTACCTCTTGCAATACGTTTTTCAGAAAAAAATTATTCTGTTACAGGGTTCGATATTGATGATAAAAAAAATAAAATCCTGAATAGCGGTAAAAGTTATATAGAACATATTTCATCAAAAAAAATAAATAATATGATCCATAGAGGATTTATTGCTACCAATGATTATAAAAAAATTTCAGAGCAAAATGTTATAATTATTTGTGTACCTACCCCATTAGGATCGCATAATGAACCTGATTTAAGCTTTATCCATGGCACAATGAATAAAATTGAACCATTTCTCGTAAAAAACCAACTTCTTATATTAGAAAGCACGACATATCCTGGCACAACTGAAGAAGAAATAATCCCATATATTTGTTCAAACGAAAAGAAATCAAAACTTAATGTGGGAAAAAACTTTTTTGTTGGATATTCACCTGAAAGGGAAGATCCAGGAAACAAGAAGTTTTCAACCAAATCAATACCAAAGATTGTGAGCGGGTATTCAAACATATGTTTAGAGCTAACTAAAAATTTATATGATCAAATAATTGATAAAACTGTCCCTGTTAGCTCACTTCGCGTTGCTGAAATGACAAAAATTCTTGAAAATATTCATCGTGCCGTTAATATTGGACTAGTAAATGAATTAAAAATATTAGCTGATAAAATGGATATAGATATTTTTGAAGTAATTAATGCCGCCGCAACAAAACCTTTTGGATTTACTCCTTTTTATCCCGGTCCTGGCTTAGGGGGTCATTGTATCCCTATTGACCCTTTTTATTTAACATGGAAAGCAAAAGAGGTTGGTATGCACACAAGGTTTATTGAGCTTGCTGGCGAAATAAATACAGCAATGCCTGCATATGTAGTACAGAAAGTTTCAGATGCCTTAAACGACAATGGAAAATCAATAAACGGAAGTAAAATTCTTGTTCTTGGCCTATCATATAAAAAGAACGTTGATGATTGTAGAGAGTCTCCATCATTAGAATTAATAAATATTTTATTTGAAAAAGGGGCAAATGTTGAATACTCCGACCCTTATTTTTTAACATCACCAAAAACAAGAAAATTTAATCATTCACTAACAAGTGTTGAATTAAATAAAAAAAACATAAATAATTTTGACGCAGTACTATTATCAACAGACCATGATGACTTTAATTATGATTTAATTTTTAGTGAGGCCAAGATAATTATTGATACGCGTGGAAAGTACGACTCATCCCCTAAAATATATAAAGCTTAAAAATCAATTATAAAAGCTTAGCGATTAAAGGTATTTAAAAAACCAATAAGACATAAAATGAAAAAAATATTAATCATCTTTGGAACCCGTCCTGAAGCAATAAAAATGGCACCCCTTGTTAAATTATTTCAAGAAGAAAATAATATTATAACAAAAGTTTGTGTAACTGCTCAACATAGGGAGATGCTTGATCAAGTATTAGATATTTTTGATATAAAACCTGATTACGATTTGAATTTAATGAAGAAAAGCCAAGACCTTTATGATATTACATCAAGTGTTTTGCTAGGAATTAAAGATGTGTTAAAAAATGAAACCCCAGATTATGTTTTAGTTCATGGAGATACAACTACTTCAATGTGCGCTTCATTATCTTCTTTTTATGAAAAAATACCTATTTGCCATATCGAGGCAGGGCTTAGAACAAATAATATTTTATCACCATGGCCAGAAGAAATGAATAGGCAAATAACAGCTAGGCTTGCAACATATCATTTTGCACCAACTCAAGAAAGCAAACAAAATCTTATAAATGAAGGAATTACTGATAAGAATATTATTGTTACAGGAAATACAGTTATTGATGCATTGTTATATATATCAAACAAAATAAAAAATGATAATAAAATTGAAAAAAAAATAGAAGAAAAATTAATTCAATCAGGAATGAAAACAGTTTTTAAACGTAAGACTATATTGGTAACTGGACACAGGAGGGAGAATCTTGGTAAAGGTTTTGTTAATATTTGTAAAGCTTTAAAATATATTGCAGAATCTAATGAATCAGTAGATATTGTCTATCCTGTACATTTAAATCCAAATGTTTACAATACAATACATAAAATGCTAAGTAGATCAAAAAATATTTATTTAATTAAACCCGTTGAATATCTTCCTTTTGTTTACTTGATGCAAAAATCACATTTTATAATAACTGACTCAGGTGGAATTCAAGAAGAAGCCCCCTCACTTGGGAAACCGGTTTTGGTAACGAGAGATACAACTGAAAGACCTGAAGCTATAAAATCAGGTACAGTTAAGCTTGTTGGAACAAATACAGAAAAAATAATTAGAGAAGCACAAAATCTATTAAACAATCAAGTAGATTATAAGAAAATGAGCTCTGCTCACAATCCGTATGGAGATGGAAAGTCTTCAAAAAAAATTATAAAATTTTTCAAAAAATTCTGAAGCAATATCTTAATGATGATCAAAGTTTATTTTATTATAATTGACACAGGAGAAAATAATGCTAGATAACAAAACTATTTTAGTAACAGGAGGTACGGGTTCATTTGGAAAAAAATTTATTAAAACAATTTTTGATAAATTTAAACCAAAAAAAGTTATTGTTTTTAGTAGGGATGAACTAAAACAGTTTGAAATGCAACAAATATGGAATGAAAACCCAAAATTAAGATTTTTTATTGGAGATGTTAGAGATTATCACCGTTTAAAAATGGCAATGGTTGGTGTTGATATAGTAGTTCATGCAGCTGCTTTAAAGCAAGTTCCAGCTGCTGAGTACAACCCTTTTGAAGCTGTTAAAACAAATATAATTGGTGGGCAAAATGTAATAGATGCAGCAATGAGCCAAGAAGTGAAAAAAGTTATTGCGCTTAGTACAGATAAGGCCGCCGCTCCAATAAATTTATATGGAGCTACCAAATTAGCATCTGACAAGCTTTTTATAGCTGCAAATAATTATAAGGGTAAAAATGAAATTAAACTTTCTGTGGTAAGATATGGAAATGTTATGGGGAGTCGTGGCTCAGTTATACCTTTCTTTATTAAGCAAAGAGAAAAAGGTGTCATCCCAATAACACATGAAGATATGACAAGGTTTAATCTAACATTAACGGAAGGTGTAAATTTTGTTTTAGATTGTTTGGAAAGAATGTGGGGAGGCGAGTTGTTCATTCCAAAGATTCCAAGTTATCGTATTCTAGACTTAGCTCAAGCCATTGCACCAAATATTAAACACAAAATAATTGGAATACGTCCTGGAGAAAAATTACATGAAGAAATGATAACTCAGACCGATTCAATTAATTGTATTGATTTTGATAAATATTATGTCATTTTACCCTCTACTCCACTTTGGGACTATAATAAATTTTTAAAAGAAAGTAGCTCATCAATCGGAAAGTTTTGTGATTATGGATTTTCATACAACAGTGGATCAAATAAAGATTTTTTATCTGTTGAACAATTAAAAGATTTAATCAAAAATATAATTTAATGTTAAAGAAAAAAATAGCACTAGGTTCTGCACAATTTGGAATGCCATACGGAATTGCAAATAAAAACGGTTTGTTAG
>MDSW01195190.1_pt1 | contig 10638 bp, 9 predicted proteins | sample 811171 | NCBI WGS metagenome assembly MDSW01 (sample SAMN05326641, study PRJNA326480) | marine metagenome | isolation source: seawater | place: Atlantic Ocean: North West | collected 2012 | reverse complement strand
CCAGGTTTTTCACATCTTCAAGCAATGGATTATTTAATTAAAGGTCATATGTTGGCTGATGTTCCCGCAGTGCTAGGATCCCTAGATATAGTTTTTGGAGAAATCGATAGATGAGTATTAAAAAAATATCAAAGAATCAGCCAGAAGATTTTGAATTTAATGAAAATAATTTAAGAATATCAAAAGAAGTCATCTCTAAATATCCTGATGGAAAACAACAAAGTGCTGTTATGTCACTTTTATATCTTGTGCAAAATCAGAATGAAAACTGGATACCACTTGCAGCAATGAAGTATGTAGCAAAATTACTAAATATGCCATACATAAAAGTTTATGAGGTAGCAACATTTTATTCAATGTATAATCTATCTCCTGTGGGTAAATATTTCTATCAAGTATGTACAACCACACCATGCATGTTAAGAGGTGCAAATAAACTAGTTGAAGCATGCAAAGAAAAGATCTCAAAAAATGAAAATGAAATTTCTGAAGATGGAAATTGTTCCTGGGTAGAGGTTGAATGTTTGGGGGCTTGCGTAAACGCACCAATGATACAAATTAATGAAAATTATTATGAGGATTTAAACAAAGAAAAACTTTTAAAAATTATTGACGAAACTAAAAAAGGTAAAAAACCTAAACCAGGGTCGTACAAGGGCAGGTTAAATTCAGCACCTGAAACAAATAGAACAACTTTAAATAATTTAAAAAATGCTTGAAGATAAAGATAGAATTTTTCAAAATTTATATGGGGACAAAGGTATTGATATTGAGTCTTCTAAATCTAGAGGAGATTGGATTGATACTAAAGAAATATGTTTGAGGGGAAAAAATTGGATTATAGATGAAATTAAATCTTCCGAGTTAAGAGGTAGAGGAGGAGCGGGATTTCCAACGGGATTAAAATGGTCTTTTGCTCCAAAGGAAACTTCTAAGCCTCATTATTTGGTAATAAACGCTGATGAATCAGAACCAGGCACATGTAAAGATAGAGATATTCTAAGATTTGAACCACAAAAATTAATTGAGGGTTGTCTGATTGCATCATACGCTGTAGGTGCAAATAAATGTTATATATATATTAGGGGTGAATATTTTAATGAGGGAGAAAATTTACAAAAGTCAATCAATGAAGCCTATGAAAAAAAACTAATTGGTAAAAATGCGTGTGGCACTGGTTGGGATTTAGATATTTATATTCATTATGGAGCAGGTGCATATATTTGTGGTGAGGAAACGGCTTTATTAGAAAGTATTGAGGGTAAAAAGGGTCAACCAAGACTAAAACCACCATTTCCTGCATTAATTGGCTTGTATGGATGCCCTACAATTGTAAACAATGTTGAAACAATTGCAGTAGTGCCTACAATTTTAAGAAGAGGTGCAAAGTGGTTTTCAAGTTTAGGAAAACCCAAGAATACCGGAACTAAAATCTTTTGTATTTCTGGTAATGTAAACAAACCATGTAATGTTGAAGAGGAAATGGGCGTTTCATTGAAGGAATTAATAGAGAAACATGCTGGAGGAGTCATAGGCGGTTGGGAAAATCTAAAAGCGGTAATTCCTGGAGGTTCATCGATGCCAATGCTTCCAAAAGAAATATGTGATACGATAAATATGGATTTTGACTCATTAGTCCAAGAGAAGAGTGGACTTGGCACTGCTGGTATAATTGTTATAAATAAAGATCAAGATATCATAGCTTGCATGGCAAGAATTGCTCGATTTTATAAACATGAGAGCTGTGGTCAATGTACCCCATGTAGAGAAGGCTCTGGTTGGATGTGGAGAATGTTGGAAAGAATGAAAAATAATGAGGCCTCAAGAGAAGAAATTGAAATGTTGGAGGATGTAACAAAACAAATAGAAGGTCACACAATATGTGCATTTGGAGAAGGTTCATCTTGGCCAGTACAAGGTTTATTAAGACATTTTAAAAAAGAGATAATAAAAAGAAATAATTTTAACCCTTTGGTAAATACAAATAAAAATATTCCATATTTAGTAGATCAACATTTATTGGATAAAGAGAATGCTTAAGCTTAAAATAAATGATAAAGAAATTGAAGTTGAAGAAGGGCTAACAGTTCTTCAGGCTTGTGAAGCTGCTGGATATGAAATACCCAGGTTTTGTTATCATGAAAGATTATCTATTGCAGGCAATTGTAGAATGTGTCTGGTAGAAATGGAAAAATCTACTAAACCAATCGCATCATGCGCTATGCCTGCCGCAGATGGAATGAATATTAAAACTAATACTCCACTTGTTGAAAAAGCAAGGAAAGGAGTTATGGAATTTTTGTTGGTAAATCATCCTTTGGATTGTCCTGTTTGTGACCAGGGTGGAGAATGCGATCTCCAAGATCAATCAATGTACTATGGTGTTGACAAATCTAGATTTAAAGAAAACAAAAGACATGTTCCTGACAAATATATGGGGCCGCTTATCAAAACACAAATGACAAGATGTATACATTGCACTAGATGTGTAAGGTTTGCTACTGAAATTGCAGGTGTCCCAGAATTAGGTGCTATAGGCCGTGGAGAAGATATGCAAATCACAACTTATTTAGAAAAAGCAATGGAGTCAGAATTATCAGCTAATGTTGTTGACTTATGTCCAGTTGGAGCCTTGACTTCAAAACCATATGTTTTTGAGGCAAGACCTTGGGAATTAAAAAAAACTGAAACAATTGATGTAATGGATGCAGTTGGATCAAATATTAGAGTTGATACATATGGATGGGAGGTGAAGAGAGTTTTACCTAGAAATAATGACGATCTTAATGAAGAATGGATATCTGACAAGACAAGATATGCATGCGATGGGTTAAAAAATCAAAGACTAGATACACCATATGTAAAGACTAATGGTAAGTTTGAAAAGATAACTTGGAAAGAAGCTAACAATATTTTAACAAAAAAAATTTCATCAATTCTACCTGATAAAATTGCAGGTATTACAGGAGACCTAACAGATATGGAGACACAGTATATTGTTAAAGAATTTTTTGATAAAACAATCAAATCTCCAAACTTAGATTGCAGGGCTGATCACATATTTATAGATAATAGTGACCGATCAAACTATATTTTTAATCCAAAATTGAACGGCATAGAGGAAAGCGATTTAATTCTTATGATTGGAGCTAATCCAAGATACGAAGCTACAATATTAAATTCAAGAATAAGAAAATCTTATTTGAATAATAATTTACAGATATTCAGCTATGGAAATGTTGGAGATTTAACATACCCATACAAAATATTGCCAAATAATACCTCTGAAATTGAAGCTCTAATCAAAGGGGATAATGAAATAAGTAAAAAAATAATATCAGCTAAAAAACCAATAATTATTTTTGGTCAGTCATTTTTTAAATTAAAATCTGCCCAAAGGCTATTTGAACAATTGAAATTTTTTTTAAATTCTAAGGGTAAGATCAATGATGAATGGAACTCAATTGGAATTATCTCAAATCACTCGTCAACGGTAGGAGCTTATGACTTAGATATTATAAACTCTGGAGATAATAAGAATTTAACCTTAGATAAAATTGAAAATAATAAAAATGATCTTTTGTTTCTTTTTGGTCAAGATAATTTAAACTTCTCAAAAAAAAATGAATATATTGTCTACATAGGTACACACGGAGATAGAGGTGCTGAAATTTCAGATTTAATTTTACCAGGTGCTGCTTATACAGAAAAGGAATCACACTACACAAATTTAGAAGGTAAATTACAAAAAACATATAAAGCATCATATCCTCCTGGTGATGCAATAGAGGATTGGGAGATTATAAATAATTTATCTGAATTAATTAAAAGAAAAAAATTATTTAAAGATAAAAATGAACTTGTGGACGGTATGAAAAATTATCTAAAATTAAATAAAGAAAAGAGTGTTAGAAGCCTAACAAAAATAACTGAAGAAGTTATTAATGAAAAAATAAAAGTTAATGAGTTTGATTATTACTATAGTAATGTTATAGCAAGAGCGTCTAAGACAATGTCTGAATGTAGAAATAATTTTTTGAAACTAAGTAAAACCGGAACAGATGGATAATAAATGGAATATTTTTATTCAATAATATCTGAGTCTTATAAAATTTTATTTCTTTTGCTACCCTTATTGACAGCTGTTGCAATGATTGTTTGGCTGGATAGAAGAGTATGGGCATTTGTACAAAAAAGAAAAGGACCAAATGTAGTTGGCCCATTTGGTTTATTTCAATCTTTAGCAGATGCTCTAAAATATATTTTCAAAGAAATTATTATTCCTGCAAGCTCAAATAAAATAGTTTTTATACTAGCCCCAATAACAACAATGACATTAGCGTTAATTTCATGGGCTGTAATTCCTTTCAGCGAGGATTTTGTTTTGGCAAATATAAATGTTGGTATTTTATATCTATTTGCAATTTCATCTCTTGGTGTTTATGGCATCATCATGGGTGGATGGGCATCTAATTCAAAATATCCATTTTTGGGAGCTATTAGATCCGCTGCCCAAATGGTTTCTTATGAAGTTTCAATTGGAGTCATAATTATAAATGTGTTACTTTGCGTGGGGTCTTTAAATCTTACAGATATAGTTTTGGCTCAAGATAAAATTTGGTTTATTATACCTTTATTTCCAATGTTTGTTATTTTTTTTATATCTGCATTGGCAGAAACAAATCGTCCACCATTTGACCTTCCAGAGGCTGAGGCAGAACTAGTTGCAGGATATCAAACCGAGTATTCAGGAATGATGTATGCAATGTTTTGGTTGGGTGAGTATGCTAATATTTTACTCATGTGTGCTATGGGGTCAATTTTATTTTTAGGTGGATGGTTGTCACCAATTAATACTTATCCATTTAACCTAGTACCTCCAGTTTTATGGTTTATAATAAAAATCTTACTACTATTTATTCTTTTTGCATTGGTAAAAGCAGTTGTACCAAGATATAGATACGATCAGCTTATGAAATTAGGATGGAAAATATTTTTACCATTTTCTTTAATATGGGTAGTGTTAACAGCAGGTTTTCTACTTTATTTTGACTTACTTCCAAAGGTTTAAATTATGAAAATATCTAGAATTTTTAAAACTATATTTATGATAGACTTTTTAACAGGTTTAATGTTGGCAATTAAAGAAGCATTTAAGGCTAAAAAAACTTTAAATTACCCATTTGAAAAAGGAAAGATTAGTCCTAGAGCTAGGGGTGAGCATGCTTTAAGAAGATACCCAAATGGAGAAGAGAGATGTATAGCATGTAAATTGTGTGAAGCAGTATGTCCTGCACAAGCAATTACAATAGAGTCAGAACAAAGAAGCGATGGTAGTAGAAAAACAACGAGATATGATATCGATATGCTAAAATGTATATACTGTGGATTATGTGAAGAGTCATGTCCGGTAGATGCAATTGTTCAAGGACCAAATTTTGAATTCGCAACAGAAACTAGAGAAGAATTATATTACAATAAGGAAAAATTACTCGAAAATGGTGATAGATGGGAAAATGTTTTAGCTGCTAATATTAAAGCAGATAATCCTTATAGGTAATTAATAATGATAGCTCACGCTTTCTTCTTTTATTTTTTTTCAGTTATTGCTGTTGTCTCTGCAATAATGGTAACAGTTTCAAAAAATACAGTGCACTCAGTTTTTTTTCTAATTTTAGATTTTATAAGTATTTCAAGCTTATTTATTATGATAGGTGCTGAATTCTTAGGAATGATTATGTTAATTGTTTATGTTGGTGCTGTTGCTGTACTATTTTTATTTGTTGTTATGATGTTAAATGTAGCAAAACAAAAAAACACTTGGTTCAAATCCTCAACTAATTCCGCACATATACCTATAGGTCTATTAGTGAGTATTATAATTTTTTTTGAGGTAATAATTGTAATAGGTGGCTGGAAGTATAAACCTGAATTATCTAATAAACCTGTTGTTTCTGACATAACTAATACCCATGCAATAGGGAGCGTTTTGTACACAGATTATATACATTTGTTTCAATTATCTGGAATGGTTTTACTTGTTGCAATGATAGGAGCGATTGTTCTTACATTTAGAAAAAGAGAGGGTTTAAAAAGACAAAGTTATTTTAAACAATTGTCTAGAGAAAGAAATGATAGTGTTTCACTTGTAAATGTTAAATCACACCAAGGAATTAAAATCGATGATTGAAATAGGAATAGGTCATTATCTAACATTAGGTGCAATAATTTTTCTAATAGGAATAGTAGGAATATTTCTAAACAGAAAAAATGTAATTGTGATTTTGATGAGTATTGAATTAATTCTTTTAGCAGTAAATATTAATCTTGTGTCATTTTCGATATTTATGAATGATATAAGTGGGCAGATTTTTACTTTGTTTATTCTTACTGTTGCAGCTGCAGAGGCAGCTATTGGTCTTGCAATTATTGTTGTTTATTACAGAAATTCTGGGACAATTCGAGTAGAGGAAATAGATAAATTGAGGGGCTGAAGTGGAATATTTTATTTTATTTTTACCGTTAGCTGCAGCAATTATATCAGGTTTTTTTAACAAATTTATCGGGGAGAGATTTTGTAATTACGTTACCTGTTTATTTACAAGTATTAGTGCAATCCTATCAATAATTATTTTTTATAATGTAATTTTTTATAGTTATGAAAATAATTTAATAATTGCAAAGTGGATAAATTCTGGAAGTCTAGAAGTTAACTGGGCTATTAAAATAGATGCACTTTCATCGGTTATGCTAGTCGTTGTTAATTTAATTTCATCATTAGTTCATATTTATTCTATTGGTTATATGTCTCATGATCCGCACAAACCAAGATTTATGGCATATTTGTCTTTATTTACATTTGCAATGCTTACTCTAGTAACATCTGATAATTTTTTACAACTATTCTTTGGTTGGGAGGGTGTGGGTCTTTGTTCATATTTTTTAATTGGATTCTGGTTTAAAAGAAATTCTGCAAATTCTGCAGCTATAAAAGCATTTTTAGTTAATAGAGTAGGTGATTTTGGTTTTGCATTAGGAATATTTTTAATCTTTTATATATTTGGTACTGTAAATTATGATCAAGTATTTCAACAAATAAATTTATATACAAATGATGAGTTAAGTTTTTTAGGTTTTTCAATAAATAGTATAGATCTTGTTTGTATTTTACTATTTATAGGTGCAATGGGTAAGTCAGCCCAATTTTTTCTTCATACTTGGCTTCCTGATGCAATGGAAGGACCAACTCCCGTTTCCGCATTAATTCACGCTGCTACAATGGTAACCGCCGGTGTTTTTTTAGTGGTCAGATGTTCTCCAATATATGAATACTCCGAGATTGCATTGTCAGTAGTTACAATTATTGGAATGGCAACAGCAATATTTGCTGGAAGCGTAGCTCTTGTACAAGATGATATAAAAAAAATCATTGCTTATTCAACATGCAGTCAACTTGGATATATGTTTTTTGCTGTTGGCGTGGGTGCATATAATGTTGCTATGTTTCATTTATTTACACATGCATTTTTTAAAGCATTACTATTTTTAGGTGCTGGATCAGTGATTCATGCCTTTAATGACGAACAAAATATAAATAATATGGGAGGTGTAAAAAGCAAGCTTCCAAGCACATATTTTTTAATGCTAATTGGTACACTAGCATTGACAGGTTTTCCATTACTATCTGGTTTTTACTCTAAAGATGCAATTATAGAATTTGCATATTTAAAAAATAGCTCGCTTGGATATTACGCGGCATCAATCGGAATATTAACTGCTCTTTTAACATCTATTTACTCATGGAGACTTTTTTTTAAGACTTTTCATGGAGAATATAATAATCGATCGATAAATATAGATAAAATACATGAATCACCGATGGTAATGATAATTCCTTTAATAATTCTAGCAGTTGGTTCAGTTTTTTCAGGCTATTTTTTTAAAGATTTATTTATAGGTTCTGAAAGAAGTTATCAGTTTTGGAATTCTTCAATTTTTTTTCTAGAACCTTTAAGCGTCGAACATCCACCAAAATGGTTTTTATATCTAACACCTACATTAGTTACAATTTCGATACCACTAGCTTATTATTTATTTGTTAAACGGAAAGATTTATTACCTTTAATCATAGATGGTAATCGTCCATTTTATAATTTTTTAAAAAATAAATGGTATTTTGATGAAATCTATGAATTTATATTTGTAAAAAGTCTTAAAAATACTGGTCAATATTTTTGGAAAAAGATTGACGGTCTTATAATTGATAAATTTGGTCCAGACGGTATATCTAATCTAATAAAGACTCTTTCAAATAAAGCAGTTAAATTTCAAAGTGGATTTATTTATCAATACGCTTTCATAATGCTTGTTGGTTTTTCCGCATTATTAACTTATTTAATAATTAAATAATGAATATACCAATTTTAAGTTTACTAATTTGTATTCCAACAGTTGGAGCTTTATTTATTTTTTTTACAAAATCAACAGGCAGATATAATAGTTATAAATATATATCTATTTTTATTAGTATAATCAATTTACTTCTATCAATTTATCTTTGGTATAAATTTGATAGTACAAATCCATCTTTTCAATTTGTTGAAAGTAGAGAATGGATTTATGGTTTTATAAATTACAAAGTGGGTATAGATGGAATATCGATACTATTTATAATACTTACAACTTTTATTACTCCTTTATGTATATTGTCGGTAAATAGTACTATTAAAAATCGTTTAAAAGATTTCCTGATTGCAATTTTGATTATGGAAAGTTTAATGATTGGAGTTTTTTGTTCTTTAGATTTGGTTATTTTTTATTTATTTTTTGAGGGTGGCTTAATACCAATGTTTTTGATTATTGGAATATGGGGTGGAGAAAGAAGAGTTTATTCAGCTTTCAAATTTTTCTTATATACATTACTAGGGTCAGTTCTGATGCTTGTAGCAATAATTTATATTTATTGGATAACCGGAACAACTGATGTAGAAAAACTTTATCAAATTGGTATTGAGGCTAAATATCAAAAAATTTTATGGCTAGCATTTTTTAGCTCATTTGCAGTTAAAACACCAATGTGGCCAGTACATACTTGGCTTCCAGATGCTCATGTCGAAGCTCCAACTGCTGGTTCTGTTCTCTTAGCAGCAATTCTTCTAAAAATGGCAGGATATGGTTTTATAAGATTTTCGATTGGTTTATTTCCAGTTGGTTCAGAATATTTTGTTAATTTTGTATATTGTTTAAGTCTAATTGCAATAATTTACACTTCTTTAGTAGCGCTTATGCAAGAGGATATGAAAAAATTGATCGCCTATTCTTCGGTTGCTCACATGGGCTTTGTCACACTGGGGATTTTTACTATGACACAACAAGGTTTGGAAGGAAGTATTTTTCAGATGATAAGTCATGGAATAATCTCAGCAGCATTATTTTTATGCGTAGGTGTTATTTATGAAAGAGTACACACAAGAGAGATAAAAAAATATGGTGGGATAGTTAATGTGATGCCTAAATATTCAATACTTTTAATGATATTTACCTTAGGAGCACTTGGTTTACCAGGTACGACAGGCTTTATTGGAGAATTTTTAATACTTATAGGAGCGTTTAAGGATAATTTTTTGGTTGCTGTGATTGCAAGTTTAGGAGTTATTCTTGGTGCCGCATATATGCTTTGGTTGTATAAAAGAGTTGTTTTTGGTGAATTAATTAATAAAGATTTAAAAAGTTTAATAGATCTAAATAAAACTGAATTAATTATTTTATCTTCACTAGCTATACCAAGTTTATATTTTGGCTTTTACCCCGAACCTTTAATTAATACAGTGGAGGTTTCTGTTAGTAGTTTAATTGATAGTTATAACTCTAATTTAGAAACATATACTGCAATTAACAGATGATAACAGACATATACTATGTAATACCTGAGATATTTTTATCATTAAGTTTAATGTTTTTATTAATTTTAGGTGTTTTTAAAAAAAATGGATCAACGTTAGTTTATAATTTAAGTTTATTAATTTTAATAATAACAATTCCAATACTATTAAATGTACCTTCAACTTCAGAAATTTTAGTATTCAATGAAAGTTATAAAGTTGATTATCTATCGATTTTTATAAAAATATTAATAATTGTTTCAACTTTATTTGTTTTATTAACCTCTTCAGAATATCTAAAATCTACTAAAATATATAATATAGAGTACCCAATTTTAATACTCAGCTCCATTCTTGGCATGATGGTAATGGTTAGCTCAAATGATCTTATAGTATTTTATATAGGCCTAGAATTACAATCACTAGCTTTATACGTATTAGCTTCTTTTAATAGAGATAATGAACTATCTTCAGAGTCAGGTTTAAAATATTTTGTCCTTAGCGCATTATCTTCTGGTTTGCTTTTATACGGGTGTTCTTTGGTTTATGGATTTTCATCTTCTACAAATTTTTCAGAAATTTCATTTAATTACGATCAATCAAACCAAGGAATAATATTTGGAATGGTATTTATTTTGGTAGGTTTAGCATTTAAAATTTCAGCTGTACCTTTTCACATGTGGGCTCCTGATGTTTATCAAGGATCACCAACATCGGTAACATTATTTTTTGCAATTTTGCCAAAAATTGCAGCATT
>MDSW01061127.1_pt1 | contig 10638 bp, 12 predicted proteins | sample 811171 | NCBI WGS metagenome assembly MDSW01 (sample SAMN05326641, study PRJNA326480) | marine metagenome | isolation source: seawater | place: Atlantic Ocean: North West | collected 2012 | reverse complement strand
TAAAAAAATTAAAAAAAAAAATTAAATGCAAATTATTTCTGTCATTAATCAAAAGGGAGGGGTAGGGAAAACAACTACCGTGATAAATCTGGCAGCTGGATTGTCTCAACAAAATAAAAAAATATTAGTAATTGACCTTGATCCACAAGGAAATGCAACAACAGGTCTAGGACTATCTAATATGGATAACTCAAGTGATACTATCTATGGAGTATTAAATGGAGCTAAAGAAATAAGAGATGTAATAAAAAAAACACAGTTTGAAAATTTGGATATTATTACCTCTAATGTTGATTTATCTGGTTTGGAGGTTGAAACCGCTGACGATAGTAATAGGGCATTTATATTAAAGGTCAAATTAACCGCATATTTAAACAATTCTAGAGGAATTTATGATTATGTACTGATTGATTGCCCTCCTTCCTTAAGTTTATTAACGGTGATGGCTCTTGTAGGTTCAAATTCATTATTAGTACCACTTCAGACAGAATTTTTTGCTCTTGAGGGGCTGACACAATTAATAAAAACGATTGAAAGAATTAAAGTAAGCTTGAATCCTGATTTAAAAATCAGAGGTATACTTTTAACAATGTATGACAAAAGAAATAAGCTATCTTCGCAAGTTGAGAAAGAAGCTAGGGATTATTTTAGTGAAAAAGTATATTCAACAGTCATCCCAAGGAATGTTAGATTATCAGAAGCTCCATCACATGGAATGCCAGTTTTAGTTTATGACAAATCCTGCCCTGGCAGTAAATCTTACTTCAATTTTACTGACGAATTTTTAAATCAAGAGGCAACAATAGGAAGTGCAGCGTAATGGACAAAATAAAAAAAGGATTAGGAAGAGGCCTTTCATCTTTGATTGGTGAAACTAAAGTTGAGTCACAAAAAAATCTTTTACCAATTAGTGATTTAATGCCTAACAAATATCAGCCTAGGAAAATTTTTGATGAAGCTAGTTTAGAAGATTTAACTAATTCAATAAAAGAAAGAGGCATGATACAACCCATCATAGTTAGAAAATCAAATCAAGACAAATCAAGATTTGAAATAATTGCTGGGGAGAGAAGATGGTTAGCAGCTCAAAGAGTTGGTCTCCATGATGTTCCAGTCGTAATAACCGAGGCTGATGATTTAAAATCCTTAGAATTTGCGATCGTTGAAAATGTTCAAAGACATGATTTAAATCCTCTTGAGGAGGCACAAGGATACAAAAAATTAATAAATGAATTCTCTTATGATCAAGAAAAAGTATCAAAATTTATAGGAAAAAGTAGAAGCTATATTGCAAATTCCTTAAGACTTTTAACTTTGCCTGAGGATGTAATAAAATTAATTGAAAACCAAAAATTAAGTGCAGGCCATGCTAAAGTTTTAGTTGGTCTTGAAAACGCAAGCTTTGTAGCAACCAAAATTGTAGAAAAAAAACTTTCAGTAAGACAAGCTGAAAACTTTGTAAAAATCTTTAAAACAAAAAAAAATAAACTAAAAGACCAAAAAGACCCAAATATTAGAGAATTAGAAAATTCGTTGTCTGAAAAAATAGGCATTAATGTATTAATTAAAAATAATAAAAGAAATAAAGGAACTATAACTTTTTCATATAAAGAAATTGATCAATTAAATAAAATTATCGAAATAATTAAGTCAAACTATTAGGATGTCCTATTGTCTCTAATATAAAATTATTAGTGATTTCATTTGAAAGTGTTGAATTTTTCTTTATCAAAAGTTCAAGATTGTTAATTTTTTTAATTAAGTTAACAATATCATCTATTGATAAAATATTTAATTGTCTTTTTATTATTTCTTTATCTTTCCAAAAAATTGGAGGCTTGTAGGATGATATAACTTTGTCTTGGTTTGTATCTTTTTCTATTTGTGTTTTTAGTTTTTTGAGTCTTTTTAGCTTATACAATAAAGATTTTATTATTAAAATATTGTCTTCAAAGGAAGAGTTATTTTCATTCAGAATATTAATAGTTTTTTTTTTATTTTTCAGCAAACAATAATCTGTTAATTCCGATATAGCAAATTCTTCTGTTGAACTAGTAAGTTTAAGAATTTCACTTAATTCAATTGGTATGTTTTTTTTATTAAAATTTTTAATTTTATTAAGTTCATTATTTAAATTTACTCGGTTTCCTTTTGACTTTTCAACTATGTAGTTTGTATTTTGTGATGAAATTTTAATGTTATTTTTTTTAAAAAAATCTAACGCAAGTGATAATAAGGATTGAGTAGTGTCTTCATAATAAGGTACTATAATTAAATTCTTATCTTTTTCAAAAAAATTTCTTAATTTTGATTTTTTATCTAAAATTCCAGATTTTAATATTATCTTAAGATTTTCATCTTTTTTTTCACAAATTTGTTTTATTAAATCTAAAATTTTATCAGTAACTCTATTAATTATTATTAACTTATCATTTTCAAAAAATGATTTATTGAATAGACTTTCCTTAAAATTATTTTCATTTGATAAAATTTCTGACTCATCATATTTAAATATATTTTTGGAAAAAAAAGGTTTTAAATCTTTGTTAATAGTATCTTCTATTAACCCAACATTTTGTCCGTAAAAGAGGAAATAATTAATTTCCTTCTTTAAATATTTTTTTAACTCATAATGTTTAATTATCATTCTGAATTTAGGAAAATAATGATGTCATTTATAGCTGCATTTATCAGATCATCTTTTACAGATTTTTGATATTCAACTAAGTCAAATTTATTATCTTTATTATTATATGTAAATTCTCTATTAAAATTTTTGCCTTTAATTTTAGTATTATTTATATTTCTAATATTTAAATCTATATTTATGATGTCTTTATACAATGTAACTTGACCTTTAGCATTTCTTGAAATTTCTTTAATCTGGTATGAACTTTTAATGAATAGTTTATTTTTATCATTATCTTTTACATTCTCCTTAATAGAAAGAATATTTATAATTTTTTTATTTACATGATTATCACCTTCAAAACTAATATTTTGAAATTCATAGTTTTTAAGAGATTTATTTAAATAGATAGATTGATATCCGCAGCTAGAAATAAAAAAAAATAAAACAATTAAAAATTTTTTCATCATTTAATAATAAAATTAATTAATCTATTCTTAATATATATTGTTTTAATTAATTCTCCATTATCTAAATATTTAGATATTAGTTGTTTATTTTTGATTTCATTAATTAAATCTTTTTCATCTAGATCATCCTCTATTGTAAGAGTATTCCTTTTTTTTCCATTAACTTGAATTACAACTAAATTTTTATCTATGCCTAAATATTTTTTATTAACTTCAGGCCATTTTATTTGTTCTATAAAATCTAACTTTTCTAAACATTCATTTGCCAGATGTGGAATCACTGGTGACATTATAATTAGAATCTTGATGTAGTTTCTTTTTAAATTTTTGTAGTTAATATTTTTTTCAGTGATCTTCCTGAAAAATGAATATATTTCATGAAAATTTGCAATAATAATATTGTACCTAAATTTTTCTAATGCATTATTAACTTTATTAATTACCTTATTTGTAAAAATTTCAATTTCTTCATTATCTTGTTCAGGCTTAGATTTAGAAATTTCTAAAATATTTTCACTTAAGCCCCAAAGTTTTTGTACAAATTTATATGAAGACAACATACCTTCCTCAGACCATTGCACATCTCTCTCAGGAGGACTGTCAGCCAAAATAAAAAATCTTACTGAATCTGCTCCATATTGATCAATAATATTTTGAGGATCAATAGTATTTTTTTTTGACTTAGACATTGACTCGGATGGACCTACTTTTATTTTTTTTGAGGGATTATCCTTTTGAAAAAAATTTTTCCCATCCGCTGAGGTAACTTCCTCTGGACTCAGCCAGTTATCTTCTTCATCCCTATAAGTTTCATGACATACCATTCCTTGTGTGAATAGTCCTTTAAAAGGCTCACTAAACTTTATATCATCATTATTCATTCCAACAGCTCGCAAAAAAAATCTTGAATATAATAAGTGCAAAATTGCGTGTTCAACTCCACCAATATATTGATCCACTGGCATCCAATAATCAATATCATTTTTGTCGAAAGGATTAGTATTGTCATTTGTGGAACAGAATCTTAAAAAATACCAAGAAGAATCTACAAATGTATCTAAAGTATCAGTCTCTCTTATACATTTTTCTCCATTTATATTTATATTTTTCCAATTTTCGTCGGAATCTAATGGGTTACCCTTTGTATTTAAATTGATATTTTCCGGTAGTGTTACTGGTAAGTCTTTCTCAGGTATTTTTACAATCTCATTTTTCTTATTATAAGCAACTGGTATAGGACAGCCCCAGTATCTTTGTCTAGATATTCCCCAATCTTTAAGTCTAAAGTTGGTTTTTCTTTTACCTAAATTTTTATTTTCTAAAACATCTATTGTTGTATGGATAGACTCACTAGGAACCTTGGTACCGTTTAGAAATTCAGAATTAATTATAAATCCTTCACCTGTGTAAGGTTCAGTATCAACTTTAAAATTTTCATTTTCGTCTTTAGGTCTTACTACCGTTTTTATTTCAAGATTATATTTTTTTGCAAAATCAAAATCTCTTTGATCATGGCCAGGACACCCAAAAACTGCCCCTAAACCATAATCCATCAGGACAAAATTTGCGAAATAAACTGGAACTTTAATGTTATTATCAAAGGGATTTAAAGCCAATAGATCTGTTTTAAATCCAATTTTTGGAGCCTGGGCAATAGACTCTTCAGTTGTACCTGATGTTGAACATTCTTTTTTGAAATCTAAAAAATTTTTATTGCTAGAATAAAACCTAGATAGAGGGTGATCAATAGATAATGCTAGAAAAGATAACCCGAAAAGAGTATCGGGTCTCGTAGTATAACATTTAATTGATTTAATTTCTTTTGATCCTTCAATCTTAAAATCAATTTCACAACCATAGGATTTTCCTATCCAGTTTCTTTGCATAGTTTTAACTTTTTCAGGCCATTCATCCAAAATATCTAAATCTTTAAGTAATTCATCGGAAAATTTGGAAATTTTAAAAAACCATTGATTAAGTTTTTTTCTCTCAACAACAGCGCCGGATCGCCAACCTTTACCATCAATTACTTGCTCGTTTGCTAAAACTGTTTTATCTACAGGGTCCCAATTAACATAGCTATCTTTTCTATAAACTAATCCTTTATCAAAAAGTTCGAGAAATATTTTTTGTTGATGTTTGTAATAACTTGATGAACATGTTGATATTTCTCTTTCCCAATCGATAGAAAGTCCTAGCTTTAAAAGTTGTGATTTCATTACTTGAATATTGTCCTCAGTCCATTTTTTTGGATTAATATTGTTTTGTTTTGCTGCATTTTCTGCTGGCATACCAAATGAATCCCAACCCATTGGGTGTAAAACATTAAACCCTAATAATGATTTGTAACGTGAAAGAACATCCCCAATAGTATAATTTCTGACATGACCCATGTGAATTTTTCCAGATGGATAAGGAAACATCTCAAGGCAGTAAAATTTTTTTTTATTTTTATCTATTTCTGCATGAAAAGAATTATTTTTTCTCCAAATCTTTTGCCACTTATCTTCAATTACTCTAAAATTATATCTATTCACTGATAACAATTATTTGCAGATTAATTATTCTTGTTAGACAAAATTAATCATCTTTTTTTCCAACTTGTTCCTGAACTTCTTCTTTTTTTCTTTTTACTCATTTCATCTTGTTTATATTTTGAGGCTTTTTTTAAAATAGTTGAGACTAGCTTGCTTGCAACCTCAGGATTATCCTCATTAATTCTACACTTATTTAAATTTTCGCAAGTTTTTGTATAAACTTTGACATTTAAGGCATCAGATCTTATTTCGTTTGTTAGAAATCTTATAGATATTTTAATAGAATCTTCATAATTATTATTTTCGTTATACCAGTCAGTAATAAGAATGCCCCCACCATAATCTGCTGATAATAGAGGCATAAAATCCAAAGTATCTAAGCTAGCTCTCCATAATTCATTAGATGTTGCGAAATCAAATGTTCCACTTCCACCTTTATTATTATCAAACAACCTAATACCTCGACCTTCATCCAGATTTTTCTGGACCCTTTTATCAGGTTCGGGAGGAAATTCTCTGGCATCTGTTGGTCTATAAATTCCACAGGAATTCAGGTACAATATAATCGCTAGTAAGAAAGATATTTTGGCTATAAATTTGGTAAAAATCATAAATTAATAATGTTTTTATATTATAAACCTAAAAAATATAGTATTTTTAACCTATTTAATGGTGTGTGATATAATTGCAACATTATTGACATTTAAACGGATTTTAAGAAAATTTATTAACATAATTCTCCAAACTCTAATATTTTAGCGATGTTTATAATTATAAAACAATAGGAGTATAAAATATGAACAATTTAAAAAAAGTAGGTTTAACAGCTTTAGCTGGATCCCTAGTAGCAACATCTGTTTACGCAGGTTCGCTATCAGTTTCTGGATCAGCTGCTGTTAAGTACCAATCAAGATCAGGATCTAATGGTGGTACTTCTTCAGTTCAAGGTAATCCTTGGTCTGACAGCAATGGAATTACTTTTTCTGGTGGTGGTGAACTAGATAATGGTATGACTGTTGGTGTATCATACACAATGACTGACGCTGCTTTCTCAACATCTAATGTAACATTAGATATGGGAGATTCAGGTAAGTTAGCATTTGGTCATGATTCAGCACATGGTGGTATTGACACTATTAAAGATAAAATGCCAACTGCTGGTGAAGAAGTATGGGATGATATAGGTTCAGGTGACGACGCAGGTGTTGTTGACATCGGAGCAGACCCATCTTTGTACTACTCAGTTAATGCTGCAGGTATTAATGCATCTGCATCTTACGCAAGAACTGGTACTGGAACAGAAAATTCAATTGCATTAGTAGCAAGTGAATTAATGGATGGTGCTGAGTTTGGTATCGGTACAGGTACAAATGTTGCTTCAGCTACTTCTGAAGATGACTATACAACTGTATACGGTAAATATACATCTGGTGCATTTACTATTGGTGTTCAATTATCAGAAATTGATAAGACAGCAGCAGCAAGTGATGTAGACAGAGAAGCAGCGGCAATATCTTTTGCAGTTAACGAAAACTTAAGTATTTCTTACGGTATGTCTACTGTTAAATACGAAAGTTCATCTAAAGTTGATGCAGAAAGTACAGGTGTGTCAGCTTCTTACACAATGGGCGGAATGACTATTGGTGCAGTAGCTAACAAAACTGATTCTTTTGCAGGAACATCTGGAACTGACAAAGAGTTTACTGAAGTTTCATTATCTTTTGCGTTTTAATTAAAAACGTAGATATAAAATTTAAAACGGCCTAAGTTCACTTAGGCCGTTTTTTTTTGCCCAACTTATAGTGGCAAATCCTCTTGATTTTAATAACTTAATTTTTTTATAATTTGATTGATTAATTCCTCCAAGAGCAATGCAGCTAGTTTTGCTATTTATTGCAATTAAATTAAATTTTGAAACATTTAAAAATTTTTTAGATTTATCAACCTTAAATAATGGAGATAAAAAAACTTCATCACATTTTTGTTTTTTTTTAATTAAAATTTCTTTTAAATTGTGAGCAGAACCTATGATCTTAAATGCCTTTGGTAGGCTAAAAGATCCAATGTAATTAATTTGATTATTAAAAGACGGAATATATGTACCGTCTAAACCAAGTTTTATCGATAATTTAATATTATTTGATAAATAAATCTTATTTTTTGAATATTTACAAAATTGTTTAAGTTTATAAACTTCTTCGATGTGATTAATATTATTATAATTTCTGTATATTATGTTTATGTTCTTACTTAATTTAGATAAATCTGATAAATTAAATTCATTAACAAAACAATAAACTTTAGGTAAATTTTTTTGCATAAAAATATTAATAATTTAACTTTAATAAAAGATGAGATAAAGACAAAATTTGGCCAACTTGAAAATTTAAACATCATTGCAATAAGTAAAACATTTCCTAAACATGAAATAGAACCTCTAATTGACTATGGTCATATTCATTTTGGGGAGAATAAGGTCCAAGAGGCAATTGAAAAATGGACTAATATTAAAAAAAACTTCAAAAATTTGAAACTTCATATGGTTGGAAGATTGCAAACAAATAAAGTAAAAAATGTTGTCCCGTTATTTGATTACATTCATTCTTTAGATAACATTAAATTAGCAAAAAAAATATTTGAGGAACAAAAAAAAAATAATAAATCTTTAAAAATATTTATTCAAGTTAATATCGGGGATGAAAAACAAAAAAGTGGTATAGACAAAAAAAATTTGAACGATTTTTTTAAAAAGTGTACTGAAGATTTTAAATTAGATATTATTGGTCTCATGTGTATTCCTCCTCAAAATAAAGACGTTCAATTTTATTTTAAAGAATTATTAAATATGAATAAATCTCTTGGTCTTAATGATTTAAGTATGGGAATGTCTTTTGATTATTTAGATGCTATAAAATATGGCGCTACTTTTGTAAGAATTGGGTCAAAAATTTTTGGCAATAGATCTAAATAATTTTAATCTTTGTTTTTTTATTAATCAATTTTAACAATATTATCATATCTTTTTCTTTTAAAGTTATGCAGCCAAGTGTTTTCTTATAATTTTTTGTTAAATGAAGGAAAATTGCACTTCCTTTATTTTCTATTGGTTTTTTGAAGTTATATTCTATTGGAATTAAAATGTTATAGTTATGATTTTTTCTAAATAGTTTTTCACATTTAATTTTTTTATTTACTTTCATAGGCCTGTTATAAAACCTACTGCTACTGTCATCGCACCATCCAAGATTTTTTTTGATTTTTACTTGCTTAAGCTTTGTTAAAAGTTCTGGAACTCGGTCTTTCCTCACATAAATTGGCCCTAAATTATATGTTCCTCTAGGAGTTTTTTTATCACCTTCAATCTTTTTTGATGTAATCCCTTTTTTTCCAATAGAACATTTGAATTTAAATTCGTCATATAAAAGTGTATCTTTATTTACAATTATTGTTTTCATTTTATCTTATGAATTCTAAAATTTTATTTATCTACAATTCTATTAAATTATATGAAATTTTAAAAGAAATTGGTAAAAGTTTAAATTACGAAATAATGTATTTAGATAAAAATAATTTAAAAAAAAAGGATTTTTTAGAAAATAAAAATAATTTAATTATCTCTACTGAAAAGGAAGTAAATATTCATAATTATCTGTTGATTAATACTTTACCAATAAAAATTAGTGATTTAATTGAAAAAATTAACCTAAAATTTTTAAAAAATCAATTCAACAATCAGTCTGAAATTTTTATTGGAAAGTATATTTTGAATTTAAATTCAAGAAAAATAAGTTTAGATAACATTCAATTAAAACTAACAGAAAAAGAGTGTGACCTTATTTTGTTCATTCAATATCATAAGAAAGTAAAATTAAAAGAGATCCAAAAAAAAGTTTGGCACCACTCATCAGATCTAGAAACACATACTGTTGAAACACATATTTATAGAATAAGAAAAAAATTTATTGAGTCTTTTGGCGATGAGTATTTTATAAAATTTGACAAAGATGGATATTATTTAAGTTGAAAAATTAAATTCTTGCACCAATTTTCTGAATAATTTTGGACGACATTTCTGTTCCTTTAATTAAACTCTGTTTAATAGAAAAATTATTGATTAATCCATGTAAATAACCTGCTGCAAACAAATCACCGGCACCAGTTAAATCTTTGATATTTAAATTTTTCTTTGCATCACACTCTGTCAAATCATCTTTGTAAACACTTATTGAGCCTTTTTCACCTCTAGTCACAACGATATTTTTTTTTATTTGTTTTGAAAATGAAACTACCTCTTCAAAAGATTTAGCATCGATTAATGATTTAATTTCCTGTTCATTGGCAAATATTATATCAAGTTTATTTTTAACTAGATCTAAAAAATATGGTTTGTGTCTTTCAACGCAAAACACATCAGATAAAGACATAGCAGTTTTCTTAGAATGATATATTGCTTTATCAAAAGCTTTTCTAGGCTCACCTTCATCCCACAAATATCCCTCTAAAAAAATTATCTCTGAATTTTTAATATCAGCTTCGTTTACATCCTGATCACTTATTTTTCCAGCTGTGCCTAGGAAAGTACACATCGTCCTTTCAGAGTCTGGTGTAATTAAAATTAAACATGAGCCGGTTGGTATATCCTCTTTTTTTTTATTATATAGGTATTGAACATTTTCTTTTTTTAAACCATCCTCATATTTTTTACCTAAATTATCATCACTGACTTTACCTAAAAATCCAACCTTATTATCAAGTTGAGATAAACCAACAATAGAGTTTGCAACTGAACCACCTGATACAGTTTCTTCAATTTTTATTAAAGAAATTAATTTTTTAAATTCATTTTCATCAATCAACTTCATTGTGCCTTTTGTAAGCGAATTTTCTGATAAAAATTTATCGGATACTTTACAGAGAACATCTATTATTGCATTTCCAATTCCTAAAATTTTCATTATGGTTTTTTTGCGATAAAAGGTTTTTTTCTATTAGGATAACAAGT
>MDSW01014117.1_pt1 | contig 10638 bp, 5 predicted proteins | sample 811171 | NCBI WGS metagenome assembly MDSW01 (sample SAMN05326641, study PRJNA326480) | marine metagenome | isolation source: seawater | place: Atlantic Ocean: North West | collected 2012 | reverse complement strand
GGTGAGCGCGAGGCCACCGCGCGCGTGGATCGGGTACGACGACCAGATGTGCCTCAACAGGTACCTCATCGAGCGATCGGCGGCTAAGGACGTCCGCGTGAAACTCGACCGCGACGCGACGCTCGTGCACGCCGTCGGAGGGACGTCGAGTCAATCGTACGCGACGAACCCGAAGACGGGACGGCCGTTCTGGAAGGCGACGAGTAAGTCGCCGTGCGTGTGGCACTTCAACACGCCCGCGGCGGCGGAGGAGATGCGGCCCATGATCAGGGCGTACCCGGATGCATTCGTGTGATGAGAGACTCGGTTCGGCTCGTTTGTGAAGAAAACGGTTGAAGAAACCGCCGGGCCGGGGGAGTCGGTGATCGCCTCGTCCTTTCCCCGGGATGCGGGATGCGTTTTAGTACTTGTAGCAGCCCGCGCGCGATTCTTGTGAAATGATGAGCTTCGCGCGAGTCGGGGTCATTCGCGCCACCGTCTTTGCAGCCGACGAGGATGTTTTGGCTGGATTTTCTGAAAATTTTCACACTCGCGACCGCCGAGAAAATAGAAAACCGCAGATCCTGTCTGTTCAGCCATCCTGATTGGTCGAGAGTTGCGCCAAGGGCCCGCCAAGTAAGCGTCTCGATCAGCCATTGGATGATGCGAGAGACAGCACAAAAACCTGCTGGAGGTCCAGTCACGATTTCGCACACCGACGCGCGACCCTCTGCGTCGCGCGGCCTATCCTCTGCTGACAGGTGACAGCGAGGGGCGGCCATGACCTCCCCAACCTCTTATCACCACACCATAGACATAGCCTTGGACCCGCCGCTCGCGAGCGCGGGCGAGGCCAATCTGTGGGTGGAGATAGCCACGGGGGCAGGGGTGGATCCCGGAGGGTTATCCCACGCGGCGCCAACGGGTTGCAGGCCCGAAGCATCGCGGCCGACGCTGGTGTTGTCCAGGGTGGACGGTGACGGGACGGAGCAGCGGTTCGCGCTTCCGCACGGTGCGTACCGTCGATTCGGCGGATCAAAACCCGTTCCGCGCCCTCGTCCCTCCCCCGCGCGCGCGACGCGTCCCGGAACGAAACCAACCATCGGAAACCAACAAACATCCCTCCGAGACGTCGAAAGAAACCCGCTCGCCGCGATCGACGGCTGACCCCTCGTTCCCTCCTGTTTCCCGTCCACGCAGGCGCGCGCGCGGAGGGCATCCGCGCCAAGAGGCGTAAGAGCGGCTACCAGCTGAGGGTCACCGTCCCCGTCGTCGAGGATCCCGCGGCCGAGGAACCGACCGCGACGAAAGAAGAACGAGCCGCCCGGGGAGTCCCAGGACCCGACCCGGGACCCGCGCGATCGATCCGCCCCGACGCCCCAGCCTCGTCCGGCTCCGACTCACTCGACGATGCGCTCGCGGCGACGACTCGCCCGAAGCACCTCGCCGCCCTGGACTTCGGCCCGGGCTGCGACGCGTGCGTCGCGACGGGCGAACCGGGAGACAGGCGCGTGGTGGCGACGAGATCCATCGCGCGAGGCGAGTGCGTCGTCTTCGAGGCGCCCGTCGCGGCGGTGAAGGCGGGGGAGCCGGTGGCCAGCGATGTTCTCGCCGCCGCTTTCTGCGGCGACGCGATCCGTCGCGACGGTCTCCTCGGCGGCGTGAACTCCTCGGACGGGAAGGGCTCGCCGCCGCGCGGCGGGTCCCAGGTTGAGATCCCGTCCATGGGCGCCATCATCGGCGAGCACGCGCACGCGCGCGCGGACGACGACGTCGCCAACGGAGGCGTTCGATGCGCCACGCCCGGCCTGTTCCCTTGGGGCGGCGGCGCGGGGGGCGGCGGCGGCGGCGGGAGCAAGACGAGGCGACGAACGACGGAGTTCGCCGGGGGTCGAGTTCCGAACGAGTGGCTGCTGACGCACCAGCTGCTCGAAGCCCGCGCGACGCTGTGCGCGAACGCGGGGGACGACGGGGGCGAACTCGGGAGCATGCGGGAGTGGGCCGGCGAGTACGCGTCGAGGGCGCCGGCGTCGGACGCGGCGGAGCGACGACGCGACGAGGAGGTGGCCGCCGCGCTCGCGAGGGAAATCGGCAGGGACGTCACCGCCGAGGACGTCGCCGCGGTTCACGCGGCGGTGTGCGCCAACGCGTTCGCGCTGGAGGCGATGTGCACCAGGCTAAACTACGGCGCCGGTTTCTTCCGCGCCGCCGCGTACGTTAACCACAGCTGCGACCCCAACTGTTTGTCCCTGCGTCTCGGCGGGAACATGGCGATATTCGCCGCGAGGGACGTGGCGGCGGGCGAGGAGCTGACGCACTCGTACCTGCCGTCGCACCAGCTGCTGCTGCCGAGCGCGGCGAGGCGGCCGCTGCTCACGTTCGACTGCGCGTGCCCGAGGTGCGCACGAAACTTAAACGTCGGGGCGGACGGAAACCCAGACGGAAAAGCGACCACGCCCGCGTCGGCGTTGGAGACGAGCGCGTCGATCTGGGACACCCCGCTCGCGGCCGCCGCGATTGAGATTCGAACCGTCGCGCTGGCGTGCGGCGGCGACCGACCTCACGACGTTCTGGACGCCTTCCGACGAGAGGTGCTCGAGGCGCCGGGCGCGAGGGAGGCGCTCGCCAACTGCCCGCCGCGGGCGGCCGTCTCTTTGCTCGAACCGGTGCTGGACGCGCACTGGCGCGCGGCGTTGAACGCGGGGGGCAGCCAGGTACGGGTCGGCGTCGACGGCGACGATCACTCGGCGGCACAGCTGGCGGCGCCCCCCGCGGCGACGGCGGCGGTGGCGGCGCGGGCGTGGAGGGACGCCGTGCGCGCGATGCGCCGCGACGCCGCGAACGAGGGCGTCGGGGTGGCCGCCGCCGCCGAGCAGACGTACGCTGTGGCCGAGGTGACGGCGTTCATGTTGGACGCGTGCGGGACGTCCGACGGGGGTTCCGACGTCGACGTCGAGGGTTCGACCGAGATGGACGCGTCGACGGCGAGGCGGGCGCTCATGTACCTGGTGAAGGCGCACGGGGATTCGCTCGCGTGCGCGCAGGAGGATACGCTTTGCCTGCGCGCGATGCCCGCGGCGTCGGCGGCGGCTGAGGCGTTCGAGCGGCTCGTCGCGGAGGCGGCGATGCTGCGGCTGCAAGAGCCTGGGGACTCGGCGACGCTCCCGCCGATGCCGAAAGCGGGGTCGCCGACGCCAAAGGCGGGGTCGCCGACGCCGAAGGCGGGGTTGCCGGCGCCTGAGAAGGCAAAGGCGAAGAAGCGGGGCGGCAACCGGGCGAAGGCCAAGGACGAGAAGGAGTCGACGCCGGAGACGAACACGGGTTCCGAGGATAACACGGGTTCCGAGGGATCGGACGGGTCGAAGAAGGCTGCGAAAAAGAAGGAGCGGGTCAAGTGCCCGCACGGCAGGCAAAAGTACCTCTGCAAGGACTGCAACGGGAGCGGGATATGCGAGCACGGGCGGCAGAGGGCGTGGTGCAGGGACTGCGGCGTGAACACCGGCGAGCTCGCCGCGCACTACTCCGAGAAGCGCAAGGAGTACAAGCGCGTCTACCGACTCCGTCAGAAGGAAAAGGAGCGGCTGGCCTCGTCCAGGTCGACCTCGCCCGAGGACGGCGCCGAGGCTGCCGTCCGCGGCGAGCAGGGGCCGACCCCGGATCCGGCGCCGGAGCCGAAGCCGGAGCCGGAGCCGGAGCCGGTCGTCGCTTCCAAGCCCGAGCGCGCCCCCGCGGCGAACATCCCCATCGCCACCCCCGTGTTCATCATGCCCAACGAGATCGCGGTCGAGGCGCACCGCATGGGCCGAATCGTCTCGCAAGCGCGACTCGACGCCGCGTGGGACGGACCCGATTGGTCGAACCGGTCCCCGGACGCCGGCGACAGCGGCGCCACCTCCACGGCGGTGCACCACCGTCCCGATGAGCACCCCGCGGGCAGCAGCGACAGCCACGAGCACGACGGCGCGGCGGATCTCGTCGCGCAGATCAACGCGTGGACGGCGGTGACCAACTCATCCGACGACCGAGCGGGCTCCCCCGGCGGGGTAGCGGGGTTCACGAGTCAGTCGAGAACCACCGCCGCGGGACTCGTGGCGCTCCTCGGTAAGGCGGAGAAGGACGTCGCGATCGCGCAGTTCATCGACGCGCTCGCCAAGCCGTCGTCGCCGTCGTCGTCGCCGTCCTCCTCGGAGGCTGAGCACGACGGCCCGCGCAAGTCCCGCAAGCGCTCCGCCACGCAAAAGCTGCCGCCGCCCGAGACCAAACTCTTCCCGCCGTCGTCCAAGTACGTCTCGCACAAGGCCCTCGGGGTGTCGCTGTGCTTCGAGAAGGGCGTGTTGGACTGCGTGCACGTGTACGCGGACGCCGTGGACGGGTTCTCGGGGTACAGGCACGAGCTGCCGCACGGGCTTCGGCTGACGCACGACCCGGAGACTGGCGCCAAGCCCGACTGCGGCCGGACGGTGGTGGAGAGGCTCGGGGAGCCGACGCAGAAGGGCGGGACGGGGCGGCAGATATGGATGACGTACGAGCACCTCGGGCTGAAGGTTGACCTGGCGGCGGTGGACTGGGAGGACGGAGACGCGCCCGTGCGGGGAGCCTCCATCTGGGTCGTGTGATTTGGAAGAATTTTCCTCTTTGTAGCGCGTAGGGTAAACTAGCTCGACGTCATCAGAAGTACGCGCTCAGTCTATGGGCTCGAACGCCTCGTGCGTGGACCGATAGCTCGACCAGCTCGTCTTGGGCCTGACCGGTCCGCGATGCGTCGGCTCATCACGACCCTCGTTTACGCATGCAAACGCGTCGCCGTCGTATGGATCGACTCCCTTCGCGTCCGTCGGTCCGTCGACCCCGTTTGTCGTCATGAGGTCCATCTCCCAACGCCTCGCCGCCGCCGCCTCGGCCCGCGCGTCCTCCACGCGCCCGCGGAGGAGGTGGGGCTTGAGCTTCTGCAGGATCGCCGCGCGCGTCGCGGCGTCGGTGACGTTCGAACCGCCGTCGAGGTTCGCGTGGGCGCTGGCGGCGGCAGCGGCGAGGACTGGGTCGGGAACGTACGCCGCGCTACGCATGTTGAGCGAGGACCCGGCCCAGTTCTTCGCGGCAGCCTTGAACGCATCCTTGTGCGTCATCGCGGGGTTCTCAGCCTTGAGCCTCGGGATCTCCTCGCGTATGAAGACGTTGTAAGGGGACGGGTCGCGCGGCTTTCTCGTCTTTTTCGCCCGTTTCGCGGGCCTCGCCGGCGCGAGGTCGGTGTCGTACGTCGCGTTTGGGTCGACGGCGCTCGCGTCGCCGTCGCAGCTCCGCCAGAACTCCTCGGCGGCTCTTCTCAGCTGCGGGTTCGTGGGGTTGGCGCCCATCGCGACGCACACGGCCGGGTCGAGGAAGGACGCGAGCGCCCCCGCGGAGACCTGGAGGCTGGCGCCGGTGGCGGGCCGCTGCTGGGTGGGGTGTGGAGCGCTCGCGGCGGGGAGGCGCTCGGCGGGCTTGGTCATCGCGGGGAAGGTGGGTCGCGGCGGGTGGACGGGCGCGAGCCCGGGCGGGACGGCAACCTTCAGGTGGACCCCGCACGCGCCGCAGCGGACGGTGGTGCTGCCCTCGGCGAGGAGGGCGGCGGGCACCCTCACCTCGAGACGCGACCGGCAGCGCTGGCAGTCGACGCACACCGTCTTCGAGCCGTCGTCGCGCGCGCGGTCGACGTCACCGCGCGCGACGGCGTCGATGTCGGTCGGCGCGTCGCATCGCGCCCGCCGCGCCTCGGCGGCCGCGGCGTCGCTCATGTTTGACCCGGAGGTGGCCTGGAAGTTCGGGCCCATGCGCGCGCGCGTTGGGATCGATATCGGCGCGAGCGTCGCGTCAGGGAGACGCGCGGACGGTCTGTGTGGCTCACGCCGAACGGAATAGTTGTGACGCGACCCAGGGTGGGAGGAGCGCCCGAGATTCGGACACCGAATCGGCGGGTCCGACGTACCCTCGATACGTCCGAGGCGCCGCCGGTTGGACTTCCTTCGACGAGTCCACAAAAACGCCCGGGGGCGTTTTCGTGACAACGACGGGCGTCACCTCGGCCGCGGCACCACCTTTTCGCGCGCGCCTCCTCACCATGCCCGAGACCAAGACCGACGGAACCATCATCGTCAACGTCCGGCTGTTCGCCACCATCAAGCCGGACCTCAAGTACCTCACGCGCTTCCAGTACAAGATGCCCGATCAGGTGCGGGGCCCCACGTTGCGCCTCAGGCTGAACCCCGAGGTGGAAACCGTCGGGTCTCTCAAGAAGAAGGTCGAGGAGGCGCGCGGGACGCATCCGGTGGAGAAACTCCGCAAGGGCGGCGGGCCCCTCGGCATCGAGCTCGAGCCCGACACCGCCACGCTCGCATCCGTGGGCCTGACCCGCGATCACAGCGTCTGGGAGTACGTCTGGGAGGACAGCGAGGCTGAGTCGGCCAAGTTCGAGGAGGAGCTCGACACCGTTCGCGGCTACGTCCACGAGTTCATGCTCAAGCACCCGGACATGAACGGAAGCGGCAGGCAGACGGGCGAGAAGAAGACCGAGGAGTCGACCTGGACCAAGAAGCAGCGACGCAAGCGCCAGGAGATGGAGACGGCGGTGGCGGAGTACAGGAAGGAGAAGGAGAAGAAGGAGGCGGCCAAGAGAGCCGCAAAGGCCGCAAAGGAAGCCAAAGCCGCGGAAGCCGCCAAAGCCGCCGACGCGACCGCCGCGTGATGTGCCGGACCCGAGGTAACGCGCTGTACACGTCCTCACCTTCCCTTCAGATCGAAATCAATGTCCCCGAGACTGGGATCACCTTGATGAATGGTCACGCGGGTAAAATTGTATCCATTGCCCTTGAAGGGAAGGTCAATTTTATAATGCTCTTCTATCTTTGAACATTCATCAAGGCGATCTGGATTCCATCTGAAGGGAGGGCGCCTCACAAGTAGGACGCGTCGAGAAGCGAACGAAACGCGAACTCCGTATGTACGTCTTGAAATTTTACATCGCCTTCTCTCGACTCCGCCGCGCGTGTCTTGTCTCTTCTAAAAAAGTCACTCTGCGGCCAACGCGAGTCGGAACGGTCGCGTCGCCGGCTTCCACAGCACCGGGTGCCTCAACGCCACGAAGCACGCCACCAGCACCACCACCCTCAGCTTCACCCAGATCGTGAAGAAGCTCGCGCCGAAGCAGAACGTCATGAACGCGTTGCTCTTGCCCGCGTCGCGCCACGTCACCAAGTCGTGAAGCGCCTCCGCGGCGGGCACGGCGTGCCTCGCCAGCGCCTGCGCCCAGTACGCCGTCTGCACGAACCCCTCGTACGCGTCCACGCCCGGGTTGACACCCAACGCCCTGAATGCGGACGTGTGCGCGCGTTTGCTCATGGCCACCACCGCGCCGCCCACGCTGGATCCCGCGATCGACGGCGGCTTCCCGACTAGCCCGGCCACCTCGGACCCCGCGAGCTTGGACCCCGGGGGCGCGACGCCGACGTCAAAGCTGCCCGCGGCGTGGGACTTGTCCGCGCCGAGGAGGGTCCACCGCCCGGGGCGCTTGTGCACCATCATGCGGATCGCGAGCCACAGCGCCGCGCACGGGAACACCGCGCCCGGGTTGAAGAGAACCCAGATGATGAACACGTGTAAAAATCCGGCGGCGACGGGGCTCTCCCACGTGATCGCCCGGCGGACAAACGCCAGCTCCAGCCTGTACGTCTCGAGCGACGCGGCGATCCTCACGACGCAAGCCTTGACGCCCTTCGCCGCCGCCTTCTGAGTGGCGGCATCGGGTTTGGGCCGCGGGAGCATGGCGCGAACCATCGGCTCGGGCAGAGGCGCAGGTCCCTCCAGGAGGGATTCCAGCGCGAGCTCCCGCTGCTGCCTCACGAGCTCGTCGACGCCCACGCCGCCGTCCTCGGTGCCCTTACGCGCGCCGTGGACGTACGCGGAGATTGGGAGGGGCGGTGACATGCTCTGGAACAGCTGTGCGCCGCGTGAGACCAGCGGCTTGAACCTGGCGCGGATGGTAATCTCCGCGTGGGGGTTGGATTCCTTCGCGCCGCCGAGGGCGAGGGTGGAGACCATCGGGTACCCGCGGGGAAGTTTCCTGACTGGCACGTCGACGAAACCCAGCGGCGTGAGGTCCTCGGCGGACTGGTCGAAGACGCCAATCTCGGCGCAGTCCGAGCCGTCGTACACCGCGGCGACGATCTCGCGGCGCCACTCCGCGGGGGCGCCGCCAGCCGCGGCGGGCAGGTGCGCCCACGAACCGCCGAGCTTGAGCATCACCGCGGGCTCCGATTTCCTCCCGCTTCCCTCGGGGGTGCAGCCGCGGATGGAGAGGATCTCGAGCGACAGCTCGCCCAGCGGCGCCTTCTTACCGATCGCGGCGGTGGGTCCGCACCCCTCGTCCACGAACCCGTCCACGAGAATCTCCCCAAAGTATTCTTCCTCGTCCGTCTCCCCCGTGAAATCCGTCTCCCCGGTGAAATCCGTCTCGGTGTACCCCGTCTCGTCGTCCGAGTACCCGTCGTCCGTCTCGGACTCGCCCTCCTCGTACACCGTGCTGGGCACGGACTGCTGGCCGCCGAATAAACCGCCGAAGAACCCGCCGGCGACGTCTCCGGACCGGCGCTTGGACCGGCGCGACGACGACCCGCGACTTCGCACGCCGGTCCCCCGAGACGAAGCCCCCGCGTCTGACGATTTGTCCGACGCGGGTGGCGCCCTGAGTTTGATCCAGTGCCTCCGCGGTCGCGCGCCCTCCCTCGGGCGAAGCCGCAAGGACGCGAGGTCGACGTCGACGCGCCCGATGCTCTCGCCGTCGGGGCCGCGTACGAGGTCGATGTTGAGGAGGCCGCTCCTGGGTTCCGGCGCGGTGAACGTCGCGGGTTCGATTCCCGCGGCGGGCCAGGAAGCCTGCTCCGTCGGGGAGTGCGACGCGGGGGACGTGACGTGGACCTGCTCGCCGATGGCGAGGCGACACGTGAGCTCCACGGATTCGTCGACGTCGCCTTCGCCGGAACCGTCCTCGTCGATCCGGGAGAGGCTTCTGGCGGCCACGCCGCGAACCGCGTGAACGTTGACGGTGACGCGGGAAACCGCGGGCGGTACCCTGACGACCGCGGGCTTGGCGGCGTCGCCCGCGCCCGCGCTGAGCTTGGCGGTGATGACGCCGCCGCCGAGCTCGTTGACGTCCGCGGTGGTACCGATCCACGCGGCGATGGTGAGCTCTCCCGGGGGAGCCTTCCGCGCCGAAATCCGGCGCCTTCCCGGCGTCTTGCCGTGTTCATCGCTGAAATCGTCGCTGACCCTTCGTCCCGTCGCATCCTCTTCGTCTTCATCCATCGACTTGACCCCGACCGTCCACGGGTTCTTCTTCACCTCGTTCGCACCCGCGCGCGTCCTCGGCATGATCGACAGAGGCAGCGTGATCTTTCCCACGGTCTGCCCACCGTCTCCCAAACCGCCCGCCATCACCGTGACGTCCACCGCATCCGCCGCGAGGTCAGCCTCGGCGGCGGGGAAAACCAGCGTGCGATTGAACGGGGAGTACACGCCGGGGGTCCACACCCCGCCGCTCGGAATCGCGGTGCCGTACCTGCCCATGGCGGCGATCGCGATGGGAATGCACCCCGCGCACGACTCGGGAAGGAACTCGGTGGTCGCAAAGTGAACGATGACGTACCGCTCGGGCTCAAAGCCGAGCCGAAGGGGCACGGGTACCCGGTGGTCCGGGTCACCGCCGTGGACCTCCTCGTCAGGGGACGGGGGGATCTTCTCGAGCATGTTAACCATGCAGTCGTACGCCGCGTCGCGGTCCTCGACGTCGTCAAAGGTGAGAATCGCCCCGGTGGATAACCCGACGGTCATCTTCGCCGCGCCGGATATCTCGAGGTTGTTGACGAGCTTAGCCGGCGTGCCCCACTGGTTGACGTCGGTGAGGTGCACGGCGCCGAACCCGACGTGAAACTCGAATATGTACAGGTGCCCGGTCGCGCCCTTGAGCGAGCAAGGGAAAGCGCCGCACAGCGGCGCCCTCGCGGGGTCCAAGCCGAAGAACTCAGCCGCGCGCCTCTCGCCGGCGCCGCCCCTGGAAACTTGAGCCAGCTCGCCGCCCGCCCCGGGGCTGGACTCCCCAAACACGAACCCGCGCGCGGCGTCCATCACCTGCGAGTACACGGACCCGGAGTCGCTCCTGGAGTCGTCGAGGTCGCCGTCGTCGCGGCCGGGGGGACCCTTCTTCGTTTTTTTCGCCTTGGCAGCCGAGGACGACGCGGACGAGAGCAACGCGGGAGCGCCCGGCGGCGAGAGCGCGAGCACCGCGCCCGGGGATGCCGCCTCGAACGCCGGCGCCCTCTTCCTCGGCGCGCCCATGAAAGCCTTGCTCGTGACCAGCGTGCCGTCGTCGTTGGTCACCGTTCGCGCCACCACGAGCAGCTCGCCCTCGCGCCACCTTCGCGTCTCCATCACGAGCGCGTCGTCAACCTCGACCCAGACGTCCCCGTCCCACCTCGCGGTGACCGTCATCGCGGCGCCGTCGGGCCCCACGATCTCGCACGCCCTGCCGATGCGCGTGCGGTTCACCACCGCGGTGTCGCCCAGCACGAGCGTGTCCTCCAGCGCGCCCCCGTCGCGGTCGTGCGTCAGGACGTGGAGCTCCTTCGGGCG
>MDSW01070615.1_pt1 | contig 10640 bp, 9 predicted proteins | sample 811171 | NCBI WGS metagenome assembly MDSW01 (sample SAMN05326641, study PRJNA326480) | marine metagenome | isolation source: seawater | place: Atlantic Ocean: North West | collected 2012 | reverse complement strand
TTCCTCATCATCTGCAGGAGCAGCAATACCCAGAAGGATTGGATTTGCACCTTCTTCGACTTTAGCAATCATATCAAATTTTTCAGCCATTGAGAGATCATTTCGCATCCGAATGACGTCTTTTAACTGATTCAAATCGTGACCTGTCGAGGTGATTGGGCCGTTGACTGTAAGGTCATTTCCACAACCAAGGCAGAACTTAGCAACAGCCTCGACGCTGGATTCACAGACCGGACAGTAAACTCCGCTCATGACTGTTGTTACCATTATCCCCTTTCAAGTATAACGGTTCATTCGGGGTAAAAACAGTCATGTTTGACCAAGCAGGTGGAGCGCCTTTTCCCTTCCTATCTCGTAAAGTATTGAGGCCAGTCGTGGACCTTTTTCTCTATCCAAAATAGCCATGTAGAGGGTTTTATATGCCTCTTTTACCATACCATCTCGATTCTTGATACCAGTAGGGATCGCTTTTCCAATCGAACTCGAATTCCATTCGCAGTTGTTCAGAATTTCACAGAGTTCTTTGACATAGGGGAGAGATTCTATGTCTGGCATAGGCTTATTCCGAACGGTAATTCTCATCGAATGAGGGAAATGAGGTCCTTGTATCCAATGACGCATTCTCGATAATTGGTCAGCAATGTTATCGCCGAAGTCTGAAAAAATCTCATCATCTGATTTGATTTGAGCAAGCATTGCCAAATGTCGAAAAGAGATATTCTCCTGGTCGATATTTCCAAGTTTGGAAAGAGATAATGCACCCATTTCATCTTCGATCATCACTTTTTTTCTTCTGGGTAAAGCGTCAAAATCAATGGCGTCAAAGTCTTTGTTTGAGAGTCGTTCAAATTCATCAGCTAACTCAACCAATCCAATACCGGGATCAAAATCTATGGCTTTGTTCGGTTTTGAGCGAGCAATGAGGTAAAGCAATATTTGAGGTGGAACCAATTCCAATGCTTCTAACGGTCCGATGGTATTTCCAGTTGAAGAGGACATCGCTCCTTGCCCTCGCAATGAAATCCATTCGTAGGTAAGTGGCATTGGAGGTTCATCTCCAAACAATTTTGAAATCTCTCGACCAGTGCTGTATGAACCACCAGCAGTACCGTGATCTTTTCCAAAAGGCTCACAGGTAATGCCAATCCATCCCCATCTCGCTGGCCAATCAATTCTCCATGGTAATTTTCCTTCGGCTTTTCTCAAATCACTTTTCCCTTCAAGACCTCTTTGAGTCCAATGAACATAAGGCCATTCAAAACCGGTGACCAATACGTCATCCATGGAACCATCTGCACCAATTGGATTGTAGGGAAACCAATCCTTGGAGAGTTCTCTTCCACTCACTCTTTCGATGATTTCTCTGATTTCATCAGCCTTTTCACAAGCCACTCTCGCTCTTGATGCGAAGGCACCAGTTTCATAAGAGTGGTAATTATCAATGATTCGCGGTTCAACTCCAATTTGTTTTAGTGCCTCAAGAAATGGCTTCAAGAAATGTTGTGCATAACTGGTTTCGCCATTACTTGGCGTCCCGTCTTCAAGCGGTGCAGGTATGGTCGCAAGAGGATGACCGATATATGGTTGATAATCATCAGAGAGGAATGGGTAAATTTTTCTCAAAGGGTCGGCAGAATCTACAATGAAAACAAACTCTGCATCCAAACCTCTGTTTTGACATGCTTGGGTAATCATATGGCCGGTAAGAATTTCTCTGATGTGACCAATATGGAATTCACCGCTGGGCGTAATCCCGCTGGCAATGATGTGTTTACTGCCCCGGTGGGACAGTTTCTCAGCCATCACATCAGCCCAGTGCATGCAGCCTCACCTAAACATCAACAGCTCTGATCAGTCCACGTAATGGTACGTTGAGTATCTCATTGCGCAAAGTCTTGTTGACCAAAACCAAACACAAGACCACTTCTGCTCCTGATTCTCTCATTGACTCGATGGTTTTACTCATGGTTACTCCAGTGGACAGCACATCGTCAACAATAACGATTTTCTTTCCGGATACTTTTCCATATTTATTTGACAGGACACCCTGTCCTTCATGGCTTTCTACATAGCGAAATACGGTGACATCGCTGTCGGTCATGCTTGCAACTTCGTGGGCGAAGGAAATACCATTGATTGAAATACCGACGATGGTATCTACGTTTTGAGCACCTATTTCTTCATCGACTACATCCGCCATAACCGAGGCGATAGCTGCAATACGCTTTGGCTTCACACCAATGGTTCGCCAACCAATTCTGACATCTTTTGGTTTCTCTTCTTGATTTGAGCCTGCCAACAACCATGCAATAGTATCTTGCGACAGCGATAATTCATCAGCAATCTGTTGGCTATTGAGTCCTTCTTTCCTAAGTCCAGAAGCGACGGCTCGTAATTCATCGATACTTTTGAGCGAGTCCATGTTACACTCGTGCATGAAAGGTTTCATCAACCCATCGACGCTTTTCAACATTAAGAGGGCAATACTCAAATGAGAATTCAAGCCAGACCGACTCAATGGCCGACTTTGATTACGGGACCTTGCTTGATAGGGCAAGGGGTAACATTCCAGATGATATTTCAAATCGAGCAAGATGGACTTTGCCTAGTCCAAAAATCATTATTGAAGGTTCTAATACCATTTTTCAAAACTTTTTAGAGGTTATCAAACACATGGAGAGAGATGAAAATCACTTCTATCAATACATGCTCAATGAATTGGGTACCTCTGGAAGTCGAGACGGCCCAAGGACTCGATTCAAAGGAAGAATTCCGCCAAAAAGAATCAAGAAAACCATCGTGAATTACGTCAATACCTACGTAAAATGTACGCAATGTAATGCACCAGATACCGTGTTTACCAAACTAGATCGTGTCACATTATTGAAATGCCAAGCATGTGGTGCAACCCGTCCTGTGAAGCTTTGATTCAATCTTCAAATCGCATTGACAGTTCAGAAGGAAAATCGCCTCCTTTGAGGTAATCCAAGAATGTCTCAAGTTTTGATTCTGTAATTGTGAACCATTCGCCTTGTGGATAAACCACGCAACTTGGCCCATTTTCACAAAAGTCCAAGCATCCAGATTTTTGTACACGAGTAGATTTCAAACCAGCATCTTTGGCCATGAGTTTCAATTTTTTCATCAACTGAAGACTATTCTTATGTTGACAACTCTCTCTTGCGGCACCTTCAACTCGTTCATGCCCGCAAATAAACACGTGTTGTTCATAACCAGGTTTTGATCGACCCTTTGCATCTTTGGCCAATTAAGCCACCTCGCTGATTTTCGCAGCAAGGACAAAATCAGATTCTGTTAATCCGTCTATTTTGTGAGTCCATATTTTGATATTGACTCTACCCCACCCTAGTTCAAAATCAGCGTGATGAAATTCATCTTCACAAACCTGACCTGCCCGATTGACAAAGTCGAGGGCAGATGCAAAATCCTCGAATTTGAAACTCTGTTCAAGGTGGTGATCATGAATGACGGTCCAATCTGGCAATTGACTCAAAAGTTTCCCAATCGCATCGGCTGTAAGCGGAGGAACACCTCCTTCACAAGGTACGCATTTTTTCTCGGACAATTTCATTTATTCATCCCCACAAGTGAGCATCGTCATTCCCCTTGGTCTTTTTCTCAACCTTTTCGTGAATGTTACTTCTTCTCTTTTGGTCTTCTCGCTCAAATGCCATTAATTCGCTGTCATCGATATAAGCCGGACGAGTATGTGCCACTAATACTACTCGAACAATCACATCTCGTGCGATATAATGGTGGGATCCATTTTCATCAAGGATTTCAATAGTTGATTTACCACTGGAAAGCAATCGGCCTCGAATCCAAGCATCATCTTCATCTCGAAGTGCTCTTATATCCATCAGCAATTCGACCAAGTCGTCTCTTCTCAATCCATGGCGTCTTTCCAAGAGGTCTCCATGAGCCACGGATTGGATGTCATCGAGTTTTGGTGAACCGAGGTCCTCCCACAAGGATTGGGCCCATTCGGGCAACTTGACTTTGCTTTTCCTTCTCGCCATATCGGGCGGAGAACTCCACCTATCCTAAACCTTCGCGCCGCATCCTTTGAAGAACAATGGGCGCGAGGCCCAACTGGTGCTGAAGTGAAAGTAGCATGGAGGCGTCTTTCGACCATTCTTACGAAGGATGAGATGCTTGACAAGGCCTATGGTAGAGCCAGAAAAGCCTCGGATAGGGTTGATGATCCAGTCAAGGTTTTCAGAGTAAGAAAGCAATTAACTCGCATGGTTCAGACTGCGGCTGATGTTTTATCAGAAGGTCTAGAGGACAAAGTACGAGAATGGCCTAGTTTGAATCATCTGCCAATTTTCGACCAGGCTATGGTAGATGCGAGTGTTGGTTGCGATTTGTACCGACATCATTTGTCCATGCTCACTTGGGGCTCTAAACAGATCCGAAACATTGCCAATCAAAACGTGAAAAAAATCACTCGTTCATCACGATTTGAAGTGATGCATCAAGCAAGAAAAGAGGCTTATGGCCGAATATCTTCGATCATGCGTCGTGTATCTCCATCACTCCAATGGCTCAATGATAGTCGCTTAGTATTGCGAAAACTTCCAGAAATCGATGAGGCTAATCCCACAATCGTTGTGTGTGGAGCCCCAAATGTTGGGAAATCGGCATTCATTAGTTCACTTTCAAGTGGAAATATGGAAGTCAATCACTATCCTTTCACTACAAAACAACTTCACGTCGGGCATTTTGAGCACAGACGTATTCCATATCAAATGGTCGACACACCAGGACTTTTGGACCGTACCATGGATGAGCGAAATGAAATTGAGATGCAAGCCATCGCAGCTATCAGTCATATTGGCTCGGTTTGTTTATTCGTTATTGATGCAACCGAAGACTGTGGTTTGTCTATAGAACAGCAGATGAATCTAAGAGAAGAGGTGAAGGAATTGCTTGGTGATGTGTCGATGTTAACCATTATTTCAAAGGCAGATTTAATTGAACCCCAACCTGAAAATTGGGATGCAGTCAAACAAGAAGAATCCGATTGGGATGGAGAGGGTGAGCCTGAATTATCAATGCTTGAGGGAATGGATGGTTTCTATTCCATGTCAACACTTGAACAAGTTGGTGTGACCTCGGTACGCCTTGAATTAATCCGCCGGTGTCTTGCTGTTCGAATCGATGACCCGATGCAATTGCCATCAGGCTGGCATCGAAGAGATTTAGAATAAGAGTTCAGTATTTTTCCCAGCGAAGCCAGACATCTCCAGAGTTGGGTTTCCGATACCAATCCACCGGGTCATCTTCGGGCCACCTGATGTATTCATAGCCATCCTTGCCAACAGTGCCTGTAATACCAGGATGAGGTACGTCAGAGGGGGATTCGCGCACGGTAGCATAGGCTAAATCCGGGACTTCCTTTTCTTCAGGTTCTACATGATGGTCAATTGCAGTGTGACCTCGAAGCAAATCTTGTTGATGTTCAAGGATATTTCTTAACAGAAGTGAGTGTGTGATTTTGAGCCTATTGCTAGCAATATGATCATTAATTTCTTCTTCATATAATTCAAGTTCTCCTAAATCGTTAGATTCTTCGATATCAATCTTCATTCTGTTAAATCTTCTGCGCTTTGAAAGAAGCAAGTAAATGGTAATTGGAGCGATCAATAACGGAGCGAGGAACTCAGAAGATAACAGATTCAAGAAGGCACCAAAAGATAATTCCACACCTTCTGGGTCATATTGCGTCGAGAACCCATCTCCAGGAAGATAATAAACGCCTCCACCATACTGATTCAGGGGATCATCTGCTTCGTCAAACACATCGGTCCCTCTTTCTTCTTCCAATATGTCTGGAAATCCATCATTATCATCGTCCTCATCAAATACATCCGGAATGCCATCCTTGTCGTTGTCTTTCGGGACACTTGTCGCATTGAATGGGTCGGTCATTGGGTCCATTTGATATTCCCATGTATTGAAAATACCATCACCATCTGCATCCGGGTCCAACATGTCAGGGATGCCATCTCCATCCATGTCTCTGCATCCATTCATGGAAATATTGCTTGAACCATTTTGGCTTGGACAATCATCGCTGAATGCAAGACCTGGCTGGTCTGTGAACATGTCTCCATCACCATCCGACCAAGCTTTTGTCTCATTTGGCCATACGTCTTCTATATCAGCCCAGCCATCACCATCTGAATCGATGCATCCAATGCCGATACCCAATGATGCATTGCCTTGTTCCTCAGCACAGTAATCACTATTATCTCCCAGACCATCTTCATCGGAGTCATTCCACTCAAATGGATCGTTAGCAAACCTGTCTAAGGAATCTCCATATCCATCACGGTCAGAATCAGGACATCCAATTGGAATTGTAGACCTGTCTCCAGCAAGATTTGGGCACTGGTCGGCATTATCTCCAATTTCATCTTTGTCAGAATCCATTGTTTCATTCTCATCATTTGGGAAGGCATCAGCATTGTCACCTACTCCATCTTCGTCAGAGTCTTGTGTTTCAGTGCCATCATTCGGGAATAAATCACCATTATCTCCTATTCCATCTCCATCGCTATCTTTGGTTTCATTTGCATTGTTTGGAAAGGTATCGCTATTATCGCCTACACCATCTTCATCAGAATCGAACCATTCATCAATATCTATGGGGAACGCATCGGGATTATTCCCACTTTGATTGTCACCATATCCATCACCATCAAAATCACCATATTGTGTTGGGTCAAATGGAAATGCGTCACCATTGGTCCCGCTAGCATTATCGCCACGACCATCATCATCGGTATCTTTCCATTGTGTAGGATCATTAGGTAAGAAATCGACACTATCACCAAAACCATCTCCATCACTATCGATGAGATTATCACATCCATCGATAACTCCATCATTGTCAATATCGATTGCATCATCATATCCTTGACACAAATCAGGATTTACGCCATTGGGGTTATCTCCAAATCCATCTCCATCGCTATCACTCCACTGTGTTGGTTCACTTGGAAATGCATCAGGGTTATTCCCTGATTGGTTGTCACCATATCCATCATCATCGGTGTCCTCAAATTGTGTAGCATCCATCGGAAAAGCATCAGGGTTTGTTCCTGATTGATTATCGCCATAGCCATCTCCATCAGTATCGGTCCATTGGCTTCCATCGCCCAAGAACATATCTGGGTTATTCCCTGATTGATTGTCTCCAAAACCATCTCCATCTGCATCAATCCATTGTGTTACATCATTCGGGAATTCATCCTCAAGATTGTCACCATATCCGTCACCATCTCCATCCTCCCATTCATCGGAATTATTTGGAAAAGCATCATCTACGTTATCTCCATAACCATCGCCATCACCATCCGCCCATTCATTAGGGTTGTATGGGAATGCCTCTTCGATGTCGGCCCAACCATCACCATCGGTGTCCTTGCAACCAAATTTTGTGCCTAGTGTTGCATTTCCGGATTCAAATATACACTGGTCTGGATTCAATCCAAGTGGATTATCACCATATCCATCTCCATCAATATCTGACCATTGCGTTTGATCTGAAGGAAATGCATCAGGATTTGTTCCATTTTCATTATCGCCATATCCATCTGAATCCGTGTCAATCCATTGGGTTATTTCATCTGCAAAAACATCGGTTCCGTTGATCCAATACTGTAGGCCATCGGCATTGGTCCAATTTCTCAAATCCATGAATCCATCCATGTCCCAATCATTGGTATCATTGGTAGGGGTAAGTGGAGAAGGATCTCGGTTATTGCTGATGCCATCTCCATCAGAATCAGGACAAGCGAGCACATCGAACCAACTGGTTCCATATTGCAATGGACATGGGTCGGTAGAATCCTCATATTTGTCGTTATCAGCATCAGGGCATCCGACATAGCTTTCGTTTATCCCTTGCTCTATAGAATAAGCAGATGCACCGTAATTATTGACGCAATCATCGATGACATTGGCATAGCCATCAAAGTCATCATCTGGACAACCGAAGGTTGCATCTGCGGCATTGATGGCCCCAGTTTCATTTCGATTTGAGGTTCCTAATACGGTCGGACATGCATCGCCTTGGTAGCCATTGATGTTGTCGCCATATCCATCCCAATCACTATCATTCCATTGGGTCGCAAATCCAGGAAACTGATCTCCATTGTTTGAGTATCCATCTCCATCATAGTCTGGACATCCCAGTACATCGATAGATGAATTTCCAAAAACGGTTGGACATCCATCCGGATTGTTGCCTGCTTGCTGATCTCCGTAGGTATCTCCATCAGTATCAAACCATTGTGTATTATCGTTTGGAAATGCATCCAGCCTCGTTCCATACCCATCTCCATCATCATCAATGGTGATCCACCACAAACCCGCATCATCATCGTTATCGCTAATAACGGCAATATTTCCATCATCCCAAACATGTACATCAGCCATAGTTGAAGGCTTAATGTTCTCATCAGTCAAGGCCCATGAAAAAGAAGTGCCCATATCATCGTCATTGGATTTGATTTGGGGGGTGTCAATTGACAAACCGATGTATGCCGAATCAGCAGTATTTGTGCTGAGTGTAATGTCTCCAAAATCCATTTGACTGGTGTGCTTTCCATATGTCAGCAGATTTGTACTTCCATTGATGCTGATATTTGTGATTCCAATTGGATTGACTTCTGTTCCGTAAATATTGTCATAATCAGTTGCGGTTCTGAGACGAAGAGCATTACTACTCCAAAAATTACAGTCATCGGTTAAATCAAGTGACATTAAGCTATGGTATTTTGGATATGGAGGTGGGTCTCCATCTGTTGTGCTTCCTAAATTAGCCTCCAAAAAAGAACATCCTGTTCCTCCACTTAGACTCAATTCTGTGCCTAATTTTAGATGCGTCCCCTGAGTGCCTAAAACATCTACATGTCTGACATATGCTCCGTTCACAATATTTGTATCCTCGATTGAAAGTTTCATAGCCGTATTGAACCTAAGATTAGACACTCGATCAAAATCATCATCTAACAATAACAATGAGGTCGTTGGTGGATTATCTGGATGTAGATTTTCACCAAAACTTCCTGCTGCAGAAAACAATTGCACGTTGTCATAGTAATATTTACACCACTTCGTGCTACCTGCGAAGCAGTTCTGTTGGAGTACATATCCTTCTCCTGCATCAATCCCAAATTCAAAATAAAAACCGGTTTCATTCACGTGATGCACATCGACAGCATAGGCCCTCACGCCATCATGACCTGTGCTTGTGATTTTTGAAATTTGGAGTTCTTGACCAGTCGTTCGATTGAGCAATAAAAACATCACATTTTGGGCCTGTTCACCTAGAGTGCACTTGAAAACATCATTTGAGCCAACTCTTGAGATAGCTGTATCGCTTGTTGCAAGAAAATTATTCAAGTAAACAGGATCGCATTCTGAAATCACAGCAATTCTTGTTTCATTCATATCCAAGCCTGCTGGTTTTACCTCTCCATCCAGAGTCTCATATCCGACCAGCCATTGAGGCTGAAGTGAGAAATCTAAAGAAGAAACATATCCACTCACATTTGTAAAATTCAGTTGAGTGGTAGATGCACTAACATTCAAGGTTCCATTTGTCCAGCCCGTGATTACAATTCCTGCATCATCAACCGCAACGTCTGTGATTTCATCAGATGCATTACTGTCAAATAATTTGTAAATCCAAACTTCCGTATCAAGATCATACATTGCCACCAATCCTGCCGATTCACCAGTTGCGTTCAATACGGTATTTCCAAGAGAAATATTATTTGTGAATGAACCTACAATAATAATCGAGGTTTCGTTAACCCACTTGCCATTGGTTAATGAGAAATCAGAAATCAGTGTCTCAAATCCATCAGAGACATGTGTTTTTGTAAGATTTACACTATCACTTAGAGTAATATTTTCTGCGAATCTTTGTTTGTTGTCAAAGATTTCCAAGGTTGTATTATTGGCGGGAATGAATCCATGTGCTGTCACAAAAAGCATCATCAAAATACAGACAATAGACTTGCGTCTAGCATTTAACATGCCTGATGTATCCCTACCTAGGCTAAAATGCTTGTCATCAATTATCAGAAACCTAGTAATCTCAAAAATAGTGGGAGACCAAACAATCCCAAGAACACGAACATCATAATTCGCATCATGCGTTCATTGCGCTCTTGTTTTCCTAGCTTATCTGAACAGGCTTGATCACCGCAAGTCCTCGGGTCTGCGCTAATGGGAATGATGGCTTGGCAAAAGCGACAATGCTGGTGTGGTGGGACGTTGCTGACTTGCTTGCGTCCACTTCTCGATTTTTTCGAGGCATTCTCTTTGACTTTGGCTGCATCAACCATGTTAATCAGCCCGAACGATGGTTCCCTCAAATGGTTGTCCCTCAATCGCAGCCTCAATCCTGTCAAAATCGCGTCCATCAAGTACAGCGATTTCCAAATTTGAAGCGGCTGCCCAAGTTACTGCAATCGGGTCAACCACCGTACTGGTACCCGGTGTGAGTTCATCGCCGATGATTTCGCTCAATTCTTGAAGCGTGAGTTCTTTGTGTGGTGCTGCATTTATATTTTCTCGAGGATCGCTATCATAGACAT
>MDSW01065635.1_pt1 | contig 10640 bp, 6 predicted proteins | sample 811171 | NCBI WGS metagenome assembly MDSW01 (sample SAMN05326641, study PRJNA326480) | marine metagenome | isolation source: seawater | place: Atlantic Ocean: North West | collected 2012 | reverse complement strand
TTTTATATTCTTAATAAATTTAAAAGCTTTTCCAGGTTTTCTTATTTTTATACCTACGGGTAAAACAGATTTATCCTCCTTGTACAGGAATCCTAAAATTCTTAATGAATTTAGTACATATCTTCTACCAGACTCAGAATGATAGTCTATTGTTGCAGGCTCGTAATAAGAAACTTTTGGGCTTGGTTCTTTATCTTCAGGTTTGAGTTTAGTTGCTTTGTTGAATCCGTCAAATTCAGTATATTCTCCAAACCTTCCGTTCTTTAGGACAATAGGTAGATTTGTATTGATTTCAGTAAACAGAATATTCTCAGCATTGCTTCTATCTATGAGTTCTATTGCGCGATTTAAGCCTATATCTAGGATAAACTCATCTTCATCAGGAGTCCCAAAAAGTTTTTTTTCTTCTTCATTTAATGTCCATACACAAGGGCCATTAACACTTAGATCAGCATATATTGGATTTCCAAGGTCAGGATGATTTCCTAAATCTTTCGGGAGTTCTTGATATGTTTCAAAAGAGGTATTGAATTCGAAAGGTTTTTTTGTCCATTTACATTCTGAACAACCAACAAAATAGCCCCAAGCTCCAGATTTAAGACTTATTGGATTGGAGCACTTGGGACATTCGTTTCGAATCTCTCCTGATTCATCTTTAGGGAAAATTACTGATCCAAGCTCCTCATTTAGCAAATCAAGAACCTGTCGGGTTTTAAATTCATCTTGATTGCTTATTTCTATATCTTTGATTTTTCTATTTAGATAATTTTGCAGTTCTTCCCAAAACTTATCTAGCACTTCTTCATAATTTTTATTTCCAGAAGCTATGTCATCCAAGTCTGCTTCCATGTGTGCGGTAAACTTTGTTTCAATAAAGAAGTCTTCGAATACCCTCTTAAGATAAGAGGTTAGAACTCTTCCGAGATCAGAGGGTATTATTGATTTAGCGCCGTATGCGTATTTCTTAGTTCGTAATCCTTTGACTATAGTTGCATATGTTGAAGGACGTCCTATTCCTTCTTCTTCCATTTTCTTTATTAACGAAGCTTCAGAATATCTATTGGGAGGAGTTGTAAATTTTTGTTCATATTTGTTAGAGGCTAAAACTAATTCATTACCCTCTTCTAACCCTTCAGGAAAAATTGTTTGGGACTCTTCTTCGGATCCTGTCAATATTTCATAGCCTTTAAAAATATTCTTCCGTGAAGATGCTCTGAACTCATATCTATTATCAGTAGATTCAATAATCAAAGTTTTTCTTTCATATTTAGAACTTTGCATTTGACTAGCTACTGTTCTATTCCATATCAGTTTGTAAAGCTTCTCTTCATCTCCGCTCAAAGATAGATCCGAAGGCTTTTTAGATATATCTGTAGGCCTGATTGCTTCATGCGCTTCTTGGGAGTTCTGTACTTTAGATTTGTAAATTCTTGGTTCCTTAGATAGATAGGAAGAATCATAATTTGAAGAAATATAATTTCTTATCTCTTGCAATGGAGGAGGTCCAGGATTTTCTTCAGAGAAAGGCTCTCCAGTATTTGGGGAAGTGCTAATAGAGATGCCGTCAGTTCTCAAATACGTTATGTGACCTCCTTCATAAAGTTTCTGAGCTGATTGCATAGTTCTGTCAGCGGTAAAACCTAATCCGCTTGCAGAAGACATTTGGAGAGTGGATGTTCTGAAAGGAGGCTTGGGATTGCTAGATTGAGGTTTAGATTCTACTTTTTTTAAGATAAAGGAGGATAATTCTATTTCTTTAACAACCTTGTTGACATCAAACTCATTATCTAAAGGAATTTTTGAGATATTCCTATCTTCCAATCGAGAAAGCTTTGCTTCGAAGGAGGTACCCAAATAGTCAAAACTGGATTCAAATGGCCAATATTCTTTAGGGATATGTAAGTCCCTTTGGTCTTCTTTTTCGCACAATATTCTCAAAGTGGGGGATTGAACTCTGCCGGCAGATTTAGCTCTTGATATATGCCTCCATAACAGTGGAGAAACTTTAAAACCAATCAAGTGATCCAGAATTCTTCTTGTTAAATAAGCATTTACAAGATCCTGATCTATTTCTCTTGGAGATTCTATAGCCTTCTTGATAGCCGAGGATGTGATTTCGGTGAAAGTTACTCTTCTAACTTCATCTTCTTGAATTAACTTCTTATCTTTAAAGTCACTTAAAAGATGCCATGCAATTGCCTCACCTTCTCTATCTGGGTCAGTTGCCAAATAAATTAGATCGGCATCTTTACAAAACTTTCTCAAATCTCGCATAACTTTTTTTCCTTTTGAAGAAAATTCCCATTTGAGGTTAGTCCAATCATTTGGGTCAACTGCATTCTCTTTATCCGAAAGATCTCTTACATGCCCTACACAAGCCTCCACTTGCCACTCTTGTTCAGAAAAATTTGAGTCTAAATAGCCTTTAATTTTCTTTGCTTTAGCGCCTGACTCAACAATTACTAATGATTTCATAAATAAATAAAATTCTAATTTCCTTTACAGTATAAAGTTTAAGAATAGGGGTTCTGTCAAGTGTTTCTTATTCGGTACAGTGATTCACTATCTCTTTAATTAGCTTTGGACCTTCATAAATAAAACCAGTGTAAAGCTGCACATAATCTGCACCAGCTTCTAGTTTTTCTTCAAAGTCAGATACAGACATAACACCACCAGAAGCTATAATGGGGATTTTATCTCCAACCAAACTTTTAACTTCTATTAAACATGCAGTAGATGTCTTTCTAATAGGAGCCCCGCTTAAACCACCTTGACCACCAAAATAATCGTGATTTACTGAAGTATTGGAACAAATCACTCCATCTATTTTATTTTCGATTATTGAATTACAAATATTTTTGAGATTACTATGGTCTTCATCAGGACTTATCTTGATAAAAACAGGTTTGTAACCATAAAGTTTGGAGAGTTCCTGTTGTTTTGATTTAATTTTCCCAATAAGATCATTTAAATATTCGGAATGGGTGAGCTTTCTTAAATCTTTTGTATTTGGTGAAGATATATTAACAGCAACATAATCCGTATATTCATATACTTTCTCCAAGCAAATAAGATAGTCTTCATATGCTCTGTGATTAGGAGTATCAAAATTTTTACCTATACTTGAACCAATAATGACATTAGATTTTTTTTCTTTTAATTTAGAAACAAAGTAATCAACTCCTTTATTGTTAAAACCCAGACTATTAACTAAAGCTTTTTCTTTTTTAACTCTAAACAATCTCGGTTTTGGGTTTCCGCTTTGTGGCCGAGGGGTAACTGTTCCCAATTCAATAAATCCCACACCCAGAGCTGCCAAACAATCAATGTAGTCTCCATTTTTATCCAAACCGGCAGCTATTCCTACTTTGTTATCCATATCTTGCATATTATGCTTTATATAAGTATTTTTATTTTGCGGGATGTAACCTATAAATAGATTGAGAAGGCCAATTGAGTGAATAGCCTTAAGTCCTTTCAAGGCTATAGTATGTGAAATTTCTCCAGGAAATAAATGAAGTAATTTTGTAAAAAATGAGAACAAGATCATATGATACAATTTGACACCTATTCTATATCAGCTAAGGTATAATTTATATTGATAGAGTTTATGAATAATAATTTGAAATTAAAGTTGACAGAATGGCTTAAATTCGATTTTAATACGCATGTAGTTCCCAAGCCCTACCAAAATTGGACATTTTTTAATTTATAACAGGTTTTATAATGAATAAAATATCAAAGAATTTACTAGCAGCGTTCTCAGGGATCGCATTGGTTATTTTTCCACAACTTACTGTAGCGGAAGAAGATTCATCTGAAGCATCTGATGAAGGTGCTGCCGCAGGTTCTGCAGCCGGCGGTTCTGCTATCGGAGGAGTTAGTGCAGGAACAATAGCTGCTGTCGTTGCTATAGCCGCTGCTGCAGCTGCTATATCTGACAGTGGGTCAGGAGGAGGCGCTATAACGCCTACACCGACGCCTACGCCTACGCCTACGCCTACGCCTACACCGACGCCTACACCTACACCTACACCTACACCTACACCTACACCTACACCTACACCTACTCCCACGATTGAAGAGTACGAAACAGAAGTCGATGTTTACGTGTCAACTTCTACAAGAACAACAGGTGCTACAGCTACAAGAACATTAGCTGCTACAGATACAAGGACTACAGGAGCAACTGCTACCAGGACAACTGGAGCAACTGCTATTAGAACTACTGGTGCAACTGCAACTAGAACAACTAGCGCTACACAAACAAATCCTGTCAACTCAGGAAATGTTGTCATAGGTACTCAGGCCGACGAATACGGTAACGTCGAGAATCTGTACTACTCTATGGAAGATTATGAATTAACTGAAGAGTATGAAGTGGTTGAAACATACGACGTAGTTGAAGAATACGTAGTTGATGTTGAAGAAGAGTATGAAACTGAAGAGACAGTAGAAACTACATCGTCTGTACCAGTTGCTGGTGCTTCAACAGTTACAGCTACAGCTACAGCTACAAGAGAAGTTAATTAATTAAGTTATCAAATTAAAAAAGCCCCTTTCAAAGGGGCTTTTTTTTGCAAAACTACTGCAGGTAAAAAATAAGCTGAAAAAAGCTATTTACAAAATGAAGTCACATTGGCAATTACTTTCCTTTTGATGATTTAGTTCAGCGCCTTAATTAGTTAAGAGTCTTTTAAGAATATGATAGCCAGTACTGCAATCCTTAGATGCTTTTATATCTGGAAGGCCAACTGAATATATATTATTAAGTTAATTTAAATAAGCTACATCTATTCGAGTGATAAAAGAATTTTTATGCTGTCTTGGTACTCAAAAAGTAGATTATAGAGAACGGAAGGGTTCATTCTGAAGCAATCTAATTCAACTTAATTTATTGCACTTATTATAAGGCTATAAATTTATAAAGGTTTCTTAGTAACTTCAAAAGATATCTCGGGAAGTCTAGGAGATATATGCTGAACTGATTTCCAAACAAAATTATTATTATCAACCCAATATTTATTTGTTTCGTACCATGCTACTGTTTTTGAGGAAATTTTTTCTTCTATCAATTGGAGTTTCTTTTTTCCATTAAGCATAGGCACATTTCTATTATCTTTTTTAGAGTATGTATGGGCTAACTTTAAATTATTCAGGGTAGGTAAGTTGTAAGATCTATAAGAAATAAATTCTTTATTATTGTATATATCATCGCTCCAGGTTATGTCTGGAGATATGCTTTCTGTAAGATTATTATTAAGACCGCTTGTTTTAATTATTTGTCCGTTTTTAATTAATAAATAAACACCATCTGAACTGACCCATAAATATTCTTCGTCATTTTTACTTTCTAAAATCATCAGTGCAGTTGGACCATTGCCTATTTTCACTAACATCGAGGCATAAGGAATATTTTTTATTACTTCAGGTTTAATCTGATTTTCTTGTCCTAAAATTAGTTTTTTAATAGTTATGTATGCCTCTGCATAGCCTGGTGCTATCTTATTAGTATCTATGCTTGCACATGAGCCTAGAATAAAAAAAATAAAAACGTATATAGTTAGTTTCATCTTACTTTTTACTTAAGTATATTATCCCAATCCCTTATAACTGATGACTCATTAGAATCTCCTAAAACACCTATCAAAGAGCTATTTTTCATTAAAATTGCTCCACCATCCTTTGTAAGAGGGTGTAAACCAAAGGAAATAGCCCCTGTTCTGAAATCCGTATAGAATAATTGGGTTGGTATGGAGAAATAAAATCCTTTATCAAAGCTGCCTTCTCCAAACTCTTCAGCTGAAAGATTTGTCTTGGTAGCAAAGACTCCTAATGTAAATCCAGAATTAAACCTCCTCGATAAATCAAGTGTAGCTCCTTTATCTCCAGCTAAATATTTACCAATTAAGAGCTGGGAACGTATTTGATAAGGAAAGTCATAATAGATTCCTAAATGACCAGTTGTTGTAGAGTAATCTCTAAAAGAGAATCTTTGATTGTATGCTCTTTGCTTAACTTTATGTACAGATAGACCTAATGCAAATTTTTTCTTAAATGGCCTGTATAAGATCTCCCCACCATAGCCTCCAAACATCTCTTCAAAATAACCCATATCTAAACGAGTAAAGATATCTTTATATGGATTTGCAAAGTATTCTAATTGCATTCTTTGTAAATTATTTTTACCTTCGGCTAAGTACTCTTGTATATCACTTCTTACGTGAGGTATAGGACTTGTACTCGCGTTAACGAAATTAGAAAAAGTATCATATATATTAAAACCTAATGAAGTTGTGAGACTTAAGTTCCTTCTGAACTTAACTCTCGTATCAACTTTCCAGAATAATTGTCCTAAATAAAAACCTTCCGGGCCTCCTATCTGATGTTTCAAAGCTGGGGACATATTCCAGTCAAATTCAGGAAAGTTGACTGTGGGCATGAAAATTGCGTCTTTATAAAGAGGCGTAGAATTGTGAGATTCTATATCACTCAGTTGCAGAAGCTCCACTGAACTTATAGAGCCTTCATCTGCTTTATCGAAGTATTCTTTACCTAAAGAAACTTTTGCTATCTCAAAGTCACCATTCATTGCATGAATATTTATTTTTTCTATCCCTTCTGGAGACAAGGCAGAAACAATTCTAGCCGTTCTACCAACTGGACGTGCTGTTGAGTAAAATCTAGAAGATGCTATTGCTACATCTATTTCGTCTTCCTTAAGATTTGCAGCTTGTATATATATAGATTCATCTCTTAAGCTTGCATTAAGAGATCTGTAAAATATTGAGTTATCTTGTTTTATTTTTTGTTGTTGCTGCTTATTAAGTTTTTGGACTGTTTTTGGTCCAGGTTTAGGAAGAGTGTCATTTAAAAAGTTTCCTTTTAAAGAAAACCCAATTCTGAACTGGGAACCTCTTTCGAACGATGAAGAGAAGCTTAGATTTTCGGAAAAAGCATAATTTACACCGACATTAAATCTGGATTTCACACTTTGAACAGTTCCTTTTTTATCAAGATTTGATGTATCGTACTCGAGCTTTAACCTTAAACCTCTTTTTGGTAAATCATATTCCAACCCACCGAAAATAGCTGCATTACCTGAGAACCAACTATCATAACCAAACTCTCCACCTTGGCCACTTGAACTTGACCTGTTTTGAAATGAATCATGGATTCTCGTCAGAGGGTTAGATATATTGCTTGCCGTTCCAAGAATGCCCCATCCAATACCTAATGAAAGGTCCAAATTTCCAATTTTTTTTGATGATACTAGATATTCTGAAGCAAACTCTCCGGTTCCTGCTAAATCTCTTAAACCAATTGCAATAGCTGGGTAGTAATAAGTTTCTTCTTTTATCAGGCCTTTAAGATCAAAGCCTTTGTCTTTTAAAGATTGATTGCCACTATAGGAAACAGGACCATATAGTTGATTTTTAATTTCTACATATCTGTATGTTGCCTCTAACCAATTGAAAGGTGACGCAGTCAAAGAGGTAAATTCATGTGGAAATGAAGATGAAAAACTGAACCTCAATGAAGCCTCAGGCATCATTCTTGCGTTAGGCATTTCTATAATGCCAGTATTTCCATAATTATAAGCAGTTGGAACTACTTTGTATGGGTAATAGTCGTCAATTGATGCAACGAGCGAAAACGAAGAAGTTAAGCTTAGCAAATATAGCCAGACCTTAAGCTTCATAATTTACTCTAATCGCTTATAGCAGCAATGGCAGCAGCAGATGTAGCTAAATCAGCCAAAATAGGTGTTATGATCTGAGTCCATCTAATTGCATCGAAAGGTTTAGAATCTCTAGAAATAACTATTGTGCTTCCTGGTAAAATACCTTTGTTGGTACTGAATAGACCTTTTTTAATTAATTGTGCTTTACCATTCGGCAATATAACGAAAATCTTATTCTTATCAGCAGAATCTCTCAATCCACCCGCCAAGTCAATGTAATCAGATATTGAATATTCGGGATTGAATCCAACTGTTGCGCTATTTAAAACTTCTCCAACTATAGAAACAGAAGAGGGTCTTTTTGGTATATACAATTCATCACCGTCTTGTACAGTAAAATTTGTAATTGGATCAGACTTGAGAGCTAAAGTATCCAAATCGACTATCATTCTTCCTAAAGGCTCTTCTTCTCTAAGTTTTTTAATCAGATTTGATATCGGTAATAAAGTATATTCTCCAACGCTTACGGAATTTTGTGTAACTATATCGACGATAGTATTTTCTAATTCGTCGGCAGCTCTTTCAAATGAAAGTTTTTGAGACTTGGCAACTTCGTCTCTTAAATAAACACCGCCTTGAAAATAAGCCTCAGTACTGAAACCACCAGCCCTATTAAGAATATCTAAAATCTTATCTCCCGGTTGAATGGAATACTCTCCTGGATTTTTTATCTCACCAGATAGTTTTATAGTTCGAGGATCAACCCCTGCAACTGATGAGATATTTATAACATCGCCATTTTTTAAGGAGATATCAGAGGCTGTTTTTGGATCCAAATAGCTTATATTTCTCTTTGCGGTTGTAGAATCAACTGAACTTAATTCTAATTTAGGAGTTCCAAAAACCTCAGAGTTAAAACCTCCTGCAAGGTAAATAGCATCTTTAACTGATTCTCCTTCAACAAACTCATAACGATGAGGTCTTTTGAAAGCACCTCCTAAATTAACAGAATTTTCTATGAAAGGAATAAAGATTACATCTCCGTCTTGTAGAACAACGTCAGAATCAATAGAACCTTTAAGAAGAAAATCATAGAAATCATAAGTAGATATAACCTTGTTATTTCTTTTAATTTGTATATTCCGTAAGGATCCTTGCTCATTTACACCACCGCTTACAAACAATGCATTTGAAACAGAACTTAAACCACTCATAACATATCGACCTGGTTTATAAGCTTCTCCTAAAACATAAACACCAATTGACCTGGTCTCAATTATGGACATATCTACTTTGGTCCCAATAAGTGATCCTTCAACTGTCTTATTTAAGTGTTCTTTTGCTTCTTGGTATGTCATACCAAGAAAGTTTATAGGCCCGATATATGGAAGAACAACTTTGCTTTCTCTATTTACAAAAACTTTTACTTTCCTTTCTTGAGCGCTACCATAAAAATTAACTTCTAAATTATCACCTGGTCCAATAATGTAATCAGGGTTTACAGGAGAGTTGTCTACTGGAGCAAAAGTAGTAGGAGAATATTGAAAAAAGCTATAACCGTATATACATTCAGGACAAGACTGGTCAGGAGAGGCTAAATCTTGTAATTCCGGTCTTAAGACTAAATTGCTAGCTTCTTCGAAAGTTTCTTGAATTTCTTCCTGTAAGCTTGCACCACTTTCCATTTTTCCTAATACGCTTGCTCTTTGATCAGGTGGAAGCTGCTCTAGCATCTGTAATTGAGCAGCAGAAGGTTCAAAAGTCTCAGTTAAAATTGAGGACGCATAAAGAGAGGTAAGAAGAAAAATTACTACGCTTTTTTTATTCATCAAGTTATTTTACAGTGTTAAACGGATAAATCTATCCACTATTTTTATTAGGATTCCCTAAACTCCAACCTAATTTGGTCCTACAGGATGAAAAGAAACTGTGATCCGTAGGATGTATCAAAGTTAACTCAGTTTTAGCTTTCCGAATGAGTACTTCTTGATCAGATGTTACTTTCAAGTTGTTATGACTGTCCATGCTTAAATAAGCTTTGGACTTTCCTCTTACTCTGAGTTTTATTTGCTTGTCTTGGCTTGTAATGAGTGTCCTAGCATTCAAACTATGGGGAAACATAGGAAGAAGAGTGAAAGCTTGAACTTCAGGAGAAATTATTGGACCATTTCCTGATAAAGAATACGCAGTAGATCCTGTGGGTGTACTTACTATTAGGCCATCTCCCTTTTGTCTATAAACAAACTCATTATCTATATAGAGGTCGTACTCCATCAATTGGGCTATAGAACCTGAGTGAAGTACAATTTCGTTCAAAGCAATATATTTTTCTTTTTTTCCGGAAATTTCTGCTTCAAGAAATATTCTATTGTCTTCAATCAGGTCTCCGTGCATTATTAAATTAAGAGCGAAGGTAAGATCTGCAGGCGGTATATCAGTCAAAAAGCCTAGGTTACCAAGATTTATTCCCAGAACAGGTATACCTTTACACCCAAAATTCCTTGCCGAACTTAACAAAGTACCATCTCCGCCAATTGCAATTATTAAATCTGAACGTTTAATTATAGTTTTGTCTGATAAAACCTTATTTGAAAATTCACTCTTTATTTTTGAAGAAACCGGAGATAAACAGTTAACTCCAAGATTAGAAAGAACTTCAGCTACTTGACTGGCGATAGAAACAACTTTTTTGTCTTTAAGAGAAGAATAGATAGCAACGTTTTTGAATTTAAGATTACTTACCATTTTTTTACCCAATATATGAATATTGTATCAATTGCCGCAATTAAAACCTTAAAAACATACTTTGTCAGTGCTAGCATTAAAGCAGTAGACCAATCCATTCCAGTAGCAAATACCCAAGTGAATTGATAGATAAAAGTGTCTATTAATTGAGACGTCATTGTAGAGAGATTATTTCTTAACCAGAGCTTGGATCCATTGGTTTTTTGCTTTA
>MDSW01132077.1_pt1 | contig 10641 bp, 9 predicted proteins | sample 811171 | NCBI WGS metagenome assembly MDSW01 (sample SAMN05326641, study PRJNA326480) | marine metagenome | isolation source: seawater | place: Atlantic Ocean: North West | collected 2012 | reverse complement strand
TCAGAGGTATTGGACGTGGTGGCTTATAACTAAACTTAGTGAAATTCAATTAGAAAATATTAAACAAATTCTAACACTTCGTTATTCAACAAATTTAGGAGATGCTTCAAAAAAAATTTTACCTGAAGATTTTAAAGAAATAAGCTATAATGCACCGGAATCTATAATTGAAAATCAAATAAGAGATTCGATTCGGAATCAAGTTGGAGATAATTTAGATAAAGTCGGCATATCATTAAGCTCCGGAATTGATTCTACACTAGTTTTAGCATTGTTAAGGAAAGAATTTCCTTCTATCAAAATAGAATCTCTATCCGTAAAATTTAGCCAAAGTACTGATGAAACAGATGCTTCAAAAAAAATTTCAGAAAAATTTGATACAAATCACCATGTATTAGAACTTGATAATTTCCTAGAGGAATTGCCACAAGCCATAAACATTGTCAAACAACCATTCTGGGATTTACACTGGTTTTACCTTGTAAAAGAAATGAAGAAATCAACCAATGTTTTCCTTTCTGGTGATGGAGGTGACGAATTATTTGGAGGTTACACTTTTCGCTACAAAAAATTTTTGCAACTTACAAACAATAATTCAACCACTGAAGAAAAAATTATTTCATATCTAAATTGTCATGAAAGAGATTGGGTTCCTGATCAAGAGTTGATTTTTAGTGATGAATGTAAATTCAGCTGGAATGAAATTCACGAAAAGATTAGACCATATTTTTCAAATTCATTATCTAATTTTACTCAAGTATTATTAGCCGATTATAATGGTAAACTACTACATAATATGCAACCATTGTACTCATTAATCCACAAACATTTTGGCGTTACTAATATTACACCTATTCAAAATAATGAAACAATTAGATTATCATGTCAACTCACTGATTCATTAAAATATGATTTTTCTACAAACACTGGAAAAATTCCATTAGTAAATTTAATAGAAAAATATGGACTCACAAATTTAATATCTCAAGAAAAACAAGGATTTTCTGTTAATACTGTAAACATGTGGAGTTCTTATGGACAAAAAATTTTTCTTCATTATTTTGATAAATCAAGATTAACTGAAGATAAAATTTTGAATTCAGATTGGATTCAAAAGTACTCTAACAAATCTAATCTTGATGTTAGATATGTCAATAAACTTCTTGGTATACTTGCATTAGAAATTTGGTATCGATTATTTATTATCAAAGATCTTCATGCAGATGAAAAATTAACTATCTAAAATTTTTTCAATATATTCTACACCAATTTTTGCAGATTTTCCAATATTATACACTGTCTCTGAACGTATTTTTCTAATATCCTCTTTTGTTTCATCATCCATGTTCTGAATCATCTTTGGTATGGACTCTAGATCTTTTGGATTAACCACAATGCCAATTTTATGTCTTAAGGATATCTCAATAGGTGTAGTTGAAATTTTGCTTGATTCTTCATTCATTTCTTTTTTTGGAACATCTATGTACACAACAGGTCTTTCAAAAGTAAATGCATATTCAAATGATATCCCTGACCAATCTGATATCATACACTTTGAGGAATGAAAATCCTTGGATTTGATTATTCCTTCTTCCAAAATAAAATTTTCATCATTGTGAAACCTTTCATGAATTTCTTTGATTATTTCAGGTGATTCTTGGAAAATTCTAAAATGCGGTCTGAGTAATATTTTGAAATTAGCTTTTAGCAATACGTCAATTAGCTTAATACCACAAACCTCCAAAAGATTATTTTTACCATAAGTTGGAGTAATGATTATCAAATTACTATTATTTTCATCATTCACAAACAACTTATTTTCTTCTAACAATGTATCTAATCGTCCAAATCCATATTCAATTAACTTTTTTGATTTTAATCCGTATACTTTTTCTATTTCTAAAATTTCTCTTTTATGATGTTCTCCAATACAGAATATTGAATCATAATTATCAACCGCACCTTTACGTAGGTATGAATGAACACTAAACATTGAATGAAAAATGTAGATATAATGTACTGCAAAAACTTTAGATCTTTTAATATGAAATGTATCCAAATTTGGCATATCCATTAACAAAATTTTTGCTTTTAAAAAAATAAAGAATTTTGTTCTAGCAGTACCATTTCCTATGTAGAATGTTTTGATTTTTTCATTTTTCATAGATAACATTGGATCATTTTTTACTGATGTAACATAACATATTTGCAAACTTTTTTCCTCTGTTAATGATTCTATTAATCTCCTAAAATGATTAATAGATGCTTTATTTTCTGCATAAAAAACAATAGAACGCTCTTGATCACTTAATTTATCAAATCGTCTTAATTCTTTCCAATCTAAACCAAAATTAAATTTCATATTTTTTAAAATTATTTAATCTCTATTTGACAATTTAGTTTTAATCTTAAACCAATATAGTTTGAGAGTCATTCCTACTCCTGCAATACCACCAATAATCATGGCCATTACTGCGGAAAAAGCACCAGGATCTATATAATTAATTATCTCAATCATCAATGACTAACCTATTTTGAATAATAAAATGTTATCTATGTTTTTTTCATTTTTAAAATTATATTATTTCTATTTCAAAGTTTCAGAAATATTTTTGTAGTCATATGGCTTTTCACCATCACTCCAGAAATTTTTATCAATATGTAATTCATAATCACCGTTAAAATATTTATTAAAAATAATTCTAAATGTATTGACTGGAGTTATGTCTTCATAAAGATCTTCATAATTTCCATCAGGAAAATACACTACATTTAGGTTAGCCATTCTCTCAAAAACCATCTCTCTTGTTGGTTCTTTCCAATCAATTGAATGTCCTCCTCCTGTATCACCTTGCAAAATAATTATTGGTTTATTATCTGAATTGAGTAGTTCGGGAATTATCTTTTCTATCAAATTTTTATTTAAAAATTTAATCTGATTTACGTACGCAACTCGTTCATTCCATGGTTCAGAATTTAGTGAATTACCTGACGATACATGTTCTCCATTTGGACCAAAAATGTATGGTGCATGAGGTAACAAGATGTGTACAAAAACAAATTTAGGCTGATCTGTATTCTGACTTAAGTTTGAAAATTCATTAAATCCACACATTATCTGGTCTCGTCGCAGTTGTTCAAAGTGTTTTTCATAGAAATAACTTATCATAGATTTTTCTAATAATTCTCGAATTAAAGAATCAAAATTAATTTCTTTAAATTCACAAAAATTTGTTTTAGCATTTTTGAATTCACCATTAGGACCCCAAAGTGATCCTACGTTAATTATTTCATATTTTAATGATGAAAATTTTTGCATAACTATATTATCGCTTAATAATTTATTTAAGAAACGATAATTCTGTGAATTTTTATCCACATCAGTTGTTAACACATCCAGATATTCCATGTTAAGTGATGAAGATAATGACTGAATGGTCATGGGATAATTACTAAAACTATTCTTTACAACATAAAATCCTGAATTTTCTAAAGATGTTAGAAACTTACTATTATCAAACTCATAAAATTTTTTTGATGACTCATTACTTGGATATTCATCTAAAATTATATAGTAAACATCTGGAAAATTCTTATTTCTATCCAATTGATTCTCTAGTAAATTTTCTTCAATGGAAGTTGAAAAAATATTCATCATTGAATTTTCTTGAGGTGCTCCTATTCCAAACCATGTTTCGTTTTCTGCTAATTCAGGATTGCCGAAATAATTTCCACTAGAAAAATCTCCTACAATATTAATTGAAATTAAAACAATTACTGATGCTGAAATACCATTGGCAATTGTAGTTGCATTATTGAATTTCTTCTTTGATTTAAGAAAAAATATGGTACCCAGAATAGCTATGACAGAAAATGGAATTAGAAGATATCTATGTCTCGATATTTCTGAATTTTCTAATTCTGAATCATTTAAAATATTATAAACATGGCCATAAGAAAAGAACACTAAAACAAGTAATGAAATTACTAATGCAATCTTATTTCTATTTCTAATCTTTTTTCCTAAAATGAATAACGTAAAAATTGTTAATGAAATCATTGTTAAGATTGGTAAAAATATTTCTGTAACCGGTAACAAGTGAATATTTTGTGAAAAAATAAAGATAATTGGATAAATTGAAAATAAAATTGGATGAATAATAAAGGATTTTGTATTATGTTTTGATAAATTACTCATGAATTTTTTCCAAATCCCTTATACGACAACCAATAAATCATAATTATACTTTTTTCCTCATTGTATAGTATCTCACAGAACAATTTTTCGATCAAATTGTTCAAAACTTATTTATTTTTTTACTATTAGGAGAAATATGAATCTGGGAAAATTTTCTTTTAATTCTGAATCAAATGATCTTAAAAAATTTGAAAATCTTGAGCTAAATGATAAGAAAATTGTTTTTTATTCTGAAAATGAAAACTCTATTTTTATCTTCAAATCCCTAATTGACGAATTAGTTAATCAAAATATTGCAATTTGTTATGTAACTTCTAGTAAAGACGATCCAATGTTATCTATGAAAAATGAAAAAATTAAAACATTCTACATAGGAGAAGGAATAACAAGAACAAAATTTTTCCTAAATCTTAAAACTGATATTCTAATAATGACAATGCCTGAACTTGGAATATCTTTCATAAAAAAATCTAAGATTCACCCAGTACATTATATCTATATGTTTCATGCAATTGCAAGTACACACTTAGTTTATAAAAAAAATGCTTTTGATAATTATGATTCAATATTTTGTATAGGAAATTTTCAAGTAAATGAAATTAAAAGTAGAGAAAAACTTTACAACTTGAATACAAAAAATTTAATCATAACTGGATATAGTCATTTAGATAATCTCATGGAAAAATACTCTTCAAAAAAACAATTTCCAACAAATAATCCAATTCAAGTTTTAATTGCACCCTCTTGGAGTGATGATGGATTATTTGAGACCATAATTGAAGAAACTATTCTTATTCTATTAAATGTAAATTTCAAAGTAATTTTACGTCCACATCCTATGACTCAAAAAAAATCTAAGAAAAAAATAAATAATTTACGCCAAAAATTTATTTCGAATAAAAATTTTATAATTGAAGAAAATATTCCAAACTTTGATTCATTTTTGAAATCTGATATCATGATAACTGACTGGTCTGGTGCTGCAATTGAATATGCGTTTACTCTTGAAAGACCTGTTTTATTCATTGATGTACCTAAAAAAATTCATAATCCAGATTATGAAAAAATACCTCAAATTCCAATTGAAATTAGTATTAGAGATAAAATAGGAGAAATCATTTCCCCTTCGAACATGCAAATTTTACCCAGTAAAATTCGAGATTTATGCCAAAATAATCATATGAAAAATAAAATCCAAAAAGCTAGGGATGAACTAATTTCAAATATTGGAAATTCTTCTAAGTTAGAAACAGAATACATATTAAAAATAAGAAACCAATTGCAAAAATGAAAGAAAAAAAAATTGTTTATGTTGCTATGGTTGCTGACTTTTTACATCATGGGCATATTAACATAATCACAGAAGCCCAAAAACTTGGTGAAGTTACCGTAGGCCTTCTAACTGATGATGCAGCTGAGAGCTACAAAAGAAGACCAATTTTTACATTTGAACAGAGAAAAATAATTATTGAAAATATTAAGGGTGTAGCATCTGTTATTCCTCAAACATCTCTAGATTATATCCCTAATCTAGAAAAAATTAAACCAGACTACGTTGTTCATGGTGATGATTGGAAATCAGGTATTCAAAAAACCCAAAGAGAAAAAATCATTCAATTTCTTCAAGAAAACAATGGCACTCTTGTGGAAATTCCATATACGCCTGGCATATCTTCAACTAGTATTATTAAGAATCTTAGTAAGAATGAATATCTATAATATTCATATGAGTTATTCTGATTTCTTATTGTTTTAAGAATTTCATTTTCAACTTTTGCCAGTATAATTTCATTGCAATACCAACTCCAATTAATGCACCAGCTAACATCTGTATGATTATTGTTCCACTACTTGGATCCAGATAAGCAAATGCATTTGAAACTGAAAAGTGACCAACTACCATTAAAACTACTATAGATGAATAGAAAATATTCCTGAACTTCAACATTGGATTGCCAATAATCTATAAGATAAACTTTGTTGATAATTTTTATTATCACTTTGAATATTCTTTGATTATTAATTCAAATTTTTCTGCAATAGCCGTCCATGAAAATTCTCTTTTCGCCATCTCGTATCCTTGGTTAGTAATCTCTTTGCTAAATTCTGGTTCATCAAAAAATTTAGAAATTTTCCTTACAATCATATCACTGTCGCCATTTTCAACTAATAATCCAGTTTTATTATCTGAAATTAACTCTGGAATCCCTCCAACATTTGATGCAACTATTGGTTTTTTCATTAGTAATGATTCTATGATTACCTGACCTAATCCTTCTAGTCCTGATAATAATAGAAAAACATCCATCTCTGATAGAAATTTTTTTATTTCATCAGGATATTCCAAATTCTTCAACCACACAAAATTTCTATTATTAGTTAATTTTGGAATTACTTCATCAGCATAAGTTCCGTTACCTGCAAGGTAAAATGTTACCTCAGGCAACTTTTTCATCACCTTGTCTAATGTCAAAAGTTCTTTTGTTTTTCCCCACACATTTAGACCTTGTATTAATCCAACGCATGGATGTTTTAATTCATTATTTGTGATATTTATCCACTCTTGAGGATCTCTTCCATCTGCTGGAAAAACAACTGTATTTTTTTTTGGATATCTTTTTCTTATTTCACCCTCTAAATATTTGGAAATTGGTAAAATTAACTGTGAATTTTTAAAACAATATTCAGCCAATTTCTCGTTTCTTTTAACTGATAATCTTTGTTTTCTTGTTTTGTATATTGTTTCTTTTGCCCATCTGACTTCTTCCCAATAATTCCCTCTCATCAAAACCCATAATGGTATATTTTTATCAACAATATCTTCTGCAATTCTTGAAATCCTATCTAATAGTATCACTGTAGGATTAAATGTTTTTAATACCTGTTCAAATTTTTTCTTCTTTGAAAACTTTTTAACAAAATTTGGCTCAAAAAACTTGTTAGCATAATCTAAATCATAGACCAATTTTGTTTGTATTCCTTTTTTATTTAATTCAGATAGAAATTTTTCTAAATGAATAAATCGATCTTTATTGCCTATGACTAGTAATTTGAATTTCTTTTCCAAAATCATTCGAATTATTTCTGATATTGTGTAGTTCTTTTCTCATCGTCACTAAACACTACTCCTACTGTTCTTAACAATAAAACATCATTGTTCTGACAATAATCAACTAATTTTTTAATATATTTTTGAAAATTTTCTTTATCCTCGTTATTTCTAATTATTGCTGAAAATAAATCATCATGATCAAGCATAACAATCTTCTTTTCTGTCTTGAGCGCATTACAAATCTCATCTATATTCAATACTGACTTAGGACTCTCGATTTTAGGAACAATGTTGATAGTTACAGGCAATCTCTCCAAAAATTCTTCCAAGTCACTTTTTGACTCCACATTTGAAACTGCAAAATATTTCACATTATCGTTTGTTTCAAGAATTTGTATGATGTCGTCTAATGAATATCTGTTATTTGGAGGTTTTATTCTACCTACAGGTAGATCAATAAAAAAATCTGATTCTTTATTTTTAGATACTTTTTCTTCTAATTCATTTATACTGTTACACCATGCTAAATTTATTCGAAATATTGCATCTTTTGGAAGTTTAATATCATAACTTCCAGCATTTTGTGAAACTAGTAACATAATACCCTAAAAAATTTTAATTTTATAAAAGGTACTAATCATGCATACATTGCATCATTGCTACAATATAGCAAGATAAATAAGATTCATGGTAATCTAGTTTCTATAAATTGACTCAAAATTATGATGATTTTAATATAATTTTAATTAGTTTAGATGGAATGCGCCATGATAAAATCCATTTATCTGAAAACATAAGAAAATTAATTAAAAACAGTGTATATTTTTCCAACATGTATACTGTTTCTCCATACACATTAGCTTCCCATCATGCAATTTTTTCTGGCATGCAAGCATGTCAAAATGGCGTTGACGCATATTTTCATATGTTCAGATTTAAAAAAGATGAAATCACAACCTTAACAGAACTTTTACAAGAAAAAAACTACTATACATGCTGTGATATTGGAAAAAAAATACTTTTGCCTGAACAAGGATTCAATGAGTTCAATGTATATGATGAGAATAATATTGATTTTCAACAGAGACATGAAGAAATAATTTCACGTTTATCCAAAAAAGAAAAATTTTTTCTCTTCTTACAATACAATGAGCAGCATAAAAATCTAGTTCAAGATGTAATGAAAAAATATGATCCAAAAAATAATGATGATGATTATTATTCAAACCAAGAACAAAATGAAAAAAGATACGATTCTTACATGCCTGATTGTGATAAATACGTCGGTAAAATTTTAGAGGTTATCAAAAAATTAGAGATCGATAAAAAAACGATTGTTATATTATTTTCCGATCACGGTACAAGTTTAGGTGAACGAAAAGGTGAAAGATTCTATGGAGTTTACTTGTACGACTATACATTAAGTGTATTTTGCATAATTAATATCCCAGAAGTTACCCCTCATGAAGTAAAACAACAATGTAGGACCATTGACATATTTCCAACAATAGCAAATTTTGCAAATATCAATTTAGAAGCTAAGTCAATAGAAATTCCTGCTAAAAACTTGTGGGATTTTATAGAAAAAAACAATGATAGTGAAAGAGAATTATTTGCTGAAACTGGAGGTCTCTATGGTTTTTGGCCATCTAGAAAAAAACATAATGTTTTTTGTGTAAGAAAAGACCAAAAAAAAATAATTTATAATATGACTCCTAATACATTTGAATTCTATGATCTTGTAAAAGATCCTAGCGAGAGTAATAATATCTATGATGAAAATAATTCTGAAATATCTGATTATAAGGAAATATTGCTTAATTATCTAAAAAAATATGATATCAAAAATGCATTTTAGCTAAATTGAAATTTTTATCTGTCTATCAAGAATTATGATTATTTAATTTTAGTAGAGTTTTTGTATTCGATATTGTAAGGCGCCCAAGTTTTTAGATACCATACATCTAGGATTATTTCCTACAGAACAAATCTTCAAATTAATTTATTTATCTCTAACGTAGGATTTTTAAAATTATCTGATTCAATAAACATTTTATACCACATTTCTAAATTAAATAAAAATAAAGTTTGTCGCAATATGTTATCATCTATTTCTTTTTCTTTAGAATTTTCAATTTTTGTATTAAGAATTTTTTCTGATAATGTATTAATTTTTAAAGATTCTGTATTGAGATATGATCTCTTATTTCTTATTGAATCTTCGATGAGTGTTTTGGCAATAGGTAGAAACTCAACTTTAAAATATTCATAAAATGGAATTCCCCATGGGAATTTTTTTCTTTTAACTATTTTTTCTGGTAATAAATCCATTCCAATTTTCTGCAACAAATATTTTTTTGTAAACTCTTTTTCAGGATTAATTTTTAAATTATCTGGAACTGAAGCTGTATATTCAATTAATTTGTAATCAAGAAATGGTTCTCTTAGTTCGATAGCATGTGCTGAAGCGGTTCTATCTATTCTCCATGTTTGTGCACCAGGAATTTCAGTTTTTAATTCAAAATACAGTACATTATTCAATAACCCATGTTCTGAATTTATTTTTAAAATATTATTAAAAACAACTGAAGGGTGATTATTGTTTTTCAAGTGTTTTAAAACATTAGTTGAAAAAATTTCACTTCTCATTTTTTCATCTTTAAAAAAACCAGATGTAATTGCCTCATAGTTTTTAGTTTTTTGTAGGTAATTACTATCTTTTGCAAATGGTAAATATCTGTTGTATCCACCAAACAATTCATCTGAACCTTCACCCGTATATGCAACGGTAACAAATTTTTTTATTTCTTTAGATACCATATAATTTGATAATATTGATGGTCTGCCGAATGGTAATTCCATATGCCAGAGAATTTTCGGGAGAGATTTTGTTAAATCTGAGAAATCAATCATTATTTCATTATGATTTGTTCCACAATGTTCAGCAACAATTTTTGCTTCTTCAAATTCATCAAGATCGTTTCCAAATCCAGTTGTAAATGTTTTAACTGGTTCTTCTGAAAATTTATTCAAAATAGCAACCATTATGCTAGAATCTAGACCTCCAGAAAGTAAAGCTCCTAATGGCGCATCACTAATTCTTCTTTTATCTACTGCGTCTTCAAGTAATCTTTTAACATTTTTAACATTTTCATTTTCTGAAAAAGAATTTTTTACTAATTTTAAATCCCAAAATTTTTCAATATTGATTGTTTTTTCTAAAAAATTATATGTTAATTTATGTCCGGGTAATAATTCATTGATATCTTTCAAAAGGGTTTGTCCATCTATGGTATATGCATAAGTTACAAATTGTGATAATCCTTCATGATTTATTTCACGTTTCACTTCTTCATACTGTAAAATTGATTTTATTTCAGATGCAAAAATC
>MDSW01095539.1_pt1 | contig 10641 bp, 8 predicted proteins | sample 811171 | NCBI WGS metagenome assembly MDSW01 (sample SAMN05326641, study PRJNA326480) | marine metagenome | isolation source: seawater | place: Atlantic Ocean: North West | collected 2012 | reverse complement strand
TAGGTATGAATTCCAATGCAGAAGTGGAACAGATCGCTCCTATGGGGGCTGAGACAAATATTTTCAGTAAAGGTCTCAGGAAGGACGCGTTATATAAATTGATTGAGGAGGGTTCTGGACTCGCCTCGGAATTAGGGATTGAACATTTTTTTGAATCTCACGACACTGATTATGGCAAGATGAGGCATCTCGCTCCGGTGTTGCAGATGTCTGCAACTAAGCCCTATTGGTCTTCGGGCGCCCGTCCCCTTGGCAGTGATCTTCCTGTATGGGAGTAGGGATGTCACAAAAAAAGCTCAGACATGAAGGAACTTGACTGATATTTTTTTACTTTGAATCAGTCTGTTCTGGGATTCAATAGGTGAACAACCTCATTTCGATTTGTTTAGATCAGTGTGATTTACCATTCGGGCCTATGAGCACCGGGCAGGACTGTTTTGCCAGTCCAATACGGGTTCGTTTCTGACATATTTATCGCGGGTCGAAGTCGCTGTAGTACTCCATAGTCTGATTCATGTTCCTCGTTGTATTGATTTGCGAGTTCGATGATTTTCTCTGCCGTGAGACCTTTGCTAGGGTCCAACGTTGTCCCCATTCGTAAGTACCAACTGGCAGTTTGACCAAGAGATACTTTTACATGCCATGAGCCGCCAATTCGGGCACGCATTTTTAGTGCTTCCAACACCCCGAAGGCACCCCAGTAGCCAGTGCAGTAATCATTCATAGCCATTGCAACTTGTCGTTCACCGCGTGGCGTGCCATCTGGTGGCGTGTGTTGGTTCTGTAGGTAAGTAATTCCGGTTGCAGCTTGAACATTACCGTCGAATCCTCGTTTTTCGCTCCACGGACCATCTTGGCCGTAGGCGTTCTCGGAAACGTAGATAATACCAGGGCGTTGTTGAGCAAGGTCATTAGGACCAAATCCTCGAGCAGCGAGGCTTCCGGCTCGATAAGATTGGGCGAATACGTCCGCTTGAGAGATCAATTCTTTCAATGCTTTAATTCCAATTGGGGATTCTAAATCAATGTGTGCTTTTCTTTTGCCGTGGCCTGTATCAGCTTGAGCGGCTGAAATAATCGGCACGTTCGGTGATCCGATGTGCATCACATCAGCACCGAACGCGGCTAAAGTTCGAGAGATAGTCGGCCCAGCTAGAACACGCGTGGAGTCAATTACGCGAAGATTTGATAAGGGTCTTAGTCCCTCTGGTACCGGAACGATTGGACCTTCTCCGATTTGCTCGATACCAACTACCGCGGTGTCAGCAAGAATTTTGCCTTGTGGGTGTTGTAACCATTTGTCCGGTGTCCGCAAAATAAGGCCTGGTAGGCCTTCCGCCGTCAAAGCCGCTTCAAGATCATTTGAGGACCATTTTCGGACAGCTTTCTTTATCGATTCAGGATCTAATTCGGATCCTAGTACTGCTGCAGTGGCTGCAGCGAGATGCATAAATCCGTTTTGTAGATAAATTTTGATTCCGTCAGCACATTGGTACTCCCCGAATGTAGGGTCTCCATCTCCAGTTTGGAGAGCTTCCGTAGCCGGCATGCCATTTACCCGTAATAGCCACATTCCACTGATTGTCAGAGCTGCATGTGTCATATTGATTTTGATATTTTGGCGATTGCCTGTTTTTTTTGCCCAAATGTCATCGATGGCACTAGCGACCATTGCGAGAGCAGTTGAAGTTCCTGCAGCAAGCTTTAAGCTTGATGGCCAAATCTGCTCGTTGTGAGTGAACTCAATATTTGAAGCAGTGGGTGGAGTAAGCCCCGCTGAATAGACTATTTCTTCAAAGTCGCTAACTTGCATGCGTATTCACTCTATTCCAGTTTGTTTAACTAATTTCCTTGATAATTTTCATCGTTTCCTCAAGAGTATCTAAGCGGTCGGCAATTGAACTTCCTGCGGGATCAACTCTGAATGTATTTACCCCGACTTCTTTGTAACGTATCAATTTTTCTTTCACTTCTGTGGGCGACCCTACAACTACGCCACTAAGCGCCATCTCTGTGGGAACTTGACTGCGCGCTTCATCTCGTTTGCCTGCAATCCATAAACTCTGAATTCTGCTGACTTCGTCAGCCCAGCCTTGTCGACGATATGCGTCAGCGTAGAAATTTTGATTCTTTGTACCCATTGCACCGAATTGAAATGCTAGACCAGGCTTCAGTTCTTCTGCTAATTTTTCAACATCTTCAGAAAATTGAACTCTCGTTCCGACTACGATGTCGATGTCCGAGATAGAGCGACCCGCCTCTTCGGCACCCAGCTGAATCGGCCCAAGAAATACGTCAGCAGTATCAGGGAGAAACACTGTGCCAAGCCACCCGTCGGCAAGCTGCCCAGTCATATGTAAATTCTTTGGCCCAAGTGACGCGACGTAAATGGGTAGGTCAGGCGTCGGAGTGGCACCAGGCAAGAGCGATTTACTTAGCCCTGTTCCTCCTCTTTCTTTTGTGAGCGGAAGTTGCCAATGATGCCCGTCATAAGAAAATTTTTCGCCCAAGAATATTTTCCGACAAATTTCGATTACTTCTTTTGTATGTAGAACTGGCTTGGAAAACGGAAGTCCGTGCCATCCTTCAATGACCTGAGGTCCGCTGGTCCCTAGGCCAAGCATGAAGCGTCCACCAGATAGCGAGTCGAGTGCTTGAGCCGTCATTGCGATTAAGCCAGGTGTCCGAGTGCCCACCTGAAAAATACCTGAGCCAAATCGAAGTGACGTAGTTTTTGCCATAAGGTAGGCAAGTGGGGTGGCAGCATCATGCGCCCACCCTTCGGCATTCCAAAGTGAGTCCACACCAAGTTTTTCGGCAGCGACCGCAAAGTCAACACCTGAATCCCAATCATCGATTGAATTTTTATGAAGCCCTACGGCAACTTTCATTTTCTAGCTCCTCGTGTATGTGTATTACCTTAGTCCACGCGGCATCGAAATGCAGGTGCTTATTTTTTTACTTAAAAACAAATTACTAATGAATTTAATTGCTAACATAACCTGTTTTAGTACACGTTCTGGCTGTAGACTTGAGGTCCAACAGATCTGTTGACTATTGAATGATTAGCGAGGGAGATAATATGACGGATATGATCACCACTGATTCAGGACTGCAATATGAAGTTTTAGTAGAAGGTGCTGGCGCAACTCCAGGACCTACGGACACAGTATCGGCTCATTATCACGGAACCTTTGAGGATGGTCGTGTATTTGACAGTTCAGTTGACCGAGGCGAACCAATCGATCTTCCAGTGAATGGAGTTATTGCTGGTTGGCAAGAGGCACTGCAAATGATGAAGGAAGGCGATAAATGGCGCTTGATAGTCCCACCCGAACTTGGTTATGGTGCTGCAGGTGTCGGTCCTATTCCGGGGAATACCACTTTAGTCTTTGAGGTCGAGTTAATAAAAGTTAGATAACTGAGTCGGTCGGCTACCCAGTAGCAATTGATGCGATGGACTTCTTGGGAGCTATCTGTAGTCCGAGTTAGGCATAGTAATCGGAGTAGAGTATCTGACTGCTTTTAAGTGTGTCTGAAATATATTGTCTAGATCGTTTGATTAGGCACTACACTCTTTTTTGGAGGCACATTCAATGACGACATACGCGAAAACTGTGGTGACACCTGACCAGATTGATTTTTACAACGAGAACGGGTACATACTCTTTGAAAAACTCATCGATGAAGAGACACTCGAAGCATTAAGAGTTGAAACCGATCGGGTTGTAGCCGAGGCTGCCGAACTCACCGAACATAACGCTCAGTACGATCTTGAGGACTCTCATTCAGTTTCTGACCCAAGAGTTCGCCGTTTGAAATCACCTTCATCGAATTGGCCTTTCTTTTGGGATCTCGTCAAGTATCAGCCGGTGTTGGACGTAGTAGAGGCACTAATAGGCACAGATATTCGTTTGCAGAACGATAAATTGAACATGAAGTCGGCTCAATTTGGCGCCGCAGTAGAGTGGCATCAAGATTGGCCCTTCTATCCACATACTAATGACGACTTGCTTTCAGCCGGAATTCTTCTAGACGATTGTTATGAAGAAAACGGACCTCTGCTCGTGATTCCTGGTTCTCACAAGAGACCAATTTATGATCATCATGCTGATGGCTTCTTCTCAGGTGCCGTAGATCCGGATAATTTTGACTGGGATATGGATACTGATCCTGTGGCTTTGGAGGGCCCTGCGGGAAGTGTTTCCTTCCATCATGTGCGAATTATGCATGGTTCTGCATTAAATACGTCAGATAGAATGCGACGGTTGCTTCTTAATGGATATGCGGCTGCAGATGCCTGGCCGATTATGGGTCTGGGTAAAATGTCACTAGATGATTACAATGCCAAGATATGTCATGGGAACCCAGTGTCACAGCCTAGACAAACTGAGGTACCTCCTTATCTACCGTTGCCTGCAGCACCTCTGCAAGGTTCTATTTACGAGAATCAGAAGGCTTTAAAAAATAGATTTTTTGATACCTACAAAAAATCTTAAGACGCGGATTATTTGTCGCAAAGTGCTTATGTAAGCGTTTATCAGAAAAGTGATTATTTGCAAATATATGGTGTTGGGTGAGTCGTTTTTGCCAACTTTATTTTCTAATGTATAGAGTGGCTGATTTTGGTATAAATTCTCGATAACGTTCGAGATAGACCTCGATTTGAGAGTTATCGCAGTATCAGATATTGTTTAATGGCTTATTTCAACTAACGTTAGAGTGAGGTGATTGTGATGATTGTTTCCACGAGTACTGCGTCAGTTTTCAAGGATGCAATCTTGATTGCATTAGCGTGTTTCTTAACGATATTTATGGGACTTGCATGTGACGATCATCAAGGAGATGTTCCACATCATCACGATTCAAGTATGAGTAGTAGTACTTTTGAGTCATCGAATCATGATATGTCGGTAAAAATACTGGTTGATGACTTGGGTTCAGGAACTGTCGATATAAGGTTAGATGTGACTGAATTTAAATTTAGCTCTGATACCGAGCACCGAGATGGTATAGGACACGGACATTTGTACATTGATGGCGAATCATGGGGAATGCTGTACGCTGCCGATACGAAGATTACCGACATATCTACAGGTTCACATATTTTTAAGGTGATATTAAATACTGCTGATCATCGTAACTATGTTCACCACGCTGAACCGATTGCCGATGAGATCCGTGTTGTAGTGAATTAATTTGTTTCGACGAGTCAAAATTACTAGAATTCACAGGATATTTATTTCACTAACTTAGTTCAGTTCTAATTTTCCTTAGATAAGGTTTTCTAGCCATAGCCTTAAGTGGTGTTGTGTGCGATATTTGAGTTAAAATCGCACACAGTATCACTTAATCATGTCCGCAAACTAAGGATTACGGAAGATGCGCATCGATCCTTCTTGGCGTTGGCAGCGTCCAAGGAAAGTTAATATATCTGAAAAGTCTGAATTTCGAAAAGATAGAATTCAGTCTGAACATTTTCAAAATGAGCAGGATGTTTCTGATGATATCGCTGGTATAGGTGATTTAATCTGGGATTTTCTTGGGCATCGAACCCTCAAGCCTTTGCAAGAACTCCCGAATGGTCACAGGTATTATGGCCAGCTGTATGATCAATTCAGAATTTCAGCTACTAATACTGGGTCACTCGGCTCCTCTTTTTTCTTGAGAACGGGGGATTTGCTGGATTCTACAACTACAACAGCTACTGACAAGCACTTTGATTTTTGTCTAAGTCAAAGTGCCGAGTTGTGGTGGGTGACAAAAGCGATGGAAGCCTTGTTGAACTTTGGTGCACCACAAACTGTGAGTCATCAGGTGGGACTGATTTCGGAAATTGACGTTGTCAATCCTATGCGAATCGAGGAGCGAACTCCTTTTGTGGAGCCCTATCAGTTTTATCCGGCTGAACAAGCGCGACTGATCCAGATGGCGGACGCTGCACGAGATGTGCGATACTGGCCGACACTCAATCTTACGGTCCCATATTCGACGTTATTTCAGTGGCTTGTTTTGGTGATTAATAAGAAACTCGCCGAATACGTTGCGCCACAGTTTGAAATTGTAGACGGATATCGCAGAGATCGAATTGTGAACGGGAGCCTAGGTGGTCCGTTATTAGCTAGGTCGAAAATGGCCTGGGTCGCCACTCCAACTAATCTTTGTGGCTACTTTTGGTTATGTGCCGCCGATGAGTTAGAAAGCTTAGGTACCAAAGAGTATTACCGTTGTGCGGGGTTTCAGAAATGTACTGTATGGCTCAGTAAACGCACTGGGCAACGAACCAAGCGTTTATATTGTCGACCAGCTTGTAGGATGGCGGACTTGCGCGCGGCTTCCAGAGCACTAAATCAGACGAACTAGCTCCGCACCTCATAACCAGCCTTAAGCTTGGGTTTAACTTTCGCCACTGTTATAAGTGACTCGACACAATCTCTGATGGATTCATCGAGTGGTCTAAATGTGATCGGAACGACGGAACGAATTCGATCGTTTCGTAATTCAACTCCGGCCCAAACTTTTCTTAATTCTTCTTCACGTGCTTGAATTCGCTCTGGGAAGTCATCGGTCACCTCAGGGGTGTCATGTCCAAGCTCAGGTAGTAAGCGATCTATGCTTGCACAGATATCTTCGACATTACGCGCGTCAGTTGACCAAGCGATGTAGCGCTCACCATTTGAGACGGCAACGCTCTCGAGTAAGCCGATGTGGCACTCAGCGTCATCTCTGACATCGACGGTCATCCAAGGTCGATAAGCTCCATTTTGAAAATACTCCCCGAGAAGCATAGTCTCGATATTATGTTGCCATGGCCCCATGTCTTTTTGATGAGCGGATAAAATCGGCCCGACATTGTCAGCGGGACAGCATGTCACTGCGTCCCATGTGCCGTTTTTCTCTGCTGCATCCGAGAATGCTCTTTGTGCGAGTACTTTGCCCATCGAGTATCCCTGCCTTTCAGCAGTTCTTTTTGGATTCAATTCGTCTGGGTATCTGTCTTCATAGCAGACTGGTCGGCGTTCCAATTCAAAAATATCTGCCTCAGAAAGGACGGCAGCTATGCTGGAAGTCACAATTACGCGGTTGACGGATTGAGACTTATTGACGCTTTCAATGATGTGGTCACAGACCATTTTTACGTAATCTTGGTCGTCGTATGTGCTGACGTGCGAGACATGGCATACTCCTTGGCATCCTTCAAAGATTTCGTCGAAGCAGCCAGCTTCATCGAGATTGGCTGAGTGAAGGGTAAGTCGTCCTGACGCATAGGCCGGCATTGCTTTGAGAAAGTCAGTTTTTTTTGAATCGTTGACATCGCGTACACATGCCCGCACTCGATATCCCTTTGCTAAGAGAAGCTTAACTACCCAACTCCCAATAAATCCTGCACTGCCTGTCACAGCCACGGTACTTCCTTTTGCGATTGGGGGCATATGTAATCTCCTTTGTAGATTATTTCTTGATAAGCAATATACCAGCGATGCCAGCTGATTTCACAAGTAAAATCAGTTTAACTATCGAGTATTAGTCGGCTCCCACGGGATCAAGAATCGGATTTCGTGGTGGTACTGCAGAATTTACTTCAGGCTTTCGCTTTGATCGAATGCGTAGATAAAACATTAAAAGAATAAGTAAGTTAACTGTACCCATGATAGACGCAAAACTAAATGACCAGACATAGTTTGAGTAGGTGTCATACATAATGCCTCCAATAAAACCACCCATCCCCATTCCTACCCACCCAAAAAAACTAGTCATGCTCATAGCGCGGGCGGCAAGTCGCGCTCCAACCATCATTCGGGTGCACATTAACAGGCTTGACATCACGCCCGAGTATGTAAAGCCAAAGAAAATTGCCACGAAGTAGAGTAACGGCAGAGAGTCAATATGTGGAAACCAGAAAACAAAAAATGTTTGACCCAAAGACATAATCATGTAGGTAGGGAGTGCGCCAATCCAGTCGCCTAATTTTCCTCCCATGATTCGACCTAGCCCACCGGAGAGCATGAGAAGCAAAAAGACACTCGATGCCACTTCTACAGAGCGACCCATGTCAGTGAGCAATGGTATTAGATGCACAATCGGTACAGACATGCAGTTACAGCAAAAGATAACAGCCACACTAATCCAAGCCACTACCTCAATCTCCGAGAGTGGAAAGTCGCGTTCGCTATCTGACCCACTTTGTATAACTTCCTCGCGCCAGGGGGATTCCCTGATTAAAAACGAAAGCGGAAGCGCAATGCAGACGTATACCACTGCCATAATTAAGTATGTTGATCTCCAGCCGTTTGCACCGATTGAGATGGCAACAAGATACGGGATGATTCCTTGCCCGACAGCTCCGCCGGCGGCAGTAATACCGATAGCAAGTCCAGGGTTATGTCGAAACCAAAAACTCACGTTTGCAAATAATGGTGCCGTTGCGAGCGCTGCTCCAAAAGCGCCAAACACAAAGTAAATTGAATAGAACTGGATGAGACTAGACTGGTTGCTCAATAGAAAAAGACTGGCCGACATAGCAATAGCGGCGACCACCCCGAACCATCGTGTTCCATACTTGTCGGCTATAACACCCCAAAGCACCCCAAATACTGCAGTTGAAAGGGCAATAACTGTGTAACCGAGGGAAGTTTCAGCTCTACTCCATCCGAACTCCAGAGTCAGCGGTTTTAGGAAAACTGAAATCGAACCGAGAGATCCAAAGGCGAGGACGCTTAATGTGAACACGATAAACACCATCAACCATCCATATAGTGGATCACGAGCGTCCGAAGTAGTGCTTGATGTTGCGGTATTCAATGTGCCTCTGTAAGTTTGATTTCGAGTTCTGAATTTTCACTATAGGCTGTGACAGGTGTAGTCGATAGCGTTCAGCGAGAAGATTAGCGATCGATCGAACATAAATTATTTCAAGTGTGCGCTATAGTATCGGCAGAGTTAGTGAGGTTTGAGAGGAAAGTCCATGGCCAATGCTGCAGCTCCTGTCAAATTCTTACGCGGAATCAATGTGCTTGATATTTCAGAGGGCGTTGCCGGACCATTTTGTGCAAAATTATTAGCCGATATGGGAGCTGATGTCATAAAAGTCGAGCGACCTGGTAGTGGCGATTTAATGCGTCATGAGGGCCCATTTCTAAATGAACTGAGTGATTTGGAAATGAGTCCAAGTTTTTTCTTTTTCAACACCGGGAAACGAAGCATAGAACTTGATATGTATAAGGAAGAGTCAAAATCTACACTTCACAAATTGATTCAGAAGTTTGATGTAATTATTTCCAGCGACACGGATTCCACACTGAGTGAGCATGATTTAGGATTCGAATTTCTTCGGACTATTAATCCGAAAGTTATCTTGACAACTGTGACAGGTTTTGGCTCATTCGGGCCGCGCTCACATTATCAGTCGTCACACTTGATTTCTTGTGCAGTTGGTGGCTGGGCTCAGTTATGTGGTACTCCTGATCGTGAACCTTTACAGGCCGGCGCAAGAGTCACTGAAACTCTAACAGGAGCATATGCAGCAGTTGCTACATTACTCGCGGTTCAGGGTCGAAATAATCATGGAAACGGAGAGCATGTTGATGTTAGCGCTCAGCAATCAGTGCTTGCGGGAGCTCAAATGCCAACACTTTTTTACGAGTATCAGGGTCTACTGCCTGAGAGGTATTCGAGTGTGGGTTCAGGGGCCGGTGGTGCATTCATGCTACCAACGAACGACGGTTATATAGGTTTAAATGCTCTGACTGCGCCACAATGGGTGATGCTTTGCGATTTTTTGGGGCGCCGAGACATTGCGGAGAATCCATACTACGACGGTGTCTCTTGGCGAAATCCTGATCACAGAATTGAAGAGATCAGAGCTATTTTTCAAGAGGCATTAAAAGATCGGACGGCTGAAGAGCTATTTCATGAAGCTGCGGCATGGCGTGTTCCGTTTGGTCTTGTGCCAACATTATCTGATCTATTTGAATTACCCCCGCACAAGGAAAGGGGCTTTTTCACTGAGCTTGTTCATCCGACCGCTGGGCCGGTAGCAATTCCAGGAGTTCCCTTCAAGACGACTGCCGGAGAATTTGAAATCCGGAGACCTCCACTTCTCGGAGAGCATACTGATGAAATTCTTGAGGAAATTGCTGGTACCAGTGGAGATGTAGCAGCAGCCGCATCTTTGAAGGACGTTAACGATTTACCTCTATCTGGATTGCGAGTTGTTGATTTATCAATGTTTTTTGCGGGACCAGTAGGGGCACAGATATTAGCTGATGCAGGTGCCGAAGTTATCAAGGTCGAATCTGTACAGCGGATTGACGGCTGGAGAGGTGCGGGAGGTGAATCGGATTCAGAATTGCCTTCGTGGGAGAGCTCGCCGTATTTCAATTGGGTGAATCGAAGTAAAAAAGATATTACATTGAATCTGACTGACCCAAGAGGCCAAGATATTCTAAAGGAATTAGTGCGGCACGCTGATGTTGTAATAGAAAATTACACGCCGAGAGTGATGGCCAATTTTGGTCTGACCTATGACGTTTTAAAGTCAATAAAGCCCGATTTGATCATGCTCTCATTATCAGGTTTCGGAGCAGGGAATTCGTGGAGCGATTACACAGCATTCGGCATGTCAACAGAACAATTTTCAGG
>MDSW01049477.1_pt1 | contig 10641 bp, 13 predicted proteins | sample 811171 | NCBI WGS metagenome assembly MDSW01 (sample SAMN05326641, study PRJNA326480) | marine metagenome | isolation source: seawater | place: Atlantic Ocean: North West | collected 2012 | reverse complement strand
GCATTTATTGAATCTTGACCTAAATCTGGACCAACTGTTCTCTCTTCAATTATATTTAGTGGCGCAGGTAGTGCACCAGATCTAAGAAGTAAAGCTAAATCTGTTGCTGATTGAAATGTAAAATTACCACTAATTTGTCCAGATCCTCCTACTATTGCACTTTGAATTACTGGAGCACTAACTATTTTTCCATCTAAAATAATAGCCAATCTTTTCCCAACACCACTAGTAGTAGCTTTTGCAAACCTTTTAGATCCAACACGATCAAGATTAAATGAAACAACTGTTTCATTAGTTTGATTATCCATTCTTGGTTTTGCATCTAATAAATTATCACCGCTAAGAATAATTCTTTTACTTACAATAACTTCCTCTGAGCCATCTTCAAATAGCATTTTTTCTGAACCAAATGTTTCTTCTGCGTCTTGAATTACAAATCTAAATGTTAAGTTTGCAGTTTTACCTAATAAATCTTTTACACGCATTGGATCATCAAGTCCTGGAAGCTCAACTAAAATTCTATCATTTCCTCTTTTAAGAATATTTGGTTCATTTGTACCAACTTCATCTATACGTCTTCTTACTATTTCTAAAGCTTGATCTAGAGATGAGTTTTTAATTTCTATTAAACCATATTTTGAATAATTCAATTTGAACAGATTATTTATAACTTCTAAGTTAAATTGATGTGATTTATATTGAGGATAATATGGGTTTAATTCGCTATTCTTGTCTTCAAATATTTTTTTTACTTTTTCAATTTGATTGGTATCTACTTTAAAAATTATTGTTTTATTATTTTCTAATGATAATTGATTATATCTTACACTTTCATCTTTAAAATATTTTCTTAATATAGAAACAGTATTTTGTAATTTTTGTATTATTACAGGATTGTTATCAATTTCTAAAAGTAAATATGAACCACCTTGTAAATCTAAACCTAAATTAATTTGTTTATCAAAAAAATTATCATCAGATTTAAAAAAGTTTGATGAAGCAATATATACAAATATAAATGTGAAAAGACTTATTAATATAATTCTAGTTTTTGAAAAATATAACACAAACTTTAAGATGTTATTTTTTAACTTCTGGTTTATTAACTAAACCCTGTATCCCTGTAGATCTGATAATTTCGACGTTAACATTTTCTGAAATTTTAACTTCTACTTTTTCGTTATCAATAACTCTCTCAACTGTACCAACAATACCTCCAGAAGTAATTACTTTGTCACCTCTTTGAAGTCCTTCAACCATGATTTTGTGTTCCTTCACTTTTTTTTGCTGTGGTCGAATTAAAAAAAAGTAAAATATAACAAAGATTAATATTAACGGTATGAACTGACCTATTCCTGAATTTGACATGTATCTCCTTATTTTTAGGAATTATTTATACTATCTATAATACTAAAACAACTCTAATTCTTGGTTATTTTATCAAGATTATTCATATAAGGTTTTAAAACTTCTGGAATAATAATTGATCCATCTTCATCCTGGTAATTTTCTAGTATAGCTATTAGCGTTCTTCCAACAGCTAAACCACTGCCATTTAGTGTACCAGGAAATACAGTGTCTTTATTTTTATTTTTATATCTTGTTTTCATTCTTCGTGATTGAAAAGACCCACATGATGAGCAACTTGATATTTCTCTATATTGACTTTCAGAAGGTATCCAAACTTCGATATCAAAAGTTTTTTCAGCACTAAAACCCATATCTCCAGTACATAAAATTATTTTTCTATAAGGAAGTTTTAGTAAATCTAAAATTTTAGTAGCACAATCTGTCATTCTTTCAAGTTCCTTATTACATTCTTCTATCTCTACAATACTAACCATTTCAACTTTATAAAATTGATGTTGTCTAATCATTCCCTTTGTATCTTTACCATAGCTTCCGGCTTCTTTTCTAAAACATGGAGTAGAAGCTACTAGACGAATGGGTAAATTGTCTAAAGATAAAATTTTATCCTTAACCATATTGGTTAATATAACCTCAGCTGTAGGTATTAAAAATTTTCTACCATTTTGTTCATCAAGTTTTAATTCAAATTGATCATTTTCAAATTTTGGTAACTGACCAGTTCCATACATTGATTCAGCATTTGCAATTAATGGAGGTGAAATCTCTCTATAACCATTTTCGTTCGTATGTATATCTAGCATAAAATTTGATATAGCTCTTTCTAATAAAGATAATTTATCCTTAAGAAAAACAAATCTTGATCCAGTTGTTTTAGTGGCCAAATCAAAATCTAACATATTTAAATCTTCACCCAATTCATAATGAGATTTGGGCTGAAAATTGAAATTTGGAATATTTCCTTTTTTTTCTATTTCTTTATTCGACTTTTCATCTTTTCCAATTGGCACATCATCAAGGGGTAAGTTTGGGATAGTTGATAAAATTGTATCTAATTTAAATTTAACCTCTTGTTGATTTTCACTAAGTTTTTCAATTTTAACTGAAATTTCTTTTGATTTATCAAATAATTTTGAATCTTTTGACTTTGAAATATCTTTTTTTTCTTTTTCTAAGTTTTCTTTTTCTTGTATTAATTTACGGTTTTGTTCATCAAGATTAGAAATAATTTCAATATCAACATCTAAAAATCTTTTTTTTAAACGATCTTTAAATAATTCAGTGTTATTTCGAATTTCTTTAATATTATGCATTATTTTTGGCTTTCTTTTCTATTATTCTTACAGAAAAAATCGATAATTCATATAAAATTAGTAATGGAATAGCTAAACCTATTTGTGTTATTGGATCTGGTGGTGTTAATAATGCAGCAGCTCCAAAAATAATTACTACAACATATTTCCTTTTTTCTTTAAGAAAAATAGAATCAATAAATCCAATCCTTGCTAATAAACTTAAAATAACTGGTAGTTGAAAACTTAAACCAAAAGCAAATATTAGTTTCATAACTAATGAAAGATACTCATTAACTTTTGCTTCTAATTGAATTGGTAAATTTGTATTCAAACCTGTACTTTCAAAAGATAAAAAAAATTTAATAGCAAGAGGCATTATTAAATAATAAACAAGCATTCCTCCTAAAAAAAATAATATTGGTGTTAAAATTAAATATGGAATAATTGCAATTTTTTCATGTTTATATAAGCCTGGTGCAACAAATTTCCATATTTGCATTAAAATAAAAGGGAAAGTAACAAAAAAAGCTGCAAAAAATGAAACTTTCAAATAAGTTAAAAATGTTTCTTGTAAAGCAGTAAAAATTAATCTTCTGTTTGTTCCATCATTTTGAACAGCTTTAGCATATGGATCTACTAAGAATCCATAAATATACTCAGCAAAAAAATAGCAACCAATAAAAAAAATAAATAAAAAAATAAAAGAGTGTATTAATCTTTTTCTAAGTTCAGTTAGGTGGCTAATAAAACCATTATCACTATCTTTTCTATTCATCACTATCTTTTGATTTCTTTTTATTATCTACATCTGTCTCTATAGACTCATTACCTAGTTCGGATACCTCTGATTGGATATCGTTAACATATCTTTTTATAGAGCCAATCCAAGAACCTACTTTTTTTAACATAAAAGGAAAATCTTTTGGGCCAATAACTATTATTGCTACAGCAACAATTATTAATATCTCAAACCAGCCAATTGTAGGCATTTGATTTATTCTTTGTTGTTTGAGTCTTGATTATTTTCTGAAATATTTTTTGGCTCAGTATCCTCATTAACATCTGTGGCCATTCCTTTTTTGAAACTCTTAATACCTTTAGCTACATCTCCCATCAGACTAGATATCTTACCTCTTCCAAATAATAGGACTACTAATATTACTACTATTGCTATTTGCCAAAAACCTATACTCATAATAGTCTTATAACCTTTTTAAATTAATTTTAAAAGTAAATTTATTCTTGATCATCATTTTTTAGTGTGCTGCTCAACATTTCATCTATGTTTGAATAAATATTCTCTTTTTTTTCAATTTGTTTTTCTTGATAAAATTTACCGGTTCCAAAAATAGAAGAATCAACATTTGTGCTATCAATTAATCCAGCTGAGCCTAATTCATCGATAGTTGGTAGGTCAGACAATTTTTGTAAATTAAAATGGTCTAAAAATTGGTCTGTTGTAGCGTATTGTATTGGTTTACCTGGTACATCTTTTCTTCCATGTGGTCTTACCCAATTTAGTTCTAATAAAATTTCTAAAGTATTTGTTCCAAAAGCAACACCTCTAATTTCCTCAATTTCAGATCTAGTGACTGGCTGGTGGTAAACAATAATAGCTAGAGTTTCCACAGCAGCACGTGACAATTTTTTTTCAACTGTTTTTTGTTGTGACATTAATTTAGATAAATTTTCTGCAGTTCTAAATGACCATTTTTTTGAAATACAAACTAAATTTATACCTCTATTTGAATAAATGTTTTGCAGTTTTTCAAGAGTTTTTTGAACATTAATTTTTTTTGAAATTTTGGATTCTATAGTATCAATATCCAAAGGTTCACTAGCAGCAAAAATTATAGCTTCAACTTCTCTATCACCTTCATTTATATTTGAAGGAAAACTAACTATATTATTTTTTTTTTCTTTTAATTTACTCATTTATTTTCTTTAATATAAATACTATCAAATAGTTTATCTTGTTTTATATTTATATTTCCTTCTTTAACAAGTTCTAGTGATCCAGAAAAAATACCTGCTTTACCAGTGCTTTTATAATTTTTTTTATCTTTAAAATTTTTGGGTATTAATTCATTAATATTTTTCCAGCTTAAAAGTTTTCCAAAATAAGATTGAATAGTTTTAATTCCATCCTCTGTAGTAAAGACAGGTAATTTAGGAATATTCATTTTATGAAAATCTTTTGTCATAAGAATAGAAGAATATGATTTCAAAAGTTCATAAAGAGTAATTGAATATGTTGAGCTATATATAGATTTAATGTTTCCTTTGATGCCTCTAACAAATACATCTTTTCCAAGTCTTTTTCTTTTTAACATTTGGTCAGATAATAATCTAATTAATTCCAGTTTTTTAAGTTGTAATTTTAATTTTTCAGCTACTTCCAGTGCTTTAAATTCTTCTTCAGCTGACTCAGGTAATAAAAGTTTTGATTTAAGATAAGTAAGCCACGTAGCCATTAATAAAAATTCAGAAGCAGCTTCTAAGTTAGTGTTTTTTTCATTTGTTATAAAATCATAGAATTGATCTGCTAATTTGGTAATAGATATATCTTCTAAATTTACTTTTTGTGATTTTGCAAGGTCTAATAAAACTTCTATAGAACCACTAAAGTTACTAAGATTAACACTGAAGTTATTAGAATCAAATTCTTCCATAACAAATACTAACTTAAAATCTTATAAAATTCTGATGTTTTTTTTATTATAAAATTATTAATAATTGGCGAATTTTTGGCAACTTTTAACATTTCTTTATAATTTCCATTGCAATGAAGGACTAAATTACATCCTGCAGCAAAAGACTTTTTAGTATTTTCTTCAATTGAAAATTTCAAACTTTTCATTGATAGATCATCTGAAATTATTAAGTTTTTAAATTTAATATAGTTTCTAATAAGTTTTATAACTTTTTTGGAATGAGTGGCTGTGTGCTCTTTATCAATATTCTTGTATATTATATGAGCTGTCATAGCAAAAAAACTTTTTTTTTTTTTAAAAGGAATAAAATCAACTTTTTTTAGATACTTAAGCGTTTTTTTAACAATTGGAGTAGCTAAATGGCTATCAACTTTAGATAATCCATGACCAGGTATATGCTTGATTACAGTACCAATTCTATTCTTACTAAAATTTGAAATACAAATATCACCAATCTTGCTAATATTTTTGAGGTTTGACCCAAAAGACCTATCTCCAATCACATTATTAGAGTTTTTTCTTTCAACATCCAAAACAGGCACTGTATTTATGTTAACACCAATTTTATGTAATATCAGAGAGGTATTTTCTATAAAAACTTTATAGTATAAATCAAATTTTTTTTTATCTTTAACAAACATTTTTCCAAAAAAATTACCTGTGAAAAGACTATTATTAATAATTTTTTTTAATCTAGATATACGACCACCTTCTTCATCAATCAAAATAGGATAATTTTTATCTTTAAAAATCGATCTTATATTATTTGTTAATTTCTTTGTTTGGATTAAATTTTTAATATTTCTTGAAAAAAGTATAACACCCCATGGTTTATATTTAGATAAAAAAAGTTTTTCTTTTTTAGATAAAGAAAAAGAATTTAATCCAACTATAAAAGATCTTCTATTTTTCATCTTTAGTTAATAATTTCCAAAAATTATATTTTTTTTTATTATCAGAACCTGTATTTTCAACATATTCAATAATATTATTTGTATCACTTTTAAGTAATGGCAGATTTTTAGAATATTCAAGAATCTTCTTATCTAAATTATTTAATGATCTAAAAGATTTTTTTTTATTTTGATCAGAGAAATAATATTTAGATGTAAAAAAAATAAAGATAAATATTATAATTATATAGAAAACATTCTTTAATTCTTTTAACATTACATTTTTTCAGGAGTATTTACTCCAACTATTTTCATGCCTGATTTAATTGTATTTGAAATTAATTTTATAAAAACTAATTTTTGATCTGAAATTTCTTTTTTTTCATTTATAAATCTTTTGTCCGTATTATCTTTCCCAAGATTCCAATATGAATGAAAATCTGAAGCAAGCTCATAAAGATAAACAGGTATTCGATGAGGTTCTAGTTTATTAGTTGAAGTTTCAATGCATTTTGGCCACTGAGATAATTTTTTTAAAATTTTAATTTCTTCTTTATCGTAATTAAAATCAAAACTTCTTATATCTAAATCATTTTTTATATCTTTATTTAAATGTCTAAAAACAGATGATATGCGTGCATAACAATATTGAACGTAATAAAGTGGATTATCTTTAGATTTATCTTTGACTTTTTCAAAATCAAAGTCCAACTCAACATCACTACTACGATTTAACATTATGAATCTAGTGGCATCCTTACCTACTTCCGATATTAAATCTTCAACAGTAATATAATCACCCTTTCTTTTGGACATTTTAAATGGTTTTCCATCTTTAATAAGTTTTACTAATTGGCTAACTTTACAAATTAAACTATTTTTTTTTCCAGATAATGCTTCTACCGCAGCAGTTATTCTCTTAATATATCCAGCGTGATCTGCTCCAAGAATATTAATCAATAAATCAAATTCCCTATTTAATTTATTTTCGTGATATGCAACATCACTTGCAAAATACGTCCAAGATTTATCTGATTTTTGAAGCGCTCTATCTTTATCGTCTCCAAAATTACTAGATTTAAAAAGTAATTGCTCCCTTTCAATCCAATTTTTATCATCTTCACTTTTTGGTGCTTTAATTTTACCACTATAAACAAATTTTTTATCTATAAGTTTATCAATGACTTTTTGAACTTCATTATTGTTAACAATGGTCGTTTCGAGTGTGAAAGTGTCATGAATTATACCAAGATTGCTTAAATTTATTTTTATCATCTTTAAAGACTCAGAAACAGATAGTTTAGTTAATTCATTAGAGATCTTTTCAAAATTATCAAAATTTAAATTCTTATTATCATTAATAATATTTTTTGCTATTTCTATAATATAGTCACCAGGATATAGATCAGGATTATCTTGTGGAAATTTTTCATTATATAACAATTCTCTTATCCGTAAAAAAACTGAATTCGTAAAACTAATAATCTGATTTCCATAATCATTTACATAGTATTCTTTAAAAACTTCATGTTTATTAAAAATTAAAATATTTGAAATTACATCACCTAAAATTGCACCTCTACAATGACCAACATGAAGTGGACCAGTTGGATTTGCAGAAACAAATTCGATTAAATACTTCTTTTTTTTTTCATTTTTATTAATGCCAAATTCTTTATTAAATTTTAAAACTTCTTTAACAAAGTTATTCCAAAAGTATGCTTTAAATTTAATATTTATAAAACCAGGATTTGCAATATTAATATCATCAATATTTGAGTCTTCTTCTTTAATTAATAGACTTAAGTGATTTGCTATGTCCAATGGTGATTTATTATTTGGTTTAGATAATACCATTGCTACATTAGTTGAAATATCACAATCAATATTTGATGGAGGTATATCTACTTTTATCGAATTTAATGACTTAGGTAAAATAATCAAATTTTCTTTATTCATTTTATGAATTAAATGAATAATTTTTTGTAAGTATATATCAAAAATGTTCATTTTATATTTTTATATAAATTAATAGCATATCTGTCTGTCATTCCAGAAATAAAATCTGCTATAGCTCTATGTTTATCAAATTTTAAATATTTTTTTTTTAAAAATTTATTAGGATTCTTGTTTATTTTTGCAAATAATTTTTTAATAACTTTTTTACCGTTATTATTTTTATTTAAAACTGAATTATCATTATACATTTTAGTTCTTAAAAAAAATTTAATTTCACTTTCTATATTTTTAAATTTCGGTGAAAAACAAACTAATTCTTTTTTTGCCATATAAACATTTTTTAGATTTTTTATCTTATTTTTTTTTAGATTTATAATTGTATTTTTTATTAAATCTTTAACCATCATGTTTATAGAGTCTCTTATTATTTGATATATTAAAATTTCATTATTTTTTTTTAATTGTGTTTTATACCTTTTATAAATTTCATTAAAAAAATCTATTTCCATTAAATCATTTAACTTGAACATTTTAGCTCTAATGCCATCTTGAATATCATGATTATTATAAGCTATATCATCAGAAATTGATGACACTTGAGATTCTAGTGAGCCAAATTTGGTTAAATCAATATTATTCTTTAAATTATCTAAGCCTATTAGTTTGTTAACTAATGTTAGATTTGAAACTGGACCATTATGCTTTAAAAGTCCATCAAGTGTTTCAAAAGTTAAATTTAATCCATCAAATTTTAAATACTTATTTTCGAGAAACATAACAATTCGTAATGTCTGAAAGTTGTGATCAAAACCTCCATATTGATCCATACATTCATTTAATGCTTTTTCTCCAGCATGACCAAAAGGTGTATGACCTAGATCATGTGCTAGACTTAAGCTTTCAGCTAAATCCTCATTTAAATTTAAATACCTCGCAATTGATCTTGCTATTTGGGCAACTTCAATTGAATGTGTAATTCTAGTTCTATAATGGTCACCTTCTGTATTTACAAAAACCTGGGTTTTATGCTTTAGTCTTCTAAAAGAAGCACTATGAATAATCCGATCCCTATCTCTTTGAAATGGAGTACGATATTTATTATTAGGCTCATTAAATATACGTCCTTTACTTTTAAATATGCCTAGTTTAGAGAAATTTTTCATACTTTAAAAATAGTAAAATAACATTATATTAGTAATAACAGTGTTGTTATATGATTAAAGAAATTAAATTTACTGATAAAGCTATAAAACAGATTGATAATTTATTATCCAAAAAAGATCCTGGGTCTTTTTTTAGAATCGCTATTAAAGGTGGAGGCTGCTCAGGATTTCAATACGAATTTACTTTTGATAACAAATTAGAAAGTGATGATCTGCAACATAAAAATATACTTATAGATAAAACTTCTGCAGATCTTTTAAAAGGCTCAGAAGTAGATTATGTTTCAGAGCTGATTGGAGATCAATTTAAAATATCAAATCCACAAAGTAAATCATCTTGTGGTTGTGGCGTCTCTTTCTCACTTTAATGCTTATTACATCGTGGAATGTAAATTCTGTCAGAGCAAGATTAGAAAATGTTAAAAACTATTTAAATAAATTTTCCCCAGATGTTGTGATGATGCAAGAAATCAAAACCCAGGATGAGACATTTCCTTATGATGATTTTGCAGCTCTACAATACGAAAGTCATGTTTTTGGTCAAAAAAGCTACAATGGTGTTGCAATAATTTCTAAACATAAGTTAGAAAATATCAAAATAGATTTAATTAAAGATAAATTAAAACAATCGAGAATTATTTCTGCAGAAGTAAAATATAAAAAAAAAAGTATTCAATTAATTAATATATATGTTCCTAATGGAAATCCTGTTGATACAGAAAAATATACTTATAAAAAAGTTTGGCTTGATAGCTTAATCAAACAATTAAAAAATCTATCAAAAAAAAATGAAAATATTATTTTAGGTGGTGATTTTAATATCATTCCTTCAGCAGAAGATGTTTATAATGTCAAAAGTTTTGAAGATGACGCTTTATATCGACTTGAGATTAGGAAAAAATTAAGAGAAATAATTAATCTTGGTTTTCATGATGCTTACCGTCATATGCATAATGACAAAGAAGGCTATACATTTTGGGATTACATGAGAGGAGCTTGGCAAAAGAATAATGGGATGCGAATTGATCATTTTCTAGTTTCAAACTCTTTATTAAATCATGTTAAAAATATTAGTATCAATAAAGACCCTAGAGGAAAAGAAAAACCCTCAGACCATACACCTATAGAAATTGAATTAGCTTAAAGATTTTATTTTATTTACTAGATCTTCGTTAATATTTCTTGGACCTTTGTCTAACCTATTTTTATGACGTCTTTCACCAGGTAATCTTACATCACCCATTGATTT
>MDSW01061684.1_pt1 | contig 10642 bp, 9 predicted proteins | sample 811171 | NCBI WGS metagenome assembly MDSW01 (sample SAMN05326641, study PRJNA326480) | marine metagenome | isolation source: seawater | place: Atlantic Ocean: North West | collected 2012 | reverse complement strand
GGGAGATCTAACCCAAATAATTCGATGTAAAAAACTTGTCACATTTTAGCAACCTGGATGTCGCATCAGCAGCTTAAGTTCATCTCCGTCAACTTATTGTTTGGAGAGCTACTATGCGAGCAGCGTCTTTATTTTTCTTTTCATTATTATTTCTATCCCCTCTGACGGAGGCAATTGCACAAAAAATGCCGACGGGAGAAGCAGGTGATCCGGTGAGGGTTATCATGGTTCCTGCTGAGATTGGTTCAAGAGATACTCTGAGTGATTATCGGCCTGTTTTTAACGCCATTACAAAAATATATGGCGTTCACTTTGACCTCAAATTGGGGGACTCATACGCCGCCGCTGTGCAAGGGCTTTGCAATGATCAGGCAGACATCGGATGGTACGGGGCCGTCACTTACGGGCAGGCCAGAGAGATGTGTGGTGCCGAATTATTGGCTGTGGATGTTAAGAAGGGAAATGCTGTTTATTACTCAGGCATCTATGCTCTCAGAAACTCTGGACTTAACAGTCTGAAAGATCTTAAGGGCCAGAGCTTGGCCGTAGGGGATCCCAACTCCACCTCTTCCTTCAATTTTCCGTTTGCTATGGTTATTGCGGCTGGCATTGACCCGGCAAAAGATCTCAAAAAAATAGTAATTGCTGGAAGTCATACCAACTCTATCGCTGCGCTAAAAGAGGGCCGGGTAAATGCAGCGGCCGCTTCGTTCAACGCATGGGAAAAAGCGGTCAAAAAAGGCGTTATTGACCCCACAAAATTTAAAGTATTAGCCAAAAGCGAGGGAATACCCAATCCGCCTTTAGCGATGAATAAAAAGCTTGCACCTGAGTTGAAGACAAAAATTAGAAGAGCTTTTAGCGAAATACATACAAAAGTTGATCCCCAGTTTATCAGAGGCTACGGCGGAAAAACTGTGGATCGTTACGACACACAGTATCCCCTGAGCAAAATGCTTGGCGCACTCGATAAGCTTGCTGCCCTCACGAAACGAGTTAAGGGCGAAATTATCGAAAAAGCCGGCGAGCGGTAAAGATATACGGGTTTATTGCAAGGGCCTTCACTTGCCCTTGCAATAACTTTTGATTGGTAGGTTCTTAATGCTAAATTTCAGACAGGTTTCTCACGTATTTCCTGATGGCACACGTGCGGTAGATGACGTATCTCTATCAATACCAAAAGGACAGTTTTGTGTTCTTTTAGGGCCTTCAGGAGCTGGTAAGTCCACACTTTTAAATGTTGTTAATGGGTTGATCCAGCCGAGTTCTGGAGAGGCAATTTTTGATGGCGTCCCAATAAACAAGAAATCTTTGCTAACTGTCCGGAAGAAGACTGGCATGATCCATCAGCAGCTCCATCTCGTGCCTCGCCTTACTGTCCTACATAATGTGCTCTCGGGGTTATTGCCAGTAACACCGACATTGAAGGTGTTTATCAAATCTTTTCCATTGGATCAGCAAAGATCTGCTTGTCGATTACTGGAAGAAGTTGAACTTGAGGAGAAGCAAATTTACCGAAGAGCGTCTGAGCTCTCTGGCGGGGAGCAACAGCGCGTGGCTATTGCAAGAGCTTTTATCAACAAGCCAAACGTGGTGCTTGCCGATGAGCCCGTGGCGAGCCTCGACCCAACGGTTAGCCGTCATGTTCTGACGCTCCTAAAAGAGGCGTCTGAGGCTCGAAATACCACAGTGTTATGTAGCTTGCATCAAGTGGAATTCGCTATTGAATTTGCGGATAGAATAATAGCGCTGAATAATGGATCTGTCGTATTTGATGACATCCCACAAGCCCTTACCTCTGACCGCCTCCATCAGATTTACGGTGGGAACAAGGGGGACCTAGTTGCACCATTCGCTGATCCAACCCGTCTCACCGAACACGGCATAATTAAGGGCAGCCAGATTACAGAGGTTCCCCAGTCTGTTGCTATTTAAAATCGGGAGTATTTTAATGTCCACCGATAACAATACCTTGCGACGACCTTCAGACCAATGGTCCTTGCACCAGGCAGTGACACCACTCACGATTGGAGTTTTGCTAATTATTGCGTTACTTGCTGCTTTCTCAGCTAAGAATATGGAGCTCGACAAAGCGGTAAGCGAAACTGGTCAGGCCATTTCATCAATGTTTGGTTTTGGAGAGTCTAAGGTTTTGAATGGTGTCGGGAATTTTGTAGGTAAAGCATTCCCGATCCAAATTTCAACAATTCAAGAGACTAATCGTATTGAAAATTTCGATCCGAACGACTTGCCAATGTTTTCCTATGTGGAGGTGAGAACAGAGCGTGAATATAGTGTTATTTCAGAGAAATTTACCGAGACTGAAACTGAATTTTTGGTAAAGCCCATTGGATATCTCATCAAAGTCCTAATAAAGATGTGGGAAACGATCGAGATGGCATTTTGGGGGACTGTTTTTTCAATTATGATTGCGATCCCCCTAACAATATTTGGGGCCAGCAATTACACACCTCATAAAATTTTATATCATTCCGCTAGGGCGATCTGTAGTTTTAATAGAGCAATGCCAGAGCTAATTTTAGCCCTATTTTTTGTCCTTATGTATGGCTTTGGACCCGTTGCTGGCATTCTTGCACTTGCCATTCATACAAGCGGATTTCTGGGTAAGTTTTTTGCAGATGAAATTGAAAACTGTGACCCTGGTCCCCAACGGGCACTGACAGCGACAGGGGCCAACAAATTAAAAGTGCTGCGGTACGCCGTAATACCGCAAGTACTACCCCAATATTACGCCTATATTCAGTATATCATGGAACGAAATATTAGGACTGCCACAGTGTTGGGTATTGTTGGCGCGGGGGGCATTGGTACGGAATTAAAAGGACGTTGGGATCTATTTGATTACGACCATGTTGCAACAATTCTGTTGATAATATTTATAACTGTTGTCCTACTAGAGTTGTTCACACAACGCCTTCGCAATAAGTCTATTTAGCGGGCTGATACCCTACGACATTGCAAAACCATCTTTTGCATCGGCATAGTCTGCCACCTATATTTTGCTATTTTATTGCTTGGACCATAAAAATCCTGATTAAAGAATAGGTCAAAAATCTCAGCTCCTAAATCCGTCTTGACGGAGCTTGGTTGCTGAGTAATGTGGCTCCACCTTGTTCCGGAAACTGGGCCCGTAGCTCAACTGGTTAGAGCAGGCCGCTCATAACGGTCTGGTTGTAGGTTCAAGTCCTACCGGGCCCACCAACCCTCGATCACCAGGGGAATTCGGAAATTTCCCGAAAATAATTCGCTCCTACGATAATAGGATGCTTCGCCTACCGGGGACGAGTTCAATGTCTACTTCCAGTTTATCAATAAAATTGTAAGTAAAGTGATAAAAAATAGCCCTGTCCAAATCGGGGGAAATGGACAGGGCCAAGGGTCCACAGGGAGGCATTTCAAACAAACTCCACACACGATAACCCTGGAATCTTTCATATAAATTACATTTCAATGTCGCCGATATGAAAATCCATCATGACCAATGATCCGATGTCACGGAATTAAACGTATTATCTAAAAAGTTTACTGTTTTTAAGTATTTAGAGATCAACATAACTGAAATCGACGACGACTTGAGGTCAATTTTGCCGGACCTTATTGGACTGTTTTAATCGGCTTATCGGACTTAGAAGATGACATGCACTAAGTGTCAAAATGGTATGGTTAAAGCGTTGGCTGCCGAGGGAGAGCCCCACAAATGGAAGTGGGTGCGTTGTCCACATTGCAACCGGCTAGAGACAACCGCGTTTATCTCGAGTGCAGGTGATGGCGAGGGAGACCAATTGTTCTCTCGCACTTTAGAGGCAGACACTTACTCTAGCAGTTGATAAACGTGTAACCGGCATTATCGAGGCGTATTAGCCTCACAGTATCCCCGCAATGGGTAACTGAAGTTCGAAGGATCTTAAGTATCGGTTCAGCCCTGTATTAGTGGGGTTTACTTGAGCCGAGTGAGCCTGTTTTTTTGGCGCTTTAATGTAAGAAGCAGATTACCTAAAAATTTATTGAATATTGTTGCTACGAGCGTTCAGTAAACTCGAAGCTATGGGGTATTTTTTATTCTTTGGAAGGAATACGATGTCTTAAAATGCCCTATTTTCAACTTTGATATTGAGCAGATAAAACCTCTTATCTTGCTGATGCTATCACACCGATAAAATCCAGCGCCTTTGTCATATGAAATACATTCATAAATCTCTGATCGCCTAAATCGCGCAGAGATTGAGAGGTATTCTGCTGCAACTCAACAAATAACCTACTTAATAGGCCTTTGGAAAAAATAAATATCTAGATGAAAATGGGCTGCTCACTTTCCAGTTCGCCCACAATTATTTTTTTATGGGCTAAAGGTGTGTACTTGTCCGACGCTATCGCGACGATATTTTGGGCGCATCATTTTTTCAGGTGAATGAGTTATCAAGTTTGGTTAATGGCAGGATAACATCAGGTAGTTTCTCTTTCAGAGCAGTTTTTTATCTAGTTGTCATCAAAATTACAAAAAAACGAAACGAACGGCCATTACCTTTCCCATCGAAAGGATTACCGATGGCCAGCATCAAACTCTCAAAAATTTCGAAGAACTTTGCGGACACAAATGTTCTGAAGAACATTGACTTTGATATTTGTGATGGTGAATTTTTAACGTTGGTAGGTCCGTCCGGATGCGGTAAATCAACGCTCCTTAGAATTATAGCTGGCTTGGAGGTGCAAAGTCAGGGTGACGTCTTGATCTCGGGCTCTGTCGTTAACAGTATCAGAGCTAGCCAGAGAGACCTCGCCATGGTTTTTCAGTCCTACGCTCTTTACCCCCATTTGACAGTCCGTCGCAATATCGAGACGCCACTACGGCTTCGAGACCTGTCTTTCTGGGAACGGCTTCCGCTCCTCGGCAATTTGATACCTGGCCGATCTGAAAAGATAAAACTTATATTTAATGACGTAGAGGAGGTTTCAAATACCCTAAAAATCGGGGAATTGATGAACCGAAAGCCCGGTCAACTCTCTGGCGGGCAACGTCAGCGGGTCGCGCTTGGACGCGCAATGGTGCGGAAGCCTCGTGCCTTTCTTATGGACGAACCATTATCAAACCTCGATGCAGCCCTTCGGGTGCACATGCGATCTGAGCTGGCGGAGCTTCACCGGTCATTGGGTACAACTTTTATTTATGTGACCCATGACCAAGCAGAGGCACTCACCATGTCGGACAGAATGGCGGTGATGATGGATGGTGAGATTTTGCAATTGGGTGCGCCTGATGAAATTTACGCTAACCCAATGGATCAAAGGGTTGCTGAATTTGTAGGTAGTCCAAAGATAAATCTTTTGCCCGCAGATGTGACTACACGGGGGGATATTTGTTTTATGGACCGCCGTGTCCCAGGCCTTTCGATTGCCTCACCTGGTCCCATTATGATGGGTGTTAGGCCAGAACATGTTCTAATCTCTGACCCAATTGGTAATGGTATCGAGATGAAATGTGAAGTTTTCCATATAGAAAACCTAGGTTCCCATTTTTACCTCCACTGCATTTTATCCGGTACAGAGTATCGTTTGATAGTGCGCGCATCCCCAAAGCAGGCTGCAGAAATATCCATTGGTAGCTCAATTTCGATTTTTATCAATTCGGACCATTTAATTTATTTTGGTTCAAATAAAATACGTATTTTTCCCAGCCAATCAGAGCAGCTTACTCCCAAGACACAGGATAACATCAAATGCGATCCCAAAGTGCAGCCGGCTATTGGTTTGTAGCGCCTGCCATCACTTTGATGGTCACAATACTTGTTGCACCGGTAATAGTTGCCGGCTTGCTCTCGTTTACAGATTTTAGCTTGGGGAATCAGAGCTTTAGTTGGGTCGGTTTTGAAAATTACGAAAAAATTTTCACCCGCTCCAGATATGAAAAGATGCTGATCGCAACCCTACTTTATGTAGGTGTCGTCGTGCCCATCTCAGTGGGATTGGGGCTCGGCGCAGCTCTCTTAATAAATTCAATTCGTTGGGGGGGCGATTTTTATAAGACGGTATATTTTTTACCTGTTATGGCAGCCTTACTGGCTATGGCTATTGTTTGGGAATTTATGCTTCATCCCAGTCTTGGGATTGTAAATCAAACACTCACTGGTCTTTGCGGAAATGACTTCCTGCGTGCGTGGACCTGGTTTGACAATGGTTGCAAGGAGGGCTTCCCGCTGTGGCTCGGAGATAAAAGGTATGCCTTGTGGACATTGGTCTTCATTGGCATCTGGCAGGCGTTTGGATTCAACATGGTCCTCTATTTAGCAGGGCTTACGTCAGTACCACGAGAGCTATACCATGCAGCAGAAATGGACGGCGCCAAATCAGCCATAGATCGGTTTCGTCTGGTAACTTGGCCGCTTCTCGGCCCCACGACGGTTTTTGTAGTAACGATCACAACCATCCGCTCATTTCAGGTATTCGATACCGTCGAGGCTATTTTCCCTGATAGTGGCGGACCCGCCAAATCCGCTTACGTGATGATGTTTGTTATTTTTGAAAAAGGCATAAAGCAGAACCTTTTGGGTATGGGCGCCGCAATTACAATTATTTTTCTAATTTTTGTTCTCATACTTACTCTGGTTCAGCACAGAGTAGTTGAGCGGAGAACCCATTACTCATGACCTTCCGCGATGCAAACCTCTCCGAGGCATTCAAGCACCTCGTACTTATTTTTGGTGCGCTTATCGTTGTGGCGCCATTTATTGTGATGACCAGTTATTCCTTAAAGTCACCAGGTGAGATAGAACGTAATGAGGGGGGCTATCTCGGTTCTCAAGAGATTATGGTGGATGAGCGGTGTTACAAGAAAAACGAGCCAAATAAAGCCTCGATATCTGCCGCAATTTTGCGTTTTCCGGGATCTACTCTCGATGAGGTTAGATTACAGCTGATTGAAGAGGTTCGGACGAGCTGTAGTATGCGCCCCGTTGCCTTCAACTACAGCATGGCCTTTAGCCAAGCGCCGTTAGTTAGATATTTGTTGAATGGGGTTTTCGTTACAATAACAATATTTTTCATACAGGTTGTGATCGCCTTACCTTGTGCTTACGCCTTGTCAAAACTCCGATTTGCTGGGCGTGGCGTTGTCTTCGGTATGGTATTGCTTTGTCTCCTGATACCGGTCCATGCCATAGCATTGCCTCTATACATAATGCTGTCAAAACTTGGCATCACCAACACATATGCGGCACTGATTATTCCATGGACGATCTCTGTCTTTGGCATTTTTTTAATGCGGCAATTTTTCATGACCGTGCCCGATGATCTCCTAGATGCGGCACGGATGGACGGTATGACAGAATATTCCATTGTGTGGCGTGTGTTATTACCCACAGCCATACCTGCTCTTTTAGCTTTTGGAATATTTTCGGTTGTTGCCCATTGGAATGATTATTTTTGGCCTCGAGTTGTTATTACGGGAGACCGTGATTTATTCACCCCTCCATTGGGCCTTAGAGAATTTAAAGGTGATGCAGATGGCAGTCTATGGGGCCCAATGATGGCCACTGCTACTGTTATTGTAACCCCACTTATCGTTGCCTTCCTTCTAGCACAGAGGCGTTTTATCGAGGGCATTACACTAACCGGGATGAAATAGATACTGACATTTCTCAATTCGGAGAAAACCTTCTCCCACGATGTTCCGGTAGGAGCCGGAATAAACACGGCGCCCCAGCAGGCCTCGAAACTCGCTGGAGCGCCGCAAGCAGAAAAAGGAGCTAAAACATGAAACGCGTTCTAACATCTGCCGCAATATTGCTAGCAAGTATTGCGGCTACCGCGCAAGCGGAGGATAAAATCACTGTGGAATTTGCCTACCCATACCCCCATCTTTTTGATGTTACCTATAAGGCAGTCATGCCGATGTTTAAGAAAGCCCATCCAAATATTGAGGTAAAGTTCAGAGCCACTTATGAAAATTATGAAGATGGCACAACTACGGTGTTGAGAGAATCCGCTGCCAAAAGTCTTCCTGATATCACGATGCAAGGGCTCAATCGTCAGGCCATTCTGGTTGAAAAAGGAATAGCAAAGTCTCTGGAGCCCTTCATCGCCAAAGAGCAAAATTTTGAGAAAGATGGGTATCACAAAGCAATGCTTAGTCTATCGACTTTTGATGGAAAGGTGTACGGCTTGCCGTTTTCCGTGTCTTTACCAGTGGGGTACTACAACATGGACGTCCTCAAAAAAGCTGGTATTAGCAAGCTTCCTAGCACTTGGGACGAAGTTGTTTCTGCGTGCAAAACAATGCAATCAAAAGGCGTAAAAAACCCCATGTTTTGGGGGTGGAACATCACTGGCAACTGGTTTCTCCAGGCTATGATGTGGAGCCAAAATGCTCCCACCATGAAAAATGGTAAGTTCAACTTGGCGAGCGCTGAGGGTGCAAAATCTCTGGATACAATGAAGATGCTATTCCGAGAGTGCAAAATGAAGAACCTGAAGTGGAAGGAAGCTCTATCTTCGTTCTCTGCCGGAGAGATCGGTATGATGTATTGGTCAACGTCGGCGCTTGGTTCAGTGGAGAGATCTAAGGGCAGTTTTGAGCTAAAAACGGGTCCTTTTCCTGGTTTAAATGGAAAACCAATGGGGCTGCCTGCGGGCGGTAATGCAGCAATGATGGTGTCTCAGTCTAAAGACCCTAAAGTGCTCGATGCAGCCTGGAAGTGGCTTAAATTTATCACGTCGGGAGAGGGAGCGGCCGCTGTGGCTCGAACCACGGGATACATGCCTCCTAACAAAGCGGCCAACGAGATTATCCTGGCTGACTTTTACAAGAAAAATCCAAACAAGCAGACTGCAGTGGATCAATTGCCACTATTGCGCGATTGGCAAGCTTACCCTGGGGACAAAGGACTTGCTATCACTCAGGTCATATATGACGGATTAGAAAGTATTGTTACCGGCGAACAGAATGACATGAGGGAACTTAGGGAAGAGTTAGTCGAGGAAGTTTCGGACATGTTGCCTAAATAATCTGTGTTGCAATGAATTTGGGCGGGGTCTTATACCCCGCCCACTTTTATCCTTGAAGAACTAGCTCGCAGTATTACCTGACCGATTGGTTTGGAGGATCGAATAATGAAAATCATACAAATTACGGATATTCACCTAACAACACCGAGCCAAACCATTCTCGGTCATGACCCAAATATAAATTTTACACGCGCCCTTGAGCATATTGAGGAAAATCACGCGGATGCAGAAGCAGTAGTAATTACTGGAGATTTGTCCGACTGGGGCGATAAACCAGATTATGAGCGACTGAGGAGCCACATAGAAAACTTTTGTGTACCCATCCACCTTGTCATAGGAAACCACGATGACCGGCCGAATTTTTTAGCAGTCTTTCCCGGTACGGCTGACAAAAATGGATTTGTTCAAAAGTCTTTTCCTATCTTAGATGGGCACGGAATTATCATAGATACCTGGGGCCCTGCGTCCCACGCAGGTCATTTTTGTAGCCAGAGAGCTAATTGGCTCGATCGTCAATTGTCAGAATTTGATGATCCTGTGTATCTCTTTATGCATCATAATCCGGTACCAACTCATCTCAAACCCGCCGATCAAATTATGCTTTTGGATGTGAGGCATTTGGAGGGGGCAATAGTCCCGCACCGGGAGAAAATTCGTCACATATTTTTTGGTCATTGCCATCGGCCCATCGCCGGCTCGTTCCATGGCATTCCAGTGAGTTCTATTAGAGGCACCAATCATGCAGCTTGGTCAGACTTTAACGAAGAAAAGATGTTATTAGCGGCGGACCTTCCGCAGTCGTATGGCGTTATCGTCGTTGAGGGTCCTTCGGTGACCGTGCATATGGTAGAGTTTGGGTATGAGGGTGCTGTACATGTCCAGGGCTTACCTGATTATGCAACTTGGGACCGAGAGGAGATGATGCGTTAGCCTCTCAAACAGAATTTGTGATGGGCATTTATCAAAATAACTTTTTACTATTTTTTCTCTTGCTTTCATAAAAGTGTCCGTCGGGGCATTTGCAAAACCCATTTGCACTTATTCAGTTGATAGGACTAGACAGGGGGGTAGGTTTTATCTCACAAAGCAGGTGTTCCACTGCGGATTTGATAACAAAATGGCCGTATACCGTGATTACACCCAGGAAGAATTGGATTCACAGTATGACCAGAGGACGCTGGTAGCAGATCCGTCTCCGTGGATCGCACAATGCGCAGCTGCATCAATCACCGCCAAAGAGACGTTCAACTGCTATCAAAATATTTCTTACGGTGGTCAGTCAGACGAACTGGTGGATATTTTCTTGCCAGAAGGCTCCGGGCCTTGGCCACTTGTAATTTATTGCCATGGCGGCGCTTGGAAAGCGTTGAGTAAGGATGAGTCAGGGTTCCCCGCTATACCCTTGGTGCCTTCGGGGATAGCTGTAGCTGCCCTAAATTTCGGTCTAGCACCCGATGTCTCGCTCGATGCCATCGTTGATCAGGTCCGTCGGGCGGTCGTCCACCTCCAATCAAACGCGGCGAATTGGCACTTGGATCCTGACCGCTTCTTCGCGGCCGGCCACTCATCTGGCGCTCATCTGGCCTCCTTATTGGCAGTGGCGGATTGGGCCACTCTCTGCAGT
>MDSW01116928.1_pt1 | contig 10643 bp, 4 predicted proteins | sample 811171 | NCBI WGS metagenome assembly MDSW01 (sample SAMN05326641, study PRJNA326480) | marine metagenome | isolation source: seawater | place: Atlantic Ocean: North West | collected 2012 | reverse complement strand
GGGAGCCGAGACGGTGCCGCCGCGAGGTGGCGCGGCCGGGGAGGCGGGATGATGATGGGGGTGTCGTCGAGGCGGCACCCGCCGAGACCACCACCGCTCGCCAGAGGCGCACGCGTCGCCGCCGCCGCGCGACGCGGTCGACCGACGCGCCGCCGCGACGGTCGCCCGCGAGGCAGTCCCGCCCGAGCACGACGCGCACGCCGCGAACGTCGCCATGGCGGCGCGCGCGGGTGACTGCGCCCGGAACGAACGCGCGCGGCGCGTCGGCGTCGGATGCGTCGACCACGAACGCGTCGTGTTGGCGCGGCCGCGCGCGACTTCGGAAGATCATCCCGGGCGGATCCGGCGTCCGAGATCCCGTTGGCTCTCGGTCGTCTCCGCGCCACTTGTTCGTCCCCTTGCTTGTCCCCACCACACTCGCTCGCGCGAGCCCACCGCGTCGCCACCGCCTCCCCGCGGCCGGTCCCCCGCGCCCTCCCGCGCGCCCCGGGGGATCTCTCTCGCGCCCCGAAGGCGCCAGGATAGGTCTTCTGACCTCGCTCCTCGTCGCCGCCCCGCTCTCCGCGCTCTACGGCGCGGGCGCCGAGGGTGGCGTCCGAGCCGGGATGGGTCGCATCAAGGACTACTTCGTCGAGCAGGGCCTGACCGCGGCGGACCTCCCGACGGCGCTCATCTTCCACGAGGTCATCAGCGTCGCGTTCGCCGCCTTCACCTGGACCGCGTGCTACGGCATCCAGCCCAGCGTCACGCTCGCGCGCCCGCTGGCGAAGCTCCCCGTCGCCGGCCGCGCCGCGGGCGCGTTTGACAAGGCGCTCGCCTTCTCGGACGCCAAGGTGGCGAAGATGCGCTGGCTGAAGAAAGTCCCCATCGTGCGCTCGGCCTCGCCCAGGAGGCTCACCGTGAGCCTCGCGGAGTCGCTCATGTTCAGGGGCGCCATCAAGCCCATCACGTTCGGCGGGAAGCTCTATCTCAGCTACCTCTTCGTGCGATGGACCAAGGACGTCGCCGCCGAGAGGCGCGCGAGGGTCGGGATCGGGGGGGCGGAGCGCGTCGAGGGGAGGAAGCGCGCGGGCGCGGGGCCGGCGTGTCTCACGCTCGCGATGCCGCGGCAGAGCGCGCTGTGCGTTTCGCGCAGATGAGGGGACGGAAGCGGGGAGGGAGAGAGGGGGAGAGGGACGCGCGAGCGGCGAGACGCGCGAGGGTGAAAACCCGCGTCTTTCTAGCTGTTGAATCGACATTGAGCAGGCGGGGTCCCGCGACGCCTGTCGTCCGAGTCAACAATTTTTCTCGGCCGCCGGAACCCTTCGTCTAGGAATTGTTCGCCTCCCCTCCCGCGCACTCCCCCTCGCGTCCCCCTCGGGTCGGTTCGCGGGTGCGTTCGGGTTTCCCGCCTCTCCGCTCCCCGCCCCCCTCGCGCGCTCGCGGGGTGCGCTCGCGCGATGCCCGGGGACCCCGTCTCGAGCGCGCGCGCGGATTCGGTGCTCGGGGACGATGTCAACAGCGACCCGGGGACGTCGTCGTACCACGGGGACGCGCCTCGGGGCGCGTACTCGTTCGCGGAGTACCGCAGCGACAACCTCCTGCTCCTCCTGGGCGTGTCGTGCATCACGGCTTGCTGCTTGTGCTGGTTCCTCGAGCACCTGGCGTACTTGCTCCGCCCCCTCGTGTTCGCGCTGGGCCTCTCCCTCATCCTCCGCCCGTTTGTGGATTTCGCCTCGGACGCGAGGTACCAGCGCGGGAAGCTCCGCAAGTGGAACGCGCGGCTGCCGTGGCACCCGCGCACGATCGTCGTCCCGCGCCTCGTCGCCTTACCCTTCGCGATCGGGCTCGTCGTCCTGGTGAGCGCCTCGTTCGTGTGGGCCCTGTACCTGAGCGAGCAGTGGATCAACGAGCACTGGCGGAAGAAGGAGTGGAACGACCGCTTCATCGCGCGCGTCAACGACCTCGCCGACTTCACCGATCGCGTCGCGCTGCGACTGCTGAAGAAGGACGACTTCGCGCTCGCTTCCTGGCACACGCTGCAGGACCAGGTGGAGTTGACGCTGAAGGACGAGTCCTTCTGGACGTCGTTCGCGAACAACCTTCTGACGTACGTCGGCGACGCGGGCATATGCCTCTTTTACGTCCTCTTCCTCGTCGCCCCCCCGCGGACGCCCGAGGGCCGCCGGTCGAAGATCGGCAAGCGCATCCACAAAGCCGTGAAACGGTTCGTCATGATCATGGTCGCCCTGAGCGCGGTCAGGGCCACGCTCGTGGGCCTCCTCATCTTCGCGTGCGGCGTCCCCGGGTCGCTCTCGACGTCCATCGCCGTCGTCTCGTTCTGGCTCTTCTTCATCCCCAACCTCGGCAGCGCCGCCGCCAGCGTCATCCCCGTCCCTCTGCTCGTCCTCCTCCCGGACCTCACGACGACGCAGCGGTGGTGCGGCTTCTTCATCCCGGGCCTGGGCTCCTTCTTAGTCGGGGACATCCTGGGTCCGGTGTGGTACCGGAAAGGCCTGGACCTGAGCGAGGTGGTGATCCTGCTCAGCCTCGTGTTCTGGTTCAGCGTGTGGGGCGGGGTGGGGGCGGTGCTCGCGGTGCCCATCATGAGTTGCACGAAAATCGTCATGGAGGAGATCCCGCACCACGGCACGCACGCCGTCGCGAGGCTCATGGCGCCGACGTACTCGGTCGCCTCCGCGGAGGACGAGTCCGAGGAGGGCGAGTTCGAACCCTCCGAGCCGAGCCGAAGGCGGGAGCGGCGCGAGGGGTGGCTGGAGTGGGCGTGGCGGAAAATCGCGCGAGAGTCGGGGTTGGCGAGACGGTGGTTCGGCGGAGTCGCGTCGTTCGGCGCGGCGCGGCGGAATCCCCGGGGGTCGGACGAGCGGCTCCGCGAGCCCCTCGCCCCCGGGGGGGAAACGACGACGCGCCACGTGTCGATATGAGCCCGAACGTAGTGAACGTAGGTCGTCTATGAATACGAAAGTACTCAGCACAGTTTCTCGGCGGCGAGCCACGGCGGACACGTCCCCTCGGCGTTCCACGCCCTCCCGTCGTTCCACCGCGGGTCCCCCCGGGGCCCCTCGCACAGCGCCGCGTCCGGGTCCTCGATCCCCGTCTTGGCGCGGTACAGCATCTCGTCCAGGTACAGCCTCGGCGCCTCAGAGCACCGCGCCTCCTTCCCCCTCCCCCCCGCCTTCAAAGCCTCCTCCTCGCATGCGGTCGCCGGGTCCGCCCTGTCGTTCCACAGGATTTTGAACCTCGCGGCGTCCATTCGCGCCCTCAGCGTCTCCACGAGGGCGTCCGGGAGGGCCAGCACCGCGTCCGCCACCTCGACGGGGTTCGCGGCGAACACCGCCTCGGGAACCTGGAGGATCATCGCGCGCCAGTCCACGGCCCAGCGGAAGGGGAGGTACCGCGCGATGTCGTCCGAGACCACCACCGGGATGCACCCCGCGGCGACGGCGTCGAAGACGCGGCGGCTCGTCGGGTTGTCCCCTCGCGGGACCCAGCAGTACGTCGACGCGAGCATCCCCTCCTCGTAGCTCGGCGCGCGCCGCGAGCCCCGGCGGAGAGCCTCCTCCGACATCGAGTCCGAGGAGACGAACACCGCGTGGCCCTTCGCGCCCTCGAGCGCCCTCAGCGCGGTCCTGGCGTCCGTCTGGCGCCCCAGCGCGCCCTCCGCGCCGCGATCTCCCGTGCCCTTGAAGAAGGTTCGCCGGCGTTTCGCCGCGTAGTCGACGACGCCGCCGGCGGCGAGCAGAGCCTCCGCGACGGCGGTGTGCGTCGCGAACGGGACGGTGGCGACGACGTCCGAGAGGCTCGGACCGAGATCGTCGAAATCGGTCACCGCGGCCATCGCGTCGTCGCCGAGCGCCTCGGCGAACGCCGACCCGAGCCTGAGCTCCTCCGCCAGGTCGTCCTTGGTGAACATCCACTCCGAGGGGAGCAAGTACGCCCACCGAGGGCGGCTTTGGCGCGTCGCGGTCGCCTCCGCGCGCCGCTTCAAAAGCTTCAGGCGCCGCTTCGCCTCGCGAACCAACACCCGGCCCTGCTTCTCCCCGTCCGCGTCGTCGCGCCACCACTTCTCCAGCCGCGCCCAGCTCCCCTCGGTCTCCTCCGGGTGCGACGCGTGCCACGCGAACTTGGCGATGAACGGGCTCACGTCGACGAGATCGTCCGTCAGGACGATCAGGTCCGCGTCCTCGGGCCGGCCCACGCGCCGCGGGTCCGCGCGGAGCGGCGGGACCAGCCACGTCGGGTACATGAACTGCGCGGTCGTCGTCTTGGCGCGGAGGATGTCGCCGTCCGCGGGGTCGCGGTGGAGATCGTTCCCGCCAGGGGCCCCGAACGGGGTCCAGTGGAACACATCGGCGGCGTAAAACGTCGCGTCGCGCGTCGCCGAACGCACGCGCTCCGCGCACGTGTCCGGGGCCCGGGGGGACGCGGCCCCCAGGAGGGGGAAGCCGCGCGCGGAGAACAGCGCGACGGCGGCGACGCCGGCGAGCGCGAACAGAGCGAGCGCCGACGCCGCGAACGACGAGGCGGGGACGCGCCGGGGTCCCGTCGCGCGCTCGGACGGGGCCGAAAACGTCGACGCGTTCGGGGCGTCGCGGGGCGAGCCGAGGGTGGGACCGAGGCCGGCGGCGACGCCGGCCGTCAGGGGGACGCGCTCGGGGTCGAGATGCGCGCTCATCGCGTCCAAAGGCGCCTCCGTCTCAGAGGCGCCGACGGCGGTGGCGATCCGCGCGCGGCGAGCAATGCGTCGCCCGTCAGGTGTTACCCGAGAGCCGGCGTCGTCTTTTCGACGAGCGGCGGTTTCACCACTAGAACACCCGCGTGTGTCAGACCCGAACAAAATATCAAGGCCACTTTGGCAAAAGAGGAGGCCACGTCGATTCCTCGCTTTGCCACCGCGCTTCGACGCGCTTCCCGGCATTCGTCATGGCGTCGCTGACCTGGGCGTCGGGCCTCGCCGCCGCGCGCCCCGCGGCGGCGTCCCGCCGCGATGGGGCCGTTCCGCGCGCGGCGTATCGTCCCCTCAGCCTCCGGGGCGGCCGCGCCTCGGCGACGTATATGCGCAAGATGTCGCGAGGGCCTTCTTCGAACGTCGCGCTCGCCCGGTGCCTTCCGCCTTCGGACGCCGCCGCGGGGGCGTCGGCGGATCCGGTCTCGGAATCGTCCTCCAAGCGCACGATCGACGCCCTGAGCGCGCTTCTCGGGACGGACGCGGCGGAGGAGGAGGAGCGCCTGCGCGAGGAGGAGGCCGACAGAGCGCGCGCGGAGATGCGCGATCGCGTCGCGGCGGCCAAGGCGAAGAAAGAGGCGAGGCTCGCCGCGTTCCGCGCCATCAGCACCTCCACCCTGCGCCTGCAACAGATCCAGATGGTGTTCCTGGACATGCCCGTCCTCCCCAAGTTCGCTCGCGCCGCGTTTCTCGCGAGGGACGCGGCGGGTCCCGCGGAGGACGTCGCGCTGGCGGACCTCCCCGAGTGCGAGTGGTTCGACGTCGAGCTCCCCTCGGACGCCCCGAATCGCGTGCGCGCGGGGGCCGCGGCGTCCGGGACTCGTCCCCCCGAGGACTCGTCCCCCGCCGCGTCGCGAACCGAGGAAGTCTTCGGCGAGGATCTCACCCCCGAGTACGTCGCGTACGACGGCGAGAAGCTCCCCGGCGAATTCTCCATCCCGGTCGTCCCGTACCCCTTCGTGTGCCTCCCCGGCTCGAAGGTGCGCCTCAACCTCTTCGAGCCGCGCTGGCTCACCCTCTTCGCCAAGCTCATCGCGTCGCGCGACGCGGCGGACGCGGACGCGGCGCCGAACGAAAACGCGAACGAAAACGCGCCCCTCGTCCTGGACGGCGCTCGGGAGGACGGAAACCGCATCGACCTCTCCCGCAACGAGATGTGCCGCGCGTACGAAACCCCGCCCGGCGACGACGCGCCGAGGTTCGACGTCGTCCCCGGCGCCGGGCGCATGGACGAGCGAGACCTCGTCGCGCGGGGCGTCTTCGGGGCGCTGTACCGCCGCCCGGACGGCAAAGTCGCCGGCGTCGGCACCGCCATGCGCGTCGCCGCGCACGACGTCATCATCGACGGCAAACTCCTCTCCGTGTACGGCGAGGGGGACTTCCGGTTCAAGGTGCTGCGCGTGAGGCAGGCGAACCCGTACCTGGTGGTCGACGCCGTGCCGCTGACGGACGCGGGGGCGCCCGCGGCGAGCGGTCCCGAGGCGGCCGAATCGGATCCCGCGCGAATCGACTCGCGCGCGGTGGCGAACAACGTCGTGGCCTCCGGCCTCGGCGGGGGGGCGTCGTCCGGGGAGACGACGGAGGCGGAGACGCCGCCTCCGCGCGAGGAAGAGACGGACGAAGCGTCTTCCGACGGAGAAGCGACTTCTTCCGAAGATGAATTAAAAAGCGTCTGCGCGTCGCCGGCGGCGTCTCGCCTGGTTCGCGTGGTGGAGCGTCTCATCGCGACGGATCCGTACTACTGCGACGCGGTGGGCCTGACGGAGGCGTGGTCGGACACGAGCCTTCCGCAGAGCATCCGCGACATGGACGCGTTCGAGGTGGCGAACGCGACGCTGTACGCGCAGCCCGAGCTCGCGCTGAAAGTTCTGGCGACGGCGGACGAGACGCGGCGGAGCGCCGCCGTCGAGGCGGCGACGGCCGGGATGGAGGCGGCGCTCGCCGCCGGGATCACGCCCAGGCGGGCGAGGCTGCTCAAGTCGCTCCTCGCCTTCGGCGCTCTGTTCGGCGCGGGGTTCGCGCTCGCCCTCGGACGCGAGTTCGTCGAGGCGACGTGGTTCAGGTGAGCGAGCCCCGCCCCGGGGGAGCGACGCGCGGCCCCGAGTGTACAAGTAGAGACTCGTTTCGTCAACACTTTTTAAAATACATTTGTAAACCTTACTTTGGACACTACGTGACTCCCTTCACCCGACCGTCTTCGAGCGGTGACTCCTCGTCCCTCGCCGTCTGACGACTCCGCCTCTCGTCGCGTCACCGTCTTCTGAAGGAGGCTCGACCCCTCCCGTGGTGCCTCGCGGCCAAACTCCCGAGCGCGTCCTCGAGCGCCGCCGCGGCTCCGCGGAGCGCCCCGACGTCCGAGCGGCGGTTCGCGCCGAGCGGGTTTCGAAACTCGCGCGGCGACGAAACCGGGGCGGCGCTCGCCTTCGCGCCGCTCGCCGCGAGGGCGTCCGCCATCGCCGATCGCTTCACCTCGCGGAGCGCCTCCTCCAACGACCGCTCCCGCTTCGTGGACGCGGCGAGGAGCTTCCTCGCCGCGTCGCGCTCCCGCGTCAGCGTCGCGATCTCCTCGCGCATCGCGTCGACGCGACTTTGAAGCGTCGCGGCGGCGCGGACGTCCTTCGCCGCGCGCGCGTCCTCGTCCGAGTCCTCGTCGGAGTCCTCGTCCCGGAACAGTCCTCGCGACCGGGACGATTTTTTACTACGACCGTTCGGGGTTCCTCCTCCGTCGGCGTCGGCCCCGCCCTCCCTTCGCGAAAAAGAACCCCCGGCCTTTGCCCTCGCGGCGTCCTCGAGGGCGGCTCGGAGCGCGCCGCGCGTCTCCGCGAGCGCCGCCTCGGCGTCCCGGAGCCTCGCCGCGAGCTCGCCGTCGCCGTCCGCCTCGAGCGTCTCCTCGAGCGACCCCGCGTCCGACCGCGGCGCCCTCGGCGGGGGCTCGCCCGGCGCGTCGGAGGAGGCTCCGGAGGCGAGGGCCTTCGACGCCGCCTCCTTCGCCTCCTTCGCCTCCGCCGCCGACGCCGCCTCCCTCGCCTTGGCCTCGGCGAGCGCGTCGGCGGCGCGCGCAAGCGCCGCCGCCCCCGCCTTTTCGCGCGCCTCCAGCTCGGCGACGCGCGCCAACAGCCGAGCCTTCGCGGGGGACGGCGGAACCGGAACAACGAGCGAGGGGTCGCCGGTCGCCGGAGCGTCACCGCCGACTCCGCCGCCGCGTTCGGGGGTCCGGGGCGGCGTCGCGGCGTCGGCGTGCTCGTCGGCGGCGGCGGCGTACTCGTCGAGGGTCTCCGCGAGCGTCCTGCGCTCCTCCGCCTCTTCCTCGTCGAGGCGCGCGACGCGCGCGCGTCCGGCGGCGAGGCCCCGGCGCGCCCTCGCGAGCTCCCGCGCCGCCGCCTCCGCGTCGCGCCTCGCCTCCGCCGCCTCCGCGCGCGCGGCGCGCACGCGCTCCGACGTCACCGCGACGACGCGACGCATCGCGGACGACGCCGCCGTCGTCCCCGCGGCGCGCCCCGGTTCGAACGGGTTCCCGGTCCCGGTACCGGAGGAGAAGAAGGACACGTTCACGGCGCTCCCCCCGAGGTCGCCGGACCCGAACGCGAACCCGTCGCCTCCGCCGCCCTGCTCGACGACCGCCATCAACCGGTCCGCCTCCTCGCCCGCCGCCGCGTCCGCCTCGGCGCGCGCCGCCGCGAGCGCCTCCTCCCGCGCCGTCGCCTCGCGGACGAGCGCGTCGGCGTGCCGCCGCGCCTCCGCCGCCTCCGCCTCCGCCGCGGCGACGCGCGCCGACTCCGCCGCCTCCTTCGCCGCCGCGCACGCCGACGCCAAGAGCGCCGCCGCGGCGGCGGGACCCGACCCGGACCGAGACGCGAGCGCCGTCTGCGCCGCCGCGAGCTGCGCGGCGAGCTCGGACTCGCGCCGGCGCGTCGCCAGCAGCGCCTCGCGCGTCGCCGCGCGCGCCGCCGCCGTCGCGGGGGAAGACGCGCGAAACGAAGCCCCCGACCCCGGCGAGCCGGCGAACGCTTCGCCGCCCCCGGCGAGAACCCCCGGGGACCGAGGGCCTTCGTGGAAACCTCGCGGCGTTCGCGGGCTCGAGCGGGAGAAGACCCCGCCCGGGGTCATCGACGTCGCGGCGTCCTCCTTCGCCGCCTCCGCCGCCGCCGCCTCCGCCGCCTCGAGCGTCGCGCGCAGGCGCTCCGACTCGGCGCGTTCGCTCGCGAGGTCCCCCTCGAGCATCGCGACGCGCGCGGTGGCGTCGGCGCGCGCCTCCGACGCGTCCAGACGCGACGCGTCCAGCTCCGCCGCGAGCGTCTCGGCGCGACGCTCGGCGGTTTCGAGGCTCGCCGCCGTCGCGGCTGCCTCCGCCCGCGCCGCCTCCGCGTCGGCCCTCGCCGCCGCCTCCCGGCGCTCCGCCTCCTCCCGCCGCGCGTCCACGACCGCGACGACGTCCCCGCCGGCGCGCTCGAGCTCGGCGACGCGCGCCGCGAACTCGGCGGCGGCGGCTTCCGACTTCCGGAGCCTCCCCTCGGCTCCGGAAGCCTTCTCCGCCGCCGCCTTCTCCGCGGCGCGAAAAGCGGCGGCGCGCGTCTCGGATTCGCGCCGCGCCGCCTCGGCGACGCTCGCGGCGGATTTGGCCTCCGTCTCGCGCGCCTCCGCGTTTTCCTTCGCGGCGAGCGCGGCGTCGCGTTCCGCGTCGCTTCGCGCGCGGTCGCGCTCCGCGTCGCTCCGCTTCTTCTCGGCGTCGGCGACGGCGTCGCGGAGTTTCGCGACGGTCTCTCGCGCGTCGGCGATGACCGCCTCGGCTTTGGCCTCCACGCGCTTCACCGCCGCCGCGTGCTCCGCCGCCTTCCGCGCCTCCCTCCGCGCCTCCGCTTTGCTCGCCTTGGCCTTCTCCTCGAACGCCGCGCGCTTGGCCTCCGCGTCGGCGGTTTTCCGCGCCTCGCGGCGCAGCGCGTTGGCGCGCGCGTCCGCCAGGTCGACCATCGCCTTCGCCTTGGCCGTCTTGGCGGCGTCGAGCGTCGCGTCGAGCGACGCGGCGGCGTGCTCCGCCGCCTCCTTCGCCGTCCTCTCCCGCGCCGCCGCTTTCTTCGCCGCCTCCGCGCGCCGCTCCGCCTCCGCGACCCTCCCCTCGGCGTCCCTCAGCTCCGCCTCCGCGCGTTCCCCGGAGGTCACGAGAGCCTCCGCCTGCGCCTCCGCCTCCGCCGCGCGCGACTCGGACGCCGCGGCGTCGCGCCGCGCCGCCTCGACGCTCGCGCGGAGATCCGCGAGGAGCGACGCGGGAGGCGCGGCGAGAGACGCCGCCGCCTCCGACGCCCACCGCGCGGCGTCCGTGCCCGAGGCCCAGGGGACGGTTCCCGCCCCGGGGGAGGAGGGAACCCCGGCTCCCGCGCCGCCGAACGAAAACGCCGCCGCGTACCAAGCCGGCGTGCCGACGAGCGAGAGCGCCGCCGAATCGTGTTCGTGTTCGTCCGGCGGCGTGCGCGGCGTCGCCGGCGTCGGACGAACGAAAACGTTCGGCGGCGGCGACTCGGCCGTTGAAAGCGGCGAAAAAAACCTTTGTTTGGGCGGCGCGCGACCCGGGGTCGGACCCGACGGATTTTTTTGTCCCGGAGGCGGGCGCGGGGTGCGTCGCGGCGCGGAGGCTCCTCGTACCCGTTCGTACCCGCGGGAGACCCACGCGTCCACCTGCTCGGCGAGGTCGGCGCACCGGGCCTCCGCTCGGCGCTTTCCCTCCTCCGCCGCCGCGAGGGATTCCTCGAGGGCGCGCTTCGCCGCCTCCCTCTCGCGGCTTTCCCCCTCCCTCTCGCGGAGTTCCGCGCGGACGCGATCGAGGTCCGACGCCGCGACGTTCGCGCGCGCCTCCGCCGCCCGCGCCCTCGCGTCGCTCGAATCCGCCGAGTCGCGCGGCCGCGACCTCGAGACGCGGCTCGTC
>MDSW01182261.1_pt1 | contig 10644 bp, 6 predicted proteins | sample 811171 | NCBI WGS metagenome assembly MDSW01 (sample SAMN05326641, study PRJNA326480) | marine metagenome | isolation source: seawater | place: Atlantic Ocean: North West | collected 2012 | reverse complement strand
GGGTTTGCCGTCTTTCACCACGATGCCTGCTTCAGTCGGGTCAGGCAACCGATTGCCAGGCCCGGCTTTAGCCACAATGGCTTTCTGGTTTACCAGGGGATCACCAATCGAGACACCATCAACAATAATGGCTGTCTTGCCCCAGACCACACAGTTAATCGAGTGCACGATCGCGGTCATATTGCCCCACTGATCAATCGCCACAACCGTGTTTGAGTGTTTTGTGCCTGTGTCTGCCCACTGCGCAAATCCGTTACCGGCATTGATGTCCGCCCAGAGCCTGTCCGCATGTTCCTGGGTTATGCGCGAACTCGCAGAAAAATCAAGCTCAGGATGCTTTGTGGTCAGCATCTGCGGTGCAAAGGCTTCGATAAACGGAATGGTGTAGGCACTGGTCAGTTCTGCAACCCGTCGAAGACTCTCTGCATTCTCAGACCAGTGTCCCAGTTTCAGGAGTTCCGCCGATTCACCCATGTTGAGCGCTTCAAGGATATTAGCACCGCCATAAGAGGGCAGCCCATTCACATAAACGGTGTAACCGTTGTAGTCCGTCGACAGAGTGTCAGTCCAGCTGACTTCGTAGTTAGCAAGATCTTCCATCGTCATCTTGCCACCATCAGCCTGGACGGCAGCAATCGCCTTTTCCGCCCAGGGCCCCGTGTACATGTAATCAACACCCTGGGCCTGAATCGACCGAAGAGTCTTAGCTAGCGCAGGCTGGTAGAAAGTCTCCCCCTTTTCGAGCCATTCCCCATCGGGACCGACAAAGACAGCTTTGCTCTCAGGTAGTCGGGCCAGGTCATCCTTGCGATTTTTTAATGCATCAGCCAGGCCGGCATTAACGTAAATACCCTGCTCAGCAAAATAAATGGACGGTACAAACAGACTCTCAAAAGGTAGCTTGCCGAACCGAGCATGTGCGGCTTCAACGCCGCGCATGAACCCGCCAACCAGTGCTGTCCGCCCGCTGGGATCACCGGTGCCATAAAGCGCATCACCGTGGCCGCCGATTTCACCGGGCACGCTCATCGGATCCAATTCACCCGCCACTGTGTTCCAACCGGCGTTCATGTATTCAATTTCACCGCTTGCGGCATCGTAGTTCACCAGACTCATGATGCCGAAGAAGCTGACAACAGCACCGGCATTGAGCGTAATCTGTGCCATCGACGCAGTCAGCGCCGCATCGACAGAACTGCCCCCCTGGGCAAGTGCTTCAAGGCCAGCTCGAAGTCCGGCGGGATTGTAGCTGCCGGATATCGCGCCACCGTTGCCGATGGCTTCAGGATTACCCGGGAAGTCAACGTCTTCCATGGCCATGTACTTGTCATAGTCACCTGGGGCCCAATCGGCAGGCGATAGATCAACAACGGTTGCAGCAGGTTCAGATGCAGCTTCAACAGTTTCAGGTTGCTGCTCTGCCTGCTCCGGAGAGCAGGCAGCTAGTAACATTAACCCGGTCAGAGTCACTGCTTTTTTCATAAGGGTCCTGTTATTTTAAATTTGGACTGCATATATAAAGACGCAGGCTTCTTAACTCCCCCTCAATATGAGGTTCGGCGTGTAAACCTGCGTCATATAACCTGTCCCGCAATTTTCCGGAGTAAACCATGGCCAGAAAACAACCAAAACCAATGACTCAGGATGACATCCAGCAGGCGAGCTATGTTGTCGGCGCATCAATCTCACCAGATTCAAGCCAGGCTGTTTACGTCCTGTCCCAAACAACCGGCTCTGGTGATGAAGAGAAGCAGGTAACCTCACTCTGGTCTGTCAGCACCGACGGAGGCGAGCCCCGCTGCCTGACTCCAGGCACTGGCAACGAAACCAACCCACAGATCGGTCCCGATGGCGACCTTGTTTACTTCACATCCGATCGATCCGGCGTGAACCAGATTTACAGGATGTCCCTGAGTGGTGGCGAAGCCGAGCAAATCACCAGTCTGCCTCAGGGTGTGACATTATTTGAATTGTCACCCGACGGTAAAACCATCGCCTTTGCCGCGCTTAATGCACCCCCTGCACCTCCCGGACCCGATGATCATGTCAGGGTGACCCGATCCTTCTGGCGCATGGACGGAGTTGGCTATGTGGACAAGGTCACGCAAACCTTACACTCGATTTCGGCTAAAGGCGGCAAACCTAAAGCCCGCTCCGGTGGTGGCGGTATGATCACTGCCATTCACTGGTCTGCTGACAGTAAAGAACTCGGCTATGTCTCCACCTTCGAAGAGAGCAACGGGTTCTTCGAATCCACATTACGAGTTGTCAGTGGCACAACGGAACGTGTAATTGTTGCAAACACCATGTTGACCGATTTCTTCTGGGCAGGTGACCGCATCGGTTTTTCTGCCGGTGCCCGGATGGCTGAACATCCCCATCTAAGAACAGTTGCCGACCAGGACGGCAAAAAACGTCGGTCTCACAGTGCTGCGCGAGACCTCGGTGTCGGCGCATTCTTCCAGGTTAACTCCCCGGCTGCCAGCAACCCGGCAAAAATGATTCCGGCAGCCGATGGTAAATCTGTCTTTATCAATGTTGCGGCCGGTGGTGAAGCTCAGGTTTTCAATATCGCCATTAAAGGTAAAGAACGCGCGGACGCTGCACTGACTGGCCCCTGCATGCGCACCATTATTGCCGGTAACGACAATTCCCTGCTGCTCGCGAAACAGGATCACAATCACCCGCCTGAACTCACAATCTACGACATCGCCTCCGGTGAAGAGCGACAGCTGACCGACCACAACGGTGAATGGCTCAGCAGAATACACATGCCGGATTTCGAGCGCGTGACGGTCCGCAGCGCACCAGGCGTTGAAATTGAAGGCTGGGTTTATAAGCCAAAACATGTACGACCACCCTACAAAACCATTCTCTATATTCACGGCGGACCACATGCCGGTTTCGGCGACAGCTTCATGGCTGACATGCACGAGTTTGTCGGAGCCGGTTACGCGGTTGCCTACTGCAACCCTCGCGGATCAACCGGCTATACCTCTGAGTTTTCCAGTTCGATTGTCGGTTGCTGGGGTCACCCCGAGTTCGAGGACTTCAACGCCTTTTTGAATAAGTTGATCCGTATGGGAATCGCCCACAAGGACAAGCTGGCGGTCACAGGAGTCTCCGGTGGCGGGCACCTGTCGGGGTGGCTGATTGGCCACACGAACCGGTTCAAGGCAGCGATTCCAGAACAGGGTGTCTACAACATGTTCTCCATGTGGGGTGTGTCAGATGCCGGACCCACGCTGATCAACCTTGAGATGGAAGGTAAACCTCATGAGAACCCGGAACGCTACTGGGAACTGTCACCGCTTGCGCACGCTCACAAATGCAAAACACCAACGCTGTTGATCCAGGGCGAGAATGACATTCGCTGCCCGATGGAGCAGGCCGAGCAAATGTACCAGGTGATGAACGATGCCGGTTGTACTGTGGAACTTCTGCGCCTGGCCAACTGCAGTCATGGCGCGGAGATTGGTGGCCCACCGCCGCTGCGCCGCTTTCGGTCCAGTGCCATGATTGAATGGTTTGACCGATACGTGAAGTAACCGATGGCCAAACAACCACTGGCCTGCGGGACCTGGCCATCAAACCTGCCGGTGATATCACGCCGGTAGACATAGAGAATCTCAATTAAGGAGAAAACTTTATGAAACTGAAACTATTTGTTCTTACCTGCTTCGGCTTTTTCTGCCTGAACGTTAATGCAGATATCGCCATCGCCCACGATGGTCTGCCGATCTACTACGAAGTCCACGGTAAAGGCGACAAGTTCCTGATGCTGGGGACTGGTACTGCCGGGCCGAGACCGATGAGTTTTGCCCGTGGTGTCGAGGTGCCGGATGCCCTCAAGGAGTCTTTCAGCACCGCAAAACAGAAATGGATTGATGAACTGGGTGACGACTATCGATTGATCTTCGTTGAATACCCTGGCCTGGACCCGAAGATGTACACTCTCACACCGGCGACCATGACCCGGGACTACCTTGCTGTCGCCGATGCAGCAGGCGCCGATGAATTTGCCTGGGCAGGTTTTTCCTGGGGTTGTGTCTGCGGTTTACAGATTGCCTTGCGGACTGAACGGATGAAGGCACTTGCCTGTGGCGGTTTCCCAACGCTCGATGGTATTTATGACGATATGCGGCTTACCACAAAAACCCAGATAGAGAAGCCAACTTCCTTCTACGGCATGGGGCCGTATTTCGTCCCAGAAATGAGCCGTCAGTTCAATACCTTTTATATGGCACTGGAGAGTTTCAACGACCGAGCCATTCAGGGTGCCCTGAAGATGCCACGACTCTCGTGGATCGGCGACCAGGATCTGCCAACCCTGAACGGTGAGCCACTGACTCATATGGGTCAGATCATCGTTAACAACAAGGCGGAACTCGAAGAGCTGGGCTGGGATGTGATCATTGTGCCCGGCAAGAATCACCTGGACGGTGGATCGCCGGAAGTACAGGTGCCAATCATTAAAGAGTGGTTGTCGAAAAACTACTGATTACCCTGTTTCAATGCCTGTACGTTCAGTGTGCAGGCCATCACGGCGCTCAAGATACGGATCATCCTGACCTGAATCACCATAGTGCCGCTCCATTTCGACCCGTGGGTCCTGGGCAAAGATATGTCCTGCACCGCCGAATAACTTAAACCCGAGGATATCCTGCAGTTCCTTCGGGAAGGTCATCAAGCGTGACGGGTGAACGCCCAGCATCAGGTTTTCCTGTTGCCTCATGGAGCCGCGACAATAGTTAATCGTCAGGGCATGTCGATCTTTACCTGACGTGTTTTTACCGGCACCGTGGTAACAGGTGCCAACAACAAAAGCGATACTGCCGCGCGGCATTTCCAGGGGAACGGTATCGTAACTCGACATCAGGTCGGGATCATCCGGTAGATTGTTACTACCGGGAACAACCCGCGTTGCACCAGTCTCTTCGGTGAAATCGGACAGTGCCCACATCGTGTTACACACCAGGTTGGGATGTGGCCTCGGCATGGCATACAACATGTCATCGCCGTGGATGGTCTGGGCCTCTTCACCATCACCAACCACCGCGGTGCCCATTGTTGAGAGCAGAAAACCATCGCCCAGAACCTTGTTAAGAACGGGAAGAATCCAGGGATGTGTTGCGACTCGCTGCCAGACGTCGCCATCATTCAACACATCAAACCAACGACGGGTGACAAAACCGGTAAACGGCGCCGGTGGAATGTCCCCACCGGGGCGCACCTGCTGGAGCCGCTCTAGCTCTGCCATGATCTCTGGCAGGAAATCTTCAGGAATGGCGTTCTCCATGACAGAGAAACCTTTCTCCTCGATTTCTGCTGCATGCTGCTCAACCTGTTCTGTGCTGAGTGCTTCCATAGACGTTATCCACCAATACAGTCATACACACTATCGGCCAACATGGCGTTGAAAGCCATATCGTGACTATTTCACCAGGGGGAAGGCCTCGGAGTCATATTTCTGACCATCGATCATCTGAAATTCTGGCCAACGAGTGCGGTAACGATCCAGCAACTCCGGCATGTTGGGAATTCCAGGCAGACTTTCATTAAACCTGATGTCATCACCAAGGTACCTTAGAGCAACCGCTCTCCTGAGTGCAGTATTGGTTCGACCAAAACCGCCCATATGAACTGTATTCAGATCGTGAATCACAACATCGCCGATATTGATGTCCCACGAAACAGTGTCGACACCCTCGGGTTCACTGTCCATCTCACCGAAGAAACCCATTGGCGAATGCCCGCCTTTAATCACGTTACCCGACTGATCCAGCACATCTTCATGCAAGTGCGAACCCTTGATGTAAGTCAGCGCGGTTTCATGTGACAGCACAGGATCAAACGGCACCCAGATCGAAACAAAGTCCTTGCCATTAATGGCGTAGTAGTTTCGATCCCTGTGCCAGGGCGTGCCGCTATCAACCCCCGGTCGTTTTACAAACATCTGATCGTAAAAATACTGAACGGACTGGCCCGGCAACAGTTGTTTGGCAATCTCTGAAGCCGGTGAATGAGTCGCCAACGCCTCGAAGACATCATTCAACATCCAGCCCATGAAGCCGTTCACCATGGTGCCACCCATAACTGCTGCAGACTCAGGTGTCGAACCACGTTCGAGATAGTCAGGATGCGCAAGCAGATCGTCAACAGCACCCCTGAGTGGCTCGATCCACTCATCAGGCAGGACACCTCTGACAATGACCACACCATCAGTGGCTAGAGCGTCCCGCTCTTCGCCGGTCACCTGGCGAAGCGGTTCAACCGGTAGTCCGAGATTGTTTAATGTCATTGCTGATTCTCGCAGATTGATTACATAAAAAGACGCACTGAAACTCACCACGCCTCACGTCTGAGGTTATAGGGCAACTGGACTTTTAGCTGACTTACCTCGCGTAGGATGCCCCTGGTCCAAAGTAAGGCGCTGCTGCTTTTACCTGGCCTTGCTCACTATCAACTTCCAGACCGACCACGATGCCTACCCCTTCCCAGAAAGCGTTTTCCATATCGGCTTCACGGATGTTGGTTCCTTTCGCCCGGGCTTCTCTTAAGACCGCCGAATCATATTCACCTTTCAGCACAGCAGCGCTGTTGATATCGGATGCAGCGGCGAAACCTGGATTCAGCAATGAGGGAGTATCAATCGCCGACTTCGGGTCCATGCCAAAGTCCAGTGTATTAATCAGCGCAGTCACCGTATGGTAGTGCAGACCGTTGGCAATTGAGCTGAAGGCATACACCGGCTTGCCCTTTTGCATCACCATGACGGGTTCGATCGGATCAGGCATTCGGTTGCCGGGACCAGCCGCAGCAACACCGGCCTGCTGGAACGAACCGGAGTCAGGGATAGTGATGCCATCGATGACCATACCAAGTTCACCCCACCAGATGCCGTTGAATGAGTGCGTGATGGCGGCAACGTTGCCCCACTGATCGACGGCAACTATGGCATCGGAATGGCCGCCGCCTGCATCGGCCTGAATCAGGCCGCCAAACGCGCTCTTATTGGCAATCTGCACCATGTCGTGGAGCACATCCCCGCTTTGTGAATAGTGCCCGCGCTCTCTAATCTTGGCGTCTCGGGCGAGGTTAAGCGCGGTGATGACATTTCGACCACCCAGGGAACCTGAGCCAAGTACCTCGTAACCGTTGTGTTCGGTTTTAAGCGGTTCAGACCAGATCACTCCATAGTTTTTAAGGTCCTGCATCGAAAGCTTGCCGCCATCAGCCTGGACCGCTGCAACAAGCTTCTCGGCCCACTCGCCCTCGTACATATAGGAAGCGCCCTCTTTGGCGATACGGCGCAGACTTTTTGCCAGTGCGGGCTGCTTGAAGATTTCACCCGTCTTGTAAATGGAACCATCCGCTTTCAGTAGTGTCTTGCGTGTTTCCCCCAATCGGGACAGTGAACCTTTGCGCCAGTCGAAGTAGCCTTCGAGGTGCGGCGACACTTCCATGCCTTGTTCAGCGATATAGATGGAGGGTTCGAACAGTTTGGCAAACGGTAACTTGCCATACTTGCCATGTACCTCTTCGAGACCTTTCATGAAGCCTGGTACCAGTACCGCCCTGCCGTTGATGTTTCCGGCTGGAGGTACCCTCATATCACCAGTCGTCATAAAAGCCGGTGCAGGAATGGACATCGGGTCTTTTTCACCAAGCACAGTACTCCAGGCGGCATTGATGTTCTGGACCGTGCCTGTCTCTGCATCGTAGTAGAGCATCTGGAAAATACCGGCATAGCTGACCCAGCTGCCGACCGAAATGGCAATCTGGCCGAGTGCGGTAGTCATCGCAGCATCCGCCGCGCTACCGCCCTGGTTCAATACATCCAGCCCGGCACGAATGGCAAAGGGTGCACTGGTACCTGCAATCGCGTGTTTGCCACCGACTGCAAGCGCCTGACTCTTGGGGACACCCCAGGCGCCGTCGGCAACGACTACCTCGCCATCTGCCAGCCATTCAGGCTGCCACTGACCATCATCATCGGCAGATACTGTGAGCGAGACCAGAAAGAGAAGAAAGAAATATAGAGACTTGTACACCATGTTTACCTTTAGTTCTTCATTTGAGTATAAAGACGCAAACAATCGACCATTCCCTCAACAGACCGCAGTAGGGTCATCCCCGTATTGTTGCGTCTGTATTACACAGGAAGGAGGTCAACCAATGAAACGTTTTATCATCGCCGTAGTTGCAATCTTGTGGCTATCGCAAACCCTTGCGGCTGGTGACCGTGAAACCGCATTCCGGCAATACCTGGATTTTGGCTCTATGGTCAAAGGTGGCCAGGTCACACCTGGGTGGATCCTCGCCGGGCCTGAATTCTGGTACGCCGAAGGTGGTTCGCAAGATCGAGTGATCTACCGCGTTAACCCGGCTGAAAATACAAAGACAGAACTCTTTGATGTTGAAAGATTGCGAACTGCACTGGTGGGTGCTTTGGGTTATGAACCCGCAGGCCAGGGTGTGCCTTTCGCGGCGCTGGCACTTGTTGCTCCTGACCAGGTGCAGTTCGCTGTTGATGGCATAAACCTGCTGTTCAATCTCGACACCTACGAAGCAACGAAACAGCCAGCCCTTTCGACCTGGGACTTTACCGATTATCTTATCAGCGAGCAGTCCCGTGTAACACCAAAAGCTTTCTACCAGGAAAGCTTTACTGGACTGGGCGCCACGAAGACTTATGAAAGTCCCTCACCTGACTTCAAATGGTTTGCCTCCACCAAAGACAACAATGTGGCGCTGCGCGCATCGGTTGATGGTCGCTATGTCATGTTAACTGACGACGGAACTGATGATCACTTCTGGTTGATGGAGGCGGTTAAATGGCAAGCCTGGTCGCCAAACGCCGAGCGACTGGTCGCGATCAAGTCGGACACCACCGGCATGGCCCGGATACCCACCATCAAGTGGTTGAAACCTCTGGAAGAGACGTCCGAGGTTCTGACAATACCGGCTGGCGGGAAGTTAAACCGTGATGAACTGTACATTCTGAATGTGCGTGGCGGTAACCCGGTTAAAGTGGATCTCGGTGATACCACTGACCAGTACATCCGGCCCCTGACCTGGACACCGACAGGCAGTGAACTGATTTTTGCGCGATATGACCGGTTGATGACCCAGGTAGAAATCCTGGGCGCCAACCCGGTTACCGGTGCAGTCAGACAGATCATGAAAGAGAAGTCCGAGACCTTCCTGACCAATCAACACGAGACCATCTGGGCAGTAGACACAGGTTTCTGGCTCCTGCCTGACGGCTCAGGTTTCGTCTGGCGCTCCGAACGGGACGGCTGGGATCACCTGTACCTGTATGACATGGATGGCAAACTAAAGCGTCGACTGACCAAGGGTGAATTCCCGGTCATTGCCGTCACACGTATCGACCAGGCAGGTGGCTGGGTTTACTTCCAGGCCCATGGCGATCCGGATCGACTTTATGACAATCACCTGTATCGAGTCAGCCTGAAAGGCGGTGCCATCGCACAACTGACCGAAGGCAACGGTCGCCATACCATCAACATGGCTCCCGGCGCGGACTATTTCACGGATACATTTTCCAGTGTCGACGTGCCACCTGAAACGGTGCTGCGCAGCAGTGACGGTACCCTGGTGCAGAGCCTCAGCAAAGCCGACATCACTGCGCTGGAAGATTTCGGCTGGGTTCCATCCAAGGAAGTTGTTGTTAAAGCAGCCGACGGTGAAACGGATCTCTGGGTTACCATCAACTACCCCTTCGACTTCGATCCCACAAAAAAATACCCGGTGGTTGAGTATATCTACGCCGGACCACAAACCACATGGCGCACCATGGATTTTGGTCTCACCGGTCCGCTCCATGCTAAATTTTCCAGAGCAGTTACACAAATGGGTTTCATTACCCTGACCCTGGATGCCAGGGGCACCCCCGGGCGATCCAAAGCATTCCACGACACTGTCTACCGCAACTGGGGACAGTTTGAAATTGACGATCACGCCGGTGCTATCAAACAACTCGGGGAACGATTCAGTTACATGGACATGGACCGGGTCGGCATCATGGGTGCATCCTGGGGAGGTCATTTCACGTTCAGGGCACTGGTACAGGCACCCGATGTGTACAAGGCAGGTATTGCAGAAGTGCCCGGCTATGACTCCAGGGGGTTAACCCTGTATGAGGTTTATCTGGGTATGCCCGCCGACGACAAAGAGATCTATGACAAGGCTGATGCCCTGCAGTTGGCTCCCCAACTGAAAGGCAAACTCCTGATGACCGGCGGCCTGAACGACACTGGCACCCAGAAAGACTACTACAAGATGTCCGAAGCACTGATCCGCGCAGGTATTCAGCATGACACCATGACCTATCCCAACAGTGGTCATGGATACTTCGGCAAGTCAGCTGACTATAACTACGAGCTGAAGAAAAACTGGTTGATCGAACAGCTGCAACCGTAACAACTGCTTCTGCTATCAGTCCCTGGGTAAATGTGGTCCGTACAGATACAACAACGCGTCACTCAGGGCCGGTGCAAGAATGGTCGTATGCGTGTGATCCGGGTAAATCTTAGAGGCAAACTCCAGCTGGGAGTTTTTCGCTTTGGTCAACGTGCTAACCAGGCTGTTGAAGTTACGTCCCATGTCTTCATAAAACGG
>MDSW01043264.1_pt1 | contig 10645 bp, 6 predicted proteins | sample 811171 | NCBI WGS metagenome assembly MDSW01 (sample SAMN05326641, study PRJNA326480) | marine metagenome | isolation source: seawater | place: Atlantic Ocean: North West | collected 2012 | reverse complement strand
TAAGAATAAAAGGTTATTTGGAATTGTTCATGATGGAGAATGGTTTCATGTGGGGACACCTGAAGGTCTTGAGGAGGTAGAGGAATATATGAAAATCCCGTTCGCAAGTCATAAACGCCGATAAGATTGTAAAAGGAAGTCTGTATGGTTTCTTCTCAAAAGCCTAAACTTTATAATATCCCGGCGCGGGAGCCATTTTTGCGTAGTCTAGCAATTGGGATTTTAGATAGGGTAAATGATAGCCAGCAAAATTTAAGTCGGGTAAACATTTTTCTTCCGACAAGAAATGCATGTCGAGTATTAAGACGGATCTTTCTTGAAATCAGTAATGAAAAGTCAACTCTTCTTCCAAATATAAATGCCCTTGGGGATATTGATATAGAGGATGTTAATCTTGGGACGGAACTTGCAGAAAATTTTAGATCTGATTTGGATATTGATTCAATAATCCCCCCAGCTATTTCTATAATAAAGCGACAAATATTACTGGCTAAATTAGTGATGGCGCGCGGCGGCTTGGATGAGGATCAAGCGATTCGATTAGCCTCTGAATTAGCTGATTTGCTTGACCAGATCCATACTGAGAGATTGGCTTTAGAGGATTTGAGGCATCTTGCTCCAGATGAATATACTGTCCACTGGCAGGAGGTATTAGAGTTTCTAAAGATTCTTATTGATAGTTGGCCTTCTGTTTTAAAAGAAGAGAGGCTGTTGGATCCGACAGAAAGGCGTAATAAAGTTCTAGAAGCGATAATGCACGCCTGGGACATGGCTCCTCCTGAGGGTCCTGTTTTCGCAGCTGGATCAACTGGAAGCATACCGGTTACTGCAGACTTATTAAATGTAATATCTCGTATGCCGAATGGAGCGGTCATATTGCCTGGTCTTGACCTAAAATCCCCTCAAAATATATGGAGGCAGCTTGATCCTCAGCATCCACAATATGGTTTAGCGCAACTTCTCAATCACATAGGCGCAGATCGCAAAGACGTAAAAGATTGGCAGATCTCCAAAAAACTAGAGATATTTTCTTGTAAAGAAAATCTTATAAATTTATCCTTTAGGTCTCCTTCAGATGCTGAGATTAAAGAATTTACCCTTGATTTAGCCAAGCGTGACTTGAAAAAATTTAGTCAAGTCGACTGCTCTTCAGCGAGAGAGGAAGCTGGGGTAATTGCAATCGCTATACGCCATGTTCTTGAGACTCCCAAAAAGACTGTAGCCTTAGTAACGCCAGACCGTTATTTAGCACGCCGCGTTATTTCAGAATTAAAGAGATGGGATATTTTAGTTGAAGATTTAGCGGGTACGCAAATATCTAATACGCCGGTAGGCGCTTTTATTCAGCTTATAGGTAGAATGGTTAGTGAAAACTTTGCTCCTATTTCATTGCTAGCTGTTTTAAAAAACCCCCTCGCTTCAGGTGGAATGGAAAGGAAAAAATTTCTTCGATTAGTACAAGACTTTGAAAAATTTGTACTAAGAGGGCCAAGGCCTGAGGGGGGCATTAAACCTCTCCGAATTCTAGCAGAAAAACATAAACAAGAAACTTCTAACCTAACCCAATTAGTAAACATCCTTGAGCGCATATTTTTACCAGTTCTAGAAGAATCCTCTAAACCAAAATCAATATTTTCAAATATTTTAAAGGTGAACTTACTTGCTGCAGAACAATTGGCTGCAACAAATAAACTATCTGGCGCTGAGCGGCTTTGGAGCGATAAATTTGGACAGAAACTAGCTCTTTTTTTTAGTTCCTTAATACAGGAAACGCGTGTTTTAAATAATTTTAATCCAAGCCATTATCCCTCTGTCTTAGATGGATTGTTGAGAAGTAAAACCGTTAGCCCGGATATAAAATTCAACGAGAGGGTAAGTATATGGGGTTTGATGGAGGCTAGGCTTCAAAGAGCTGATATGATGATCTTGAGCGGATTAAATGAAGGAAGTTGGCCCCCAGAAATTAAATATAGTCCTTGGATGAGTAGGCCGATGATGGCCCGATTTGGTCTCAGTCCACCAGACCGTCGAATTGGACTAAATGCACATGACTTTTATCAAGGGTGTGCTGCTGAAGAAGTTTTGCTGACTAGATCGATGAGAGTTAAGGGTGCCCCCTCAATCCCCTGTAGGTGGTTGATTAGGCTCGAGAATTTTTTGAGTGTAACAGAATTCAAATTGACCTCATCGAGAGGAAAAGAATACCTTGCCTGGTTTTCAAAACTTGACTCACCCAAGTCTATTACGCCAATTTTACCTCCAGCCCCCACTCCGCCCGTGCATGCAAGGCCAAAATTACTTCCTGTTACCAGAATAGAGACTTTAATTAGGGACCCTTATTCTATATATGCGGAAAAAATATTGAATTTAAAGCCCCTTGAGCCCCTTGATGCTGACCCTAGTTTGGCAGAACGCGGAACACTAATCCACAAGGCACTAGAAAAATTTCTCAGCGATTTTTCTGAGGATATTTCGTATTCCGAATGTTTAAGAAATTTGGTTTCCATTGGTAAAGAAATTTTTGACAACTCAACGTCCTATCCTGGTGTGAGAGCTTTTTGGTGGCCAAGATTTTTAAGAGTAGCTGAGTGGTTTGTTGACTTTGAAATTAATCGACGAAAAAGTGGGATTAGAAATCTTTTGACCGAAACAGAGGGTAAAATTAAAATTTTAAGTGATACGCAGGCTTTTACCTTGACCGCTCGAATAGATAGAGTTGATTGTTTTCCCGATGGCTCGTTAGCCATTGTTGATTATAAAACTGGGGTTCCTCCGTCCTCTAAACAAGTTAAGTCAGGTTTGGCACCACAATTACCATTAGAGGCACTTATTATCCGCTCTGGCGGAGTGGAAAAGATCATCAACAAAGTAAAGATTTCTGAGATTTCTTATATTCATCTCTCTGGCGGTCGTCAGCCGGGCGAAAACAAAACATTAAACTTAGATATAGAGGAAGCTATGGACTCTGCTTTTAGTGGCCTTTGTAATATTATTCACCGATTTAATCTAATTGATACACCATATCTATCGCGACCTAGGCCACAGTTTAAAAGTCGCTTTAATGTTTATGATCACTTAGCGAGGGTAAAAGAGTGGGGGTCCATTAGTTTAGGAGAGGACACTGAATAAAGCACCAGGAAATGAGAAAATTCGGACTAGGGAACAAATTGTTTCCTCTGACCCAAATACTTCTGTATGGGTGGGAGCAAATGCTGGCACGGGTAAAACAGGGGTATTAGTTGATAGAATTTTGAGATTACTTTTAAAGGGAGTTCAGCCTAGCAGCATTTTATGTTTAACTTTTACAAAAGCAGCAGCAGTCGAAATGTCCACTCGTTTAAACGCACAATTAGCTCATTGGTCAGCTATTGATGATAAAGCTCTAAGGAAAAGTCTAGAAGCTCTAATTGGCGCCAATAACTTAGATAATATCACTTTATTAAACGCCCCGGTATTGTTTTCAAAAATTCTTGATTCTCCTGGTGGTCTGAAAATTAATACTATTCATTCTTTTTGTGAGAGTTTGTTAAGCAGATTTCCTGTTGAGGCAGGTATTGCGCCGCATTTTAGGGTTATTGATGAACGGACATCTTCAGAGCTTAGATCAGAGGCCAGGAATCGTTTAATGTTAGAAGTTGGGCGAGATCAAAATCCACTTAGTTATGCGTTTAGTCATTTAGCAGGGCTAATCGATGAAACTAGTTTGGTTCGAATTATAGAAAAGATTGATATAGAGAGAACTCGTTTGGATTCAATGCTTCAGAAATATGGTTCTTTAGACGGAATGATAGCTGACCTGAGCGAAAAGCTAAGTTTGGGGCCAAAAAATTTAGCAGTCACCAAGCTTGATAATATTTGTGATCAGGGAGGTCTTGCAAAATTATCTGCCACTCTGAAAAAAGGGACTGCTTCCGATCTGAAGAGGTCTCTGATAATTGAAAGATGGTTAAAAAATGCAAGGGGTGGTCTGAGTGATTATCAATCCATATTTATTACGAAAGATGGCGAGAAAAAAACTTTAGGAAAAATAATTACTAAAAAACTAGCAAGCAATTATCCTGAGGTAATTCTCATAATTCAAGCGGAGCAAAGAAGATTATTTGCGAATCTCGAGCGAGCTAAGGCAGAGGCGATAGTTTCTTCAACTAAATCACTACTCACCATTATATTAGCTTTATATGAAAAATATGAGAATTTGAAAAGAAAAAAAGCACTAGTGGATTACGACGATTTAATTAAATATGCGAGTAAGTTACTATCGGACGGTGGGGAGAGCTGGGTACACTACAAGCTTGATGGAGGTATCGAGCACATACTTTTAGACGAATCTCAAGATACTAGCCCAGAGCAATGGAGGGTAATAGCATCCCTTGCAAATGATTTTTTTTCTGGAGAGGGTGCTGGTGAAAAGGGAAGGTCAGTGCCTCGCACTATTTTTGCGGTAGGTGATCAGAAGCAATCAATTTTTAGTTTTCAAGGGGCTGATCCAAAATATTTCTCTAAAATGAGATCGTTTTTTGAAAGAAAAGTAAAGGGAGCTAAAAGACCCTGGAGCGAGGTTGAATTAGCCCTATCTTTTCGATCTGTAAGAAGAGTTCTTCAAGTGGTGGATGGGGTTTTTAATCAGCCCGATGTTAGACAAGGAGTGCTCTCTGGAGATGAAAAAATATGCCATATTTCTTCTCGTATAGGACAGGCTGGTCTTGTTGAAATCTGGCCGACATTTAAGCCAAAAGAAGTAATAGGAAATGACCCCTGGGATGCTCCAGTAGATCAACTGCCACAAAAAAGTCCTTTGGTCGAGCTTGCCCAATCTATCGCTTTAGAGATTAAGCACTGGCTTGAATCAGGCCAAATTTTAGATTCGGCCTCACGACCTATTAGACCAGGGGACATTATGATTTTAGTGAGAACTCGGGGTCAATTTGCGGAAGAGATGGTGAGACAGTTGAAACAAGCAAGTGTTCCAGTCGCAGGAAGCGACAGAATGGTCCTATTGCAGCAAATGGCTGTGATGGATATGATCGCGCTTGGGGAGTTTGTGCTATTGCCAAGTGATGACTTAAATTTAGCTATTATACTTAAGTCCCCCTTTTTTAGCTTTAATGAAGACCAACTGTTTGAATTATCCTATGAGCGCAAAGGTAGTTTATGGAGTAGCTTGAGGGAAAAGAGGAATTTAAATAAAGTTTACAACTCAACGGTTAATTATCTTGAAGAACTTATAGACGAGTCCGAAGTTAGCCCACCCTACGAATTTTTTACCACGATTCTTGGTTCTAAAAAAGGACGAGAAAAAATACTCTCAAGATTAGGTCCTGATGCATCAGATCCGATTGATGAGTTTTTGAACCTGTGTTTAGAATTTGAGAGAGATCACACACCAAGTCTCACAAATTTTTTACACTGGATTAAAGTTGGACAGACTCAGATTAAAAGGGATTTAGACCAAGGCCAAAATGAAGTGAGGGTTATGACAGTTCATGGGGCGAAAGGACTACAATCTAGCATAGTATTTTTGCCGGATACGTGCAGCGTTCCAAATGCGGTCAGAAATCCAAGATTATATTGGGAAGACTCATTATTGATTTGGCCTGTTATTAAAGAAAATGAAGAGGCTGTTTGTAAAGTGTTGGCAGAGGAATATCAAAATGATGCTCTAAAGGAATATAGTCGCTTATTATATGTGGCTCTAACAAGAGCTGAAGAGCGAGTATACATTTGTGGTTGGGAAAATAAGTTTGGGTTAAAAAAAGACTGTTGGTATAATACCGTAAAATCTGCCTTAAAAAGAATTCCAGATTGCGAGCAATTTGAGACAGAATCAGGGGAATATGGTCTGCGCTTGAGAGATTCTCAATGTGAACCTCCTGATAGAGAAATTGAGCAAAGTATTGTTAGAAAAGCTGAAGTACAACTTCCAATTTGGGTGAACCAATCACTATTAAAGGAAAGGTTTAACTCTAAGACTTTAAAACCATCGAAGTTTTCAAAAACAGGCTCTGAAACGAAGTCCCCGCTTTTAACTCAACACTATAGGCCATTAAATCGGGGTAAGTTAGTGCACAAACTATTAGAGACATTGTCATTGGGCCAGCCTGCTGGGCGATGGGAGAGGGGGCTTGAATATCTCTCTTACAATGGCACTCACTTAAAAAAGGTGGAAAAAAAAGAAATCATGCATGAGGTGTTAGCTGTTTTGGAAAAAAAAGAGCTTTCCCCCTTTTTTGGCCCTAATTCCTTAGGTGAAGTTCCATTGATGGGGTATGCAAAAATAGGTAATAAAAACCAGCTGATTTCTGGAACTGTTGATAGGATCTTGTTTTGTGGTAGAGATGTAAAAATTTTAGATTTCAAAACGGATAAAGATCCAGCGTTAAATGATCATGAAATTCCAATGAAATATTTAAAACAAATGGCTGCTTACAGAGCCGTTCTTCGACAAATTTATGCACAGGGTAAGGTAGAAGTATTTTTGTTGTGGACGACAGGACCCTCTTTAATGTATTTAGAAGAAGGCCTGCTCAATGATGCTGAGCTTGATGGTTTTTAAGTATATCTAGGTTGGCAAATAAAGTAGTAGAAAAGGCGCAAAAGAAATAAACTTGAATAATTATACATAGGAAATTTGAAATGCCAAAAGAGGTTACAGACGACTCATTTGATGCTGAGGTGTTAAACGCTGAAGGTCCAGTTTTAGTTGATTTTTGGGCCGAATGGTGCGGTCCATGTAAACAGATAGGACCATCCCTAGAAGAAATAGATACGGAAATGGGAGACAAAATTACGGTCGCAAAGGTTAATATTGATGACAACCCCAATACCCCGTCAAAGTATGGCGTTAGAGGAATACCTACCTTAATTTTGTTTAAGAATGGCGAAGTTGCCTCGACCAAAGTCGGTGCGTTACCTAAAAGCCAGCTCGTTGATTGGGTAGAGTCTGAGATTTGAATTTATCAATAATTAATCTTTGAAAGTTGATTACCAGCTATTCCGTATTTCACGCAATTTGATAAAAACTTCTTTTTCTGTTGGGCGTTCCCCTATGTCAGGAAATTGAGTTTTAAGCTTATTTATAATTGCAGGGTTTTGAAGGCGGAAAAAGGTGTTAATCTCTTTTTCTAGAGCTAAAGTTGACACAAACGCATGGTTTTCATTTTGATTTTTGACCTCGTTTAATAGTGACAAAGCTTGGGAATTGGTTGGCTCACGGTCTAGAGTGAATTCGAGATTATTTGCTATATAATCGTGCCCTGGGTATATTAATGTATTATCAGATAACGCGAACAGTTGAGACTTGAACGTCGCATAGAGTTCTTCTGGATGCCCGCCATTATGGCAATTTCCAGCACCAGCGTTAAAAAGAGTATCTCCACAAAAGAGTGCGGGCTGGTCTGTGTGAGACAGCAGACATATATGGCTCATGGTGTGTCCGGGAGTGTCTAGGCACTCTAATTCGACCGTTTTGCCTATTTTAACGATATCACCGGCAGATAGCCCGACAGATATATTGGGTATTTTATCTTTGGCATTGTGGTGGGCAAGAATATTAGCTCCTGTTACTTTAGCTACAGGATCGTTGCCACCAATATGATCGCCATGTTCATGGGTATTAATGATATGCGAAATTTCCCAACCATTCTTTCTTGCCTCGCTCAGGCACTTTTTGTGGTCTAAAGGGTCAATAGCTGCGGCAATTCCCGTATCAGGGCAAACAATTAAGTAATTAAAGTTCCGGAATGAGTTTCCTGTCCAAATTTGTTTCACAATCATGAAGACTCTCCTAGACCAAAAGAAATAAATTTTGTGCTGTCAAAATCTACTAAAGTTAATTTAAGAATAAAGCTTTATTCTTAAATTAATAGGGCGATGTGAGTTCTTCCCTTCACCCGCTAAGCTTCCGCTAAAATAGCACCTGCCAAGTATAGAGAGCCACAAATCAGTATTCTACCTGAAATAGGCCCGGAGCTGTATATTTTTTCTATAGCAATTTTAGGGGATGATGCAGCCTCTGTTATTAAGCCTAAACTCTCTCCAATAAGGGCTAATTTAGAAGCTTTAACTGAGGAGGTTTGATTAGGAATAGTAACTGTATAGAGAACTTTTACGTGATTTGAAAAATTACTAAGATACGATTTACAATCTTTAGAATCTATCATCCCGCAGATCACATATAATGGTTTTTCGGTCCAATTTTTATAAATGTATTCACTCAATATTCGCCCAGCCTCTGGATTATGTCCGCCATCTAACCATAATTCCCAGCATGATGAAAACCGAGAAATAAGTGGGGAATTTTTTAGATGTTGAAGTCTACCTGGCCAAAAGGCCGAAGAAACCCCTTTTTCAAAGTGTTTGCCCGAAATTTGAAATTTTGGACACCTTTCAAGCGCAGCAATTGCTAGCCCACAGTTATTGATTTGATGAGATCCCAAGAGGTTTGGCCTGGGGAGTTTCCAAGAAGACGTAGGGCTACTATAAAATAAAGAGTCACTTTTTTCGTAAGCAGACCAGTCCTCATCCTGCATATATAAGGGGGAACCTACGTCTTGTGAGCGAGCAATTATAGATTGCATGGATTGAGAACTCTGACGTCCTACAACACATGGATGACCCGGTTTAATTATCCCAGCTTTTTCCCTTGCAATTTCTGCTAAACTTGTCCCCAGAAATTTTTGGTGATCTAAGCTAATTGAAGTCAAAACAGTAATTAGTGGATTTTTTACTACATTAGTGGCATCTAGGCGTCCTCCGAGGCCTGTTTCTAAAAGTAAAATATCTGCTGGACTAGTTGCAAAGGCTATAAAGGCTGCAACTGTAGTAATTTCAAAGAAAGTGATGGGTTCTTGCCCATTAGCTTTTTCAACACTAGTTAATATTTCCAAGAGTGATTCATCAGAAATAATTTTACCAGCTAAACAAATCCTCTCGTTAAATATCAAAAGATGCGGTGATGAATATACATGAACCTTATAGCCTGCTGCCTCTAAAATTGAACGCATAAATGCGATTGTAGAGCCTTTCCCATTGGTGCCCGCTACATGGACTATTGGAGGCAAAAAATTTTGGGGGTTTTCAAGCTTGTTGAGTAGCTTAGTGACTCGGCCTAAAGAGAGGTCAATTAATTTAGGGTGAAGAGATGATAAACGCTTTAATTGTAATTTAAGAGATAGGTTAGAAGTCACGAGAATCAGAATTACACAGTTTTATCTGACTTTAGAGGGGTTCTTTTACTTGCACTATTGAGATTAGCTTCTGAAAGTTGTTTGTTCTTTATTGGTGAATTGACCTTAATCAAGTTGGCTCCTTTTGGTTTTGTTAACAAGTTAATAATGTTTACTAATGTTTCACGAAGATTATGGCGATGAACAACCATATCAATCATCCCGTGTTCAAGAAGATATTCAGCTTTCTGAAACCCCTCGGGAAGATTTTCCCTAATTGTTTGTTCTATCACTCTTTTTCCCGCAAAGCCAATCCTACAACCCGGTTCAGCTATCGCAATATCACCTAACATTGCAAAAGATGCCGATACTCCGCCAGTAGTTGGATCTGTGAGAACAACGATATATGGAAGGCCGGCCTTTTTTACTTCATTAATAGCGATAGTGGTCCTACTTAGTTGCATTAATGAGAGAACTCCCTCTTGCATTCTGGCCCCCCCTGACGACGGAATAATTATTAACGGGCACTTTTCTTCAATGGCTTTTCTTCCAGCCTCTAAGATACCATCTCCAACCGCGATACCCATTGATCCTCCCATGAAGGCAAAATCAAAGACGACTAAAACTACTTTATGGGTCTCCATTTGACCAAAAGTTACTGTTAACACGTCATTTTTGCCAGTTTTTGTTCGGGCCTCTTTTAGCCGGTCTGGGTATTTTTTCAAGTCTCTAAATTTTAGTGGATCAACCAAAGATGCATTGATTTCGATCTCTTCATGCTCGGAGTCATTTAATAACATTTGCATTCTTTCTTTACTTGAGATCCTAAAATGGTAGTCACAATGAGGGCACACGTGTATTTTTTCAGCAAGATCTCGATGGAAGATCATTTGGCTACAGTTTGGGCACTTATGCCAGAGGTTTTCCGGAATTTCCCTTTGTCCCCCAACTAGCTTACGCAACTTTGGAGGGACAAAGTTTTTCAGCCAATTCATTTGCCTCGAGTCCTTATACCTAGAGACAAATCTGTAACAAGTTGAAGAACTTTTTCAGGCAAACTCTCAGTAGCTCGCCCATTTTCTAAAAGATTTTCCTTTATCACATCTATCAAGGCAGAGCCCACCACTGCAGCATCTGCTATTTCAGCTATTTTTTTGGCTTGTTGGGGTGAGCGAATTCCAAATCCCACGGCTACAGGTAGTTTTGTCTGCGTCTTTATGAGCTCGACATCTGCTTTGACACTTTTTGTTGCAGCTGTCGCCGTTCCCGTAATTCCTGTAATTGATACATGATAGATAAAGCCCGTAGCGTTTTTCAATATTTTAGGTAATCGGTCAGCTTTAGTAGTTGGTGCAGTTAAATAGATGAAGTTTAATCCATTTTTCAGACAAGGGATACACAACTCTGGTTCTTCTGGCGGTAAGTCAACAACTATTAACCCATCTATACCCGCTCTTTTCGCATCGCGAAGAAAATTGTCT
>MDSW01191938.1_pt1 | contig 10646 bp, 7 predicted proteins | sample 811171 | NCBI WGS metagenome assembly MDSW01 (sample SAMN05326641, study PRJNA326480) | marine metagenome | isolation source: seawater | place: Atlantic Ocean: North West | collected 2012 | reverse complement strand
TCGTCGGCGCCTCGCTCGATGCGGCGCGTCGATCCGCGCGCGCGTGTGAGGGGTTGAGCGCGATGGCAGGAAATGGAAATGGACGGCGATCGACGGCGAGCGAAGCGGGAAGAGGCTCGCGATCGAGACGATGGATGCGTTGATAATCAGTTAACATTCATTTTACACGGCGTGTCTTCCACGCGCTCGATCAGCGACCGTTGGATTCCAACAGGGTGGACTCGTTACCTTGTTCCCACGGCGCCTCGCCGACTTGGTAACCGCCCGCGCGGAAACTTCGGAGATAATCCAAAATGTACCCCTTCTCGATGTCGTTCGGTTCGATGCCGAGATCCGAGAAACCGAGAGAGTCGGGTTGCTTGAGGTAATCTTCGCCCTGGGCGTCGATGTATGAACGCGTCAAACCCAGCGGGGTGGGGAGCGGGAACGGAACGCGGCGCAGGAGGAACTCGTGCGGGCACGAGAGGGCGCGCATGATGAAGCCAGGGATGTACGCCGTCGATCTGCGAGAACGAGTCGTTCTGAGGACTAACTTTGCCAGCTCGTCGACGGTGTACTCCTTGTTACCGGCGAGCTCGTACGTCTTGCCGCAGGTTAACTCGTCGTGCACGATTTGGCGAACGGCGACGGCGACATCGTCGACAAACACTGGTTGGTGCTTGGAGTCACCACCATCGATGATCGGCACCGCCGGATATTTGCGAGAGTGTTCACCGAACACATTGAGGAATCTATCTTCGACGCCAACCATCTTGGCGGGTCGCACGATGGTCGCCGACGGAAACGCCTCGCGAACCACCGCCTCGCCAGCCGCCTTCGTTCTATAGTACGCGCTCGGATGATCTTCGTCCGCACCCAACGCGCTGACATGAATCAAACGACGCACACCAACGTCCGCGCAGATCTCCGCGAGCTTCTTCGGAAACGTGACGTGCACGTCGTCAAACGAAAAATTACGCGTCTCCCACTCTCTCCCGACCATGTTGATGACCACGTTACTTCTCTCCACCGCGTAACGAATCGCCTCCTCGTCTCTGATGCTGTAATCCAACTGCACAATCTGACCGAGATCGCCCATCACCTTCAAGTGCTGTCGATCATTCTCTCCGCATCGAGTCGGAAGAATCATGCGCGAACCGCTCTTCGCCACGTGATGCGTCACGTATCTCCCCAAAAATCCAGTCGCCCCGAACACCGTACACGTGATGCCGCTGCGCGTTCGATAGAACCACCCCACGAAGGGTCAACGTCGGTCAGTCCAGGCTCGACGTCATCAATCGCGCGTTCTCGTTCGAGTCCTCGTCGGTCGCGCGCGCGTTCGCTCCCAACCCTATCCCCGCGACCCCGTCGCTCGGACCTCCCCTCGCGCGCGCGCCCCCGTCTCGCGCGCCGTCGCTCGCGCCGTCGCGCGTCAACGCACCTAAACGACGACCGCCCTCCCGTCCCGATCGCCTCGCTCGTGACCGGCGGCGGCGGAACTTTAAAATCGGTTCCCGGTTTCACGGTGCTCGAGCTCCGCGCGAACGCGACGAGCGACGCCGTCGCCGCGCGATCGACGTCCCATCCGCATCGCGAGAGGTACGCGGCGACGTTTGCGCGACGCGCGATCGCGCGCGACATGACCCCGACCGTCGTGCGCGCGAGTGCGGAGAAAAGTTTGCCGATCGCGAGCTTCAGCGCCGCGCCGCCCCGCCGCGAAGGTTCGAGCGAGACGCCGCGGGACGCGCCGACGCGACCGTCGGGGCGAGACGGTCGAGAGACGGGATTGAATGAATGTGAAATCATTGAATGACGCTAGGATTCTCGCGGTTCGACGACGTCGCGCGCGCGCGAAATAAATCAAACTACGTATCTATCTACACTTGAAGACGCGCTCGCTCGACCGTTTGAGCGCGGCGGCGAACGCCGCTCGATCCTCCTCGGGAAGTGACACCAAGCGCGTCTCCAACACCGCCGCCACGCTTTCACACGCCTCCGTCGCCAGACGCACGAGGGCGAGTTCGGGAGAACACGCCCTCGACGCGGACGCGTTCGGGACGCTCGGCGCTCCGCCCGCCGCCCGCCCCGCGTCCACCCCTCCCGCACCGTACCGCGCCGCCTCCACCGCGCGCGCGCGCGCGCGACGCTCCCAATCGATCGAAGACATCCCAGTCGCGTCACCTCCCGCCCCATCCGCGGCCTCCGCGCGCTCGCTCTCGATTCGTTTCATCCAATACTCGCCCACTTGCTCGGACGTCTTGTGCGCCTCGTCCCCGTCCCCGTACGCCCCTCGCGCGCTGAACGACCTCGCGGCGACGCCGCCGAGCGCCATGTCGCGCTCGCTCATCGCGTTCGTGCGCTCGGTCCAATACGCCGGTAATCCCGCGGACGGATCCATGGCGCGCGTCGCCTCCTCGCGCGCGCGCGAGTGACGAGGACGAGGGCGTCCGCACACGACGACGCTCGAGGAGGCGACGCGCGAGGAGGCGACGCGTCGAACGTCGACACGGGCGAACGGGGAGGTCGACGTCGACGTCGACGTCGACGGTGACGCGCGAAGGGCGACGCGCGAGCGGTGGGGAGGCGAATTCGCGCGACATGTCGAGCGGGGGCGATCGCGCGCGAAGGAGCTCGCGGGGTGCGGGTGCGGACGATGGATCGACGTCGACGGGAGCTCTGGGTGGGACGCCGCGCGCGAGCGCGAGTGAGGGCGGCGGTGAGGTGTTCTCGACGCGGTTCACGTGGTCGCACGGCGGGGGACAGGTGCACCTGTGCGGATCGTTCACGAATTGGTTGGAAACCGTTCCCATGGCGGGCGAACGGGCGCCGGACGGGTCGTCGGTGTTCACGGTGATGTGTGATTTACCGCCGGGGTATCATCAGTATAAATTCATCGTCGATGGGCAGTGGAGACACGACGAGAATCAGGCGTTTATACAAGACCCGCTCGGGAACGTGAATAATTGGCTGTACGTGAAACCGGCCGGAGGGTCGACGCCGCCGCCGACGAGCGCGCCGGGAGCGGCGGAACCGGTGCCGATAAGTGGACCCGTGCCGGTGCCGATGAATCGACCGGCGATGAGCGGAGAGAGTGGGGGGATGGATTGGGTGCAAGACGCCGGTGGCGGGGGGTTCGGCGACTACGCGGCGACGGCGAATCGTGCGGCCTCCACCAAGTTGCGAAGAACGAGCATGGAGCTTCAGAGCAATCAAAGGGCGAATGTAGACGTTGAGAGTGGACATGACGGGCAGCAGGTGGACACGAGCGGGGCGCGCGTCATGGAGTTTCTGCAAAAGCACACCGCGTACGAGCTCATCCCAGAGTCCAACAAGGTTGTGGTATTAGACACGAAACTTCCGATCAGACAGGCGTTCCACGCGTTTTACGAGCAAGGCATATACGCGGCGCCTCTATGGGACGAGGACTCGCAGGACTTCGTCGGTTTGTTGAGTGCGGGTGATTTTATTGACATCATGAGTCGGTTAACCGCCGCCCTGGCTGATAGAGAAGAGTTGAGCGACGCAGAATTAGATCAGTTCACCATTCAGCTCATTCGAGACGAGTACGAAAAAGAAGGAATGCGAATGCGATCACTCCTGTACGTGAAACCCGAGGATTCACTGTACGAAGTGGCTTTGAAGATGACGGAAGCTGGCGTTCACAACGTACCCGTGCTCTCGCACAACTCGGCGTGTCCCGCAGGAAGTGCGGCATCTGCGTCCACGCCGACGTCGATTCCGCACTTTTTGCACATGACGAATCTCGCCGAAGTCTTGGCGTGTCTCAACAGGCACTTTAGAGGCATTCCGAGCGCTCTGCCACTCTTCTCGCAGCCCATCGGAGCGTTGCCCATAGGTACTTGGACGGAACGTTTCGGCGGTTCCCGTTCGAAACCCATACCACCGCTGCCCCAAGGCGTTCACGAGGAGTACTTGGCGCGCGAACTTCACCCCATACGCGCGGTTCGTCCGGACGCCTCCATCGAACAAGTCTTCGACGTCTTGCACGGCATATCGGCGATCCCCATCGTCAACGAGCACGGCGTCTTGATGGACCTGTACGCTCGCGGCGACGTCATCCGTTTGGCCGCCAACAGCGCCTACATGGGTTCTATCAAGGATTTGAGCGTCGCTCAGGCGCTCGGCGCCACGCGTCCGACCGCTCTGAACGAACAAAACGACCCCTCCTCGACGCACTACGGCCGCTTCAGCACGTGCGTCCGCGGGGACACGCTGCGCACCGCCCTCGAGATGCTCTCGCTTCCGCACATTCGCAGACTCATCGTCGTCGATCCGACGACCAAGGTCGTCGAGGGCATCGTCTCTCTCTCGGATGTGTTTAGTTTCTTAATCGAAAACGCGTGATTTCTCAAAAGTGTAATACCATCATCACGCTATCCGACTGCAGACGCGCGCGCGCACTCGTCTCGCTCGCCGACATGTCGAACGCGTTCGCGAGCCTGCGACGCGACGTCTTGTTGACGTCGTTCAGTCGACACGGGAGCGGCGGCGACGCGTCGTCCTCGGGCGCGTGCGCAGCCGCCGGCGGGAAATCACCCTCGGCGGCGTGCGATGCGCTCGCGCGAAGCCTGCGTCGGGGCGAGTACGAGGATGTCCTGCGATCGGACGTCGTTCGACGGGCGTTAGGTTTGGCGAGCGCGACGGAGGTGACGGTGAGCGACGTCGACGCGCACTACGCCGCGGTGTCTCGAAGAGTGGTCACCGCGGCGCGAGCCGAGAGAGACGGGTCCGGGGATGAGGACGAGGCGTTTGCGATCGCCGTCGCGGGCGTGGCGGCGCTGTACATCTTCGTGCGCTCGACGGTGACGGGGCCGAGGACGGAGAAGGCGACGGCGACGCCTTTCGTGGACGACGCGGCCAAGGAGACGAGCGACGCGTGGGACGCGTACGCTCGCGAGCGGTTGTCTTTGGACGGTGAAGACTTGCTCGGGCGATGCGACATGCCGCAGTATTTACTCTTGGCGCGAATTATTTTACTCGATCGTTTTGTGGACTCGTTGGCGTGGGTTCGAGCGCTCGATGTGCCTGCGCTCACGCTCAAAGCGGCGAGAGCGGCCATGCCGACGGAGAGAGTCTTTGCGCGAGATTCGCACGATGCGCTCTGCGTGTGGTTCGCCGCGCGAGTGGCGATCACACATCAGCGGGCGTTAGCTGGACAGAGTCCGATACTAAGAGGTGAATTATTGGGCTTGCACGCGTATAATTTGGTGACGTTTACGCCGGTTCGCATCGAGGGTCAGACGGCGCACCGCGACGAGATCATGTTCGAATCGATGGCTCGGTTAGAGGCATCTTTGATGGAACATCAGTACGGCCACGTGGACAGTGCGTACATGTTGCAGCGCGGAGCGGCCATCGCTCTCGGTTTGAGTCACGAGATTACCGGCGCGTTGGGATATCGCACCGTGCATCAGCAAAACGCAAAAACGCAGCTCGTTCTGAACGTCGACATGGAATCGAAAGATTGGGGAGACAGCGACGACGAAGTAGACGATGGAGGTTCGGAGCAAGCGGGTGAACTCGACATCGAACGAAGTTCGCAAGCAATGGCTCGCATCGCGACGGAACTCGTGGGTCTTAGCGAAGACGGCAGTCAGGTTCTCACGAAACCTCGCTTGGTCGAGGGAGCGCCTCCGTCCATGCAATTGCCCTCAGCCGCGCAAGCCGTACTGATCGCAGCCGCGATCACCGTTCGTAAAAAGCAAGCCGCTGACGGCTTGCGCAGCTACGAGATGGCGCCGTACACTGAGTTTGTTGGTTCGCAAGAAAAATCACAACCCATTCTTCGCGCGGCGACCACTGTGCTCACGTCCAGGCATGAACGTGATCGAGCGCGCACGCGCGAACGTTCGCTCTTGGTACTTGAAGATTTGGTTCAGACACTCGAACGAGCGCACCCCAAGGTTTCGTCGCGTATGCGTTACGTGTTTTCCACTTGGTTTCCGCCGGCGGCTACTCTGAAGAAAGAGCTGGGCGAGCAGCTCGTGAGCATCGGCATGGTCGGAGCTGCGCTCGAGCTGTTCGAGGAGGTCGAACTTTGGGATCCATTGATAGTATGTTTGAGTCTTTTGGGAAAGAAACAGCAGGCTGCTGACTTGGTTCGTCGCCGACTCGACGCGGATGATAGAAATCCCAAACTGTGGTGCGCCCTCGGCGATGCCCTCGACGATGAGCAGTACTACTGGAAAGCCTGGGACGTCAGCGGTGAACGGAATGCGAGAGCAAGGCGTTCTTTGGCGCGTCGTGCGGCGGCTCGAGAAGATTGGGCCGCCGCTGCGGAACACTGGATGTCTGCGTTGAAAATTAACCCGCTCTTCCCAGACGGTTGGTTTTCCGGTGGTTACGCGTGTCTCAAGTGTGATCGAACTGATGAAGCACTCGCCGCTTTCGTTAGGTGCACTCAAATTGATGTTGAGAACGGTCAGGCTTGGAACAATGTCGCTGCTCTGAGCATTAGACTTAAACGTTTCACAGCCGCGCACACGGCGCTGTGCGAAGCCATCAAGCACCAGAGAACGAGTTGGCACACGTGGGAGAACCACGCCATGGTCTGCGCAAAGGTTGGCAAATTCGCAACGAGCGCGTTGGCGTTGTTGAAGGTTCTCGAGCTCACTCAGGGCGCGCGTGTTCACATAGAGACTATACAAACGTTGGTAGAGAGAGTCAGGGAGGCGAGAGAGGATCCCGAAGGGGCAAAGTGGATCCAAGACGCCGCCAATTGGGACGAGGAAGAAGCTGCAGCAAAGGAGGAAGAGGAGGAATCCTGGGCAAACACTGAGATGGGCGATTTGGCGGCTGATATGCTCGAGGCGTTCTCTGGCGTCGAGTTGCCTAGCATGTCGTACGCTCCAAAAACTGAGTCTGCGCATCCCTCAGGTATGCCTCGCGTCGCTTTGCAGCTGGAGGCAGCGTTGGAGCAGGTCTTAGTTCGCTCTGCTACCGGTGGTAGCGCGGGTGAGCGCAAGGTGAAAGAAACATCACAAATTTGGGCGCTGATGGCAGAGTTCAAGACAATTCTCGGTCAACACGAGGAGGCGACGGATGCGCGACTCAAGAGCGTCCGCGCGCTGGATTCCTCGGGCTGGCGACGGGACATCGAATCTTACGAAGACTACGCCGTGGCGACCAAGTTTATGGTCAATGCGGTCATGTCCGACATCGAGGCCGGACGAGGCGGGAGCGCGGATAGTCTCCGACTGCATTTAAAGAGCGTCGTAAAAGTCGGCGAGAAGCAAGGCTTTGAGGAGTCAGACGCGTACGCGCAGATGTCCTCTTTACTCGAGAAAGTTTCGTCCACGTAGCGATGTAATCGATAGAACGACTCGTGGTCGGCGTACATCTTACACTTCGTTTTTACTGCTAGTACGGGTTCGTGGTGCTCGTTCGTCATCAGTCCATACCACCGGACGCGAGGTTGAGCAAGTAGTTTGCCGCGAGTTGCTCGTTCTTGTCGCACGCGAGATAAGCCTCGACGCAAATTTCTAACGGGAAACCTAGTCCGACGAGACGATCGACCGTATCGCGCTCTTCAGCTGTGAGTTCGATTTGCACACCGCCCTCACCTTCGCCGTCTAATTCCGGAACTCCGCCCTCGCCGCCGAAATCAGCCATAATTTCTTGAATGTTGTCCGGCAACGGTTCGTTGAGTAGAGCTAAAAATTCTTCCTGGTTCGCGTTTATCAAGTGGTACAACTGCGGATTTTGACGCTGCAACTCGGCGAGCATCGGCTGTAAAATTTGCGGGTTTCCTTGCACCATGACGCGAATGGCTTGAAACTGCGGATTGTCACGCAAAAAGTCCAACATGTGACCATCTCCGTCTTGTCCTCCCTCTATGTTCGGAATACCCTCGGGAAACAAATTCAGCGCGCCAGCTCCGATCGAAGCGGGCGTCGCCGCCGCACCGCCGATAGAGGGTGGCTGTCCCATCGCGGCCTCCATCGCCTCCGCCTGGGCCGCCGGCGCCGGCGCCTCGGGCGCCGCCGGCGCCTCCGGAATACCGGTCAACAGGTACTCGACCGCACGATCCGGATTATTGAAGGCCGCGCGCAACGCCTTAAGCACTTGATCGCGTTCGAATCCCATGGTCATGATCTGCGTCACCGCCGCTTCCAGTTCCGCGCCCGAGACGAGCCCGGGCCCGCTCGCCGCCGGCGCGGACGCCTCCGTCGCGTTCGCGCTCGCCGTCTCCGCCGCCGGTGCGGCCGGCGCCGATGCCGTCGCCGTCTCCACCGCCGCCGCCGGCGTCGCCGTCGCGGTCGCGGTCGCGGGCGTGGGCGCGGTCGCGGGCGTGGGCGTGGGCGCGGGCGTCGTCGCCGCGGGCGCGGGTTTCGGCTTGGGCGCCGCCTTCGGCTTTTGCACCATGACGACCACGAACGATTCCTCCGTCACCCCCACCGACTCGAGCGTCGCATCATCCGTCAACACTTTCCCCTTGTGCACCAACACGACGTTCTCTTCGCCGCCGTACCCTTGCGATTCGCGCACTTTCGCCTTGACCGCGCCCACGTCCGCCGTCGCGTCCACGTCCAGATCAAACCGTTGATTCGTCCTGCGCGCGCGTCGTCACCGGGCGTCCCGCACCGTCAGTCGCTCGCTCGCATCATCGCGCGCGCATCGTTTCACCCTTTCGCCCTCCCCTCGCGCCCCCTCCCCGTCGCCGTCCCCCTCCACGCGCCGTCGCGTCTCTCGCGTCATCGCGCGCGCCATTCATCCATCCACGCCCGCTCCTCGCGTCTCTCGCGCCTCCGTTCGTCGCTCGCGCACGCACAGCGTCTTAAACGACACTTTCATCGTCCTCCTCCTCGTCGTCTCCCCTCGCGCTCGATCGCGCGTCGCCGAGTGTCGTCGCCCTCTCGTCCCGCCGCCGCGCATTTTCCGCGTCCCCGACCGACGCTTTCGCCGCACTCTCTCTCTCGCGCGCGCGTCTCCCGCGCGTCTCTCTCGCGCGTCCACGAATCATGACGGACGTCTCCGCGCGTTCGTACGACGAAGAGGCGGCCTTCATCACCGAGGCGTCGCCCACCAAGCTCATCGTCGCCGAAGGGTTCGTGCCAAACATGCGCGTGCGCGGGGAGGTGTACGTCAACGAGAGGCTTCGTGCGCTCGTTCTGGGGGAATTGCGCGCGTATTGCGAGTCAGAGGGGGCGCGTGGGACGGGATACTCGCCGGCGTTGAAACAGATCGCCAACGTGGCGGCGTTGCCGGGGGTGGTGCGGGCGTCGGTGGCGCTGCCGGATGTGCACAGCGGGTACGGATTCGCCATCGGAAACGCGGCGGCGTTTGATTGCGGAGACGAGGACGCGATCGTGAGTCCCGGTGGGGTTGGATTCGATATAAATTGTGGTGTTCGGGTGTTGCGAACGAATCTCACCGAGGCGGAGGTGGGTCCGGTGAAGGAAGAGTTGGCGCAATCGCTCTTCGACCACATTCCCGTCGGCGTGGGGAGTCGCGGGATCATTCCGACGTCTCCGGCGGCGTTGGAGGCGGTGTTGGAGATGGGAATGGATTGGAGTTTGCGTGAAGGGTACGCGTGGGCGGAGGATAAGGAACACACGGAGGAATACGGACGGATGTTGAATGCGGATCCGAGTAAAGTGAGCGCGCGGGCGAAGAAGCGAGGCTTGCCGCAAATGGGAACGCTCGGCGCGGGGAATCATTACGCGGAGATTCAGGTGGTGGATGAGATTTTCGACGAGTTCGCGGCGAAGAAGATGGGAATCGATCGCATCGGGCAGATTTGTATCATGATTCACAGCGGAAGTCGAGGTTTAGGGCATCAGGTGGCGACGGACGCGCTCACCGCGATGGAGCGCGCGATGGAGCGCGACGGCATAGAGGTGAACGATCGACAGTTGGCGTGCGCGAAGATTAACAGTCAGGAGGGACAGGATTACCTCGCCGCGATGGCGTGTGCGGCCAACTACGCGTGGGTGAATCGGTCGAGCATGACCTTTTTGTGTAGACAGGCGTTCGCGAAAATGTTCGGCAAACCGCCCGACGAGTTGGACATGCACGTCGTCTACGACGTGTCGCACAACATCGCAAAGTTTGAGGAACACATGGTGGACGGGGAGATGAAGACGCTGCTCGTCCATCGAAAAGGTAGCACGCGCGCGTTTCCGCCGCACCACCCGCTCATCCCCGTCGATTATCAGTACACGGGACAACCGGTGTTGATAGGAGGCACGATGGGAACGTGCTCGTACATTCTCACCGGCACGGAGAAGGGCATGCGCGAAACCTTCGGCTCGACGTGTCACGGCGCCGGTCGCGCGCGAAGCCGCAACAAATCCCGCCACGTCTTACAGTACGAGGAAGTCCTCGCCAAGCTCAAGACGAAGGGCATCGCCATTCGCGTCGCGTCGCCGAAACTCGTCATGGAGGAGGCGCCGGAATCGTACAAGGACGTCACCGAGGTCGTCAACACGTGTCACGACGCCGGCATCTCCAAAAAATGCGTCAAACTTCGCCCCATCGCCGTCGTCAAGGGCTAGCCAGATCCCACGCGACGTCCAGTAGATTTTCAATACCCATTCATCGATTCCGCCGCGCCGCGCGCGCTCACGCGTCCAACCGCGCCGTCGACCGCGCGCACGTCTCGACCACGTCCATCGCGTCCTCCCGAACCCGCGATCGCACCGATA